>Ga0209624_10000005_pt1 | contig 293343 bp, 260 predicted proteins | sample JacPinW_OM2H0_O1_FD_188565 | JGI IMG/M metagenome (GOLD analysis project Ga0209624, IMG submission 188565) | Forest soil microbial communities from Algoma, Ontario, Canada - Jack Pine, Ontario site 1_JW_OM2H0_O1 (SPAdes) (version 2) | ecosystem: Environmental > Terrestrial > Soil > Boreal... | reverse complement strand
CACCCGCGCACGGATCGCCGTGCCGCCCGAGCGGCGCCGCATCGGCTACGTGTTCCAGGATGCGCGGCTGTTCCCCCACCTGACCGTGGCGGGCAATCTGCGTTACGGGGCGCGCCGCGCGCGCGCCCCCGCCGCCATCGGCTTCGAGGAGGTGACGGCGCTGCTCGGTCTCGCGCCGCTGCTCGGGCGGCGGCCGCGCCAGCTCTCCGGCGGGGAGCGCCAGCGCGTCTCACTCGGGCGCGCGCTGCTGTCGCAACCGCGCCTGCTGCTGCTCGATGAGCCGCTCGCCTCGCTCGACGCCGCGCGCCGCGAGGAAGTGCTGCCCTACCTCGAGTCACTGCGCGATCGGCTGGCGATCCCGATGGTGTACGTGAGCCACCAGTTCGAGGAGGTGCTGCGCCTCGCCACGCACCTGGTGCTGATCGATGGCGGCCGCGTGCCGGCACACGGCACCGTGAACGAATTGAGCCTGCGCCCGGAGCTCACCAGCATCATCGGTACGGAGGCGATCGGCGCCGTCATCGAAGGAGTGGTGACGCGGCTCGACCCTGCGCTCGGCAGCGCGGAGCTCGCCGTGGGGCGCGGGACGCTGCAGGTGAGGCTGAGCGGCGTCGATCTCGGCGCGCACGTGCGGCTGCAGCTGCTGGCCCGCGACGTGATTCTCGCCACGCAGCCGGTTCAGGGGCTGTCGGTGCGCAACGCGCTGGCCGGCACGGTCATCGCCATCGACGACGATGAGCGCGGTGCAGTGCTGGTGCGCTGCGACGTCGGCGGCGCCGTGGTGCTCGCGCGCATCACCGTCGGCGCGCGCCGGGCGCTCAATCTTCGTCCCGGCGATGCGGTGTGGGCGCTGGTGAAGGCGGTATCGACGCGCGGGCACGCCTTCAGGATTCCGCCCGCTCGCTGACCATGGTGAGCACGTCGTAGTTCGCCACCGCTTCGCCGTGTTGGTTGGTGATGGCGGTATCCCAGCGCACCTCGCCGTAACCGGCGCCGGCACGCAGAGATTTCTCCTTGCAGGTGAGCCGCACCCTGATGCGGTCGCCGGGCTTGACGGGCTTGAGGAAACGCAGGCCGTCGATCCCATAGTTGGCGAGTACCGGGCCATAGGGCGGGTCGACGAACAGGCCGGCCGCCGCCGACACCAGCAGGTAGCCGTGCGCCACACGGCCGCCGAACAGCGGATTGCGCGCCGCCTGTGCCTCGTCCATGTGCGCGTAGAAGCGGTCGCCGGAAACTTCCGCAAACCGCTCGATGTCCGCCACCGTGACTTCGCGCTCGCGCGAGTGGAAGGTATCGCCGATCGCGAGTGCGCCGAAGGGTTTCCTGAAGGGGTGAGTGCCGGGGTCGAGCTCGCGCGCGCCGCGCACCCAGCGGGCGCCCGCGGCCGTGATGAGGTCCGGGGTGCCCTGCACGGCGGTGCGCTGCATGTAATGCATCAGGCCGCGGATACCGCCCATCTCCTCACCGCCCCCGGCGCGCCCCGGGCCACCGTGGACCAGGTGCGGCAGCGGGGAGCCGTGGCCGGTGGACTCCTTGGCGCAGTGCCGGTTCACGACCACGACGCGCCCGTGATACGGGGCGAGACCGAGCACCAGCCGCGTCGCGATCGCCTCGTCGGCGCTGAAGATCGAGCCGACAAGACTGCCGCCGCTGGCGCGCGCCAGCGCGATCGCCTCCTCGACCCCCTCATAAGCCACCAGCGTGCACACCGGACCGAACGCCTCCACCGAGTGGACCGCGCGCGCCCCTGCGGCATCGCGACAGTGCAACAGGGTCGGCGCGATGAACGCGCCGCGCTCGGCATCCGCGCCCACCGGCTGCACCTGCCCGGCCCCGCCGCACACGACCTGCGCCTCGCGCGTCAGGCGTGCGAGCTGCTCGAGCACCTCGCGACGCTGGCCGAGAGAGGCCAGCGGCCCCATGCCCACGTCCGCCAGCCGCGGATCGCCCACCACCACCTGACCGAGCGCCGCACGCAGTGCCTCGAGCACGTCCGCGACGCGCGCCGCCGGCACGATCGCCTTCCGGATGGCGGTGCACTTCTGCCCCGCCTTGACGGTCATCTCGCGCACCACCTCGCGCACGAACAGCTCCAGCTCCGGGGTGCCGGCCGCGGCGTCCGGCCCGAGGATCGAGGAGTTGAGTGAATCGGTCTCGGCCGTGAAGCGCACCGAGTTGGCGGTAACGATCGGGTGCTGGCGCAGCTTAAGCGCGGTGGCGGCCGAGCCGGTGAAGGACACCACGTCCTGGCAGGTGAGATGCTCGAAGAGATCGCCCACGCTGCCGCAGATCAGCTGCACCGCCCCCTCCGGCAGGATCGCCGCTTCGATGATCCGCCGGAACACGCGCTCGGTGAGGTAACTGGTCTGCGTTGCCGGCTTGACGATCGCCGGCACGCCGGCGAGCAGCGCCGGCGCCAGCTTCTCCAGCATGCCCCACACCGGAAAATTGAAGGCGTTGATGTGCACCGCGGCACCTTCGAGCGGCACGCACAGGTGCTGGCCGACGAAACTGCCACCCTTCGACAGAGCCTCCACCGCCCCATCCAGATAGACCGTGCCGTCGGGCAGCTCGCGCATGCCCTTGCTGGCGTACACGAACAGCGTGCTGATCCCGCCGTCGATGTCGATCCAGGCATCGGACTTGGTGGCGCCGGTGGCATAGGAGAGCGCGTAGAACTCGTCCTTGTGCTCGCTGAGCAGGCGCGCCAGCGCCTTCAGCAGCGCCGCGCGTTCATGAAACGTGAGGCTGCGCAGGTTGCGGCCGCCCACCTCGCGCGCATGGCTGAGCATGGCGCGCGCGTCGAGGCCGAGCGCGCCGGCACGCGCGATGACTTCGCCGGTGGTGGCATCGCGCAGCGCCACGCCCGCCTCGCGCCCTGCCTGCCATCTGCCGGCAACGAAACTCTGCAGCTGCATACGTTACTCCTCGGCGACGATCTGTCCGTCGATGCGGTAGGAGCGGCCGCGAAACAACGCCAGGCGCTCGCCGCGCTGGTTGGCGACCACGACTTCGTACAGGCCGTTGCGCCGGGTGCGCCACAGCTCGCTCGCCTCGGCGGTCAGCTCATCTCCCTCGCGCGCCACCGCCAGGTAATCGACCGCTGCCGCGGCGGCCACCGTGCAGTCGTTGTGCGAGTTGCAGGCGAAGGCGAATGCGCTGTCGCCGAGCGCAAACAGGATGCCGCCGTGACACACGCCATGGCCGTTGATCATGTCCGGCCGCACGCGCATGGCGACCCGCGCCCAGCCCGGCCGCATCCCCTCGAGGCGCATGCCGAGCGACTGCGAAGCACGATCCCGCGCGAACAGTGCGCCGGCGGCGCGCTCGGCACGGCGCTGGGCCGCGGCAGTCTCAGCGGTCTCGTCGTTCATGGCTCAACTCCCGGTGAAGCGCGGCGCGCGCTTGGCGGCGAAGGCGGCCACCCCTTCCGCGTAGTCGGCGCTGCGGCCGAGCTCGCCCTGGAAATCGCGCTCCACGTCGAGCTGCTGCGCCAGCGTGCGGCCCAGCCCCTCGTAGATCGCCTGCTTGGTGCGCGCCAATCCGCGGGTCGGTGCGGCCGCCAACTGCTGCGCCAGTTCCCCAACGACCGCGCCGAGCTCGCCGTCCTCCACGCAGCGCCAGATGAGGCCCCACTGCGCCGCCTGCTCCGCCGGCAGCTTGTCGCCGAGCAGCGCGAGCCCGAGCGCGCGCGCCGTGCCGACCAGACGCGGCAGGAACCAGCTGCCACCCGAGTCGGGGACCAGGCCGAGCTTGGCGAACGCCTGCACGAAAGTCGCCGAGCGCGCCGCCACCACCAGGTCGCAGGCGAGCGCAATGTTGGCGCCGGCACCGGCGGCGACGCCGTTCACGGCCGCGATCACCGGCAGCGGCAGTGCGCGCAGTGCGAGCACCAGCGGCTTGTAGTGCTTCTCGATCGACTCGGCCAGGTCGGGAGGCGCGGCAGCGGGCGCCACGGCGCGGTCGCCCAGATCCTGCCCGGCGCAAAAGCCACGCCCGGCCCCGGTGATCACCAGCACGCGCGCTGCGGCTGGCACCACCGCGGCGAGCGCCGTGCGCACCTCGGCGTGCATCTGCGCGTTGAAGCTGTTGAGGCGCTCGGGACGGTTCAGGGTGAGACGCGCGACAGCACCGCTCACCTCGAAAAGAATGGTCTGATAGCTCACCGCTGACTCCCGTCGCTCACTTCTCGTCGTAGTCGAGCTCGAGCGCCGGAGTCTTGACGCGCGACTGGCAGGCCAGCACGTAGCCCTGCTCGAGCTCCCAGTCCTCCAGCGCATAGTTCTGCGCCATCTCCACCGCGCCGCTGATCACCTTGGTGCGGCAGGTGGAGCACACGCCCGCGCGACAGGAGAACGGCAGCTCGATACCGGCGCGCGCCGCCGCCTCCAGCACGGTCTCGTCATCCATTCGCATGGTAAAAGAGCGCCGCCGGCCGTCCATGACAATGGTGACCTCGGCGGCAATGGCATCGGTCGCGCTCGGCACCGCGGCCGGCTCAGCCGCCGCCGGCTCCGCCGGCGCCGCGGCAGCGCCGCCCGTCACGGTGAAATGCTCGGCGTGCAGGCGCGCCGCATCCACGCCCAGCTCGCGCAAGGTCGCGCTCACGCATTCGATCATGTCGCCCGGTCCGCAGAGGAAATACTCGCGCACCGCGCGCGGCTCGAACAGTGTTGCCGCGAAGCGGCGTACCCGCGCCGCATCGATCCGGCCGTTGTAGAGCTCGACCTCCTGCGGCTCACGGCTCATCACGAAATGCAGTGCCAGCCGCCCGAGATGGCAGTCCTTGAGGGCCAGCAGCTCCTCCAGGCACATCGTGCGGGCCGTGCCGCTGTTGCCGTAGAACAGCACGACCCGGGCCGCCTCGCAGGCGAGCAGCGCGCGCACCACCGACAGCACCGGGGTGATGCCGCAGCCGGCGGCGAATGCCACGTAGGTCTCCGCCCCCTGCGGCGGTGCGCGTGGCGTCAAGCTGCCGTTCGGCGGCAGCACCTCGAGCGCATCCCCCGCGCACAGCTGCTCGGCGAGATAGCGCGACATGCGCCCGTGCGCGTGCACGCGCGCCACGATGCGCAGCGGCCACTCGCCCGGAAGGTTCACCAGCGAGTAGGTGCGCCGCGTGTCCTCGCCCTCGATGGTGGCGCGCACCACCACGTGCTGCCCCGGACTGCCGTGGTATTCGCTGCGCAGCGCCTCGGGCACCGCGAGCGCCAGCGACACGGCGTCCTCGGCGTCGGGCGACACCTGTGCGACCCGCAGGGAGTGGAACTTCAGCATCTCACAGGCACTTGAAGTAATCGAAGGGCTCACCACAAGCGCCGCAGCGGTAGTGTGCCTTGCACGGCGTCGAGCCGAATTCGGAGAGCCGCTCGCTCTGGCGGCTGCCGCAGCGCGGACAGCTCACTGGCGCAGCGTGCCTGAGGCGGCCCGGACTCGTGACCGCCTCCTCGGGCGGGGCGATGCCGAAGGCCCGCAGCTTTTCCCGGCCCGCAGCACTCAGCCAGTCGCTCGTCCAGGGCGGCGACAGCACCTCTTCCAGGATCGCATCGCCAAAACCCGCGCCATCGAGCGCGCTACGCACCATGCTGCGAATCACCTCGGTCGCCGGGCAACCGGAATAGGTCGGCGTCAGACCGACGCGCAGCGCGCCGTCGTCCGCGCGCCGCACGTGCCTGACGATCCCTAAGTCGACGATGCTCAACGCCGGAATCTCCGGATCGGGCACGCTCTTGAGCAGCTCCCAGACCTGCCGCTCCGGCTCGTTCACCAGCGCGCACCCGGGTAAGTGCGCTGCAGGTGCTGCATCTGCGCGAGCATGTGGCCCAGGTGCTCGCTGTGCACGCCGCGCTTGCCGTGCCACGGGTACGGCTGGGCCGCCGGGCGCTGCAGTGTCGCGGCGTGCAGCTCCTGCTCGATGCGCGCCGACCAGCGCGGCTCGAGCTGCGCCAGTGACGGGGCCACGCCGGCCGCGCTGGCGCGTTCGTCCACCTCGTCGGGCGTGAACAGCTCATCGGTCAGTGCCCACAGGTCATCGAGCGAGCGCTGCACGCGTTGGCGGCTCTCCGCCGTGCCATCGCCAAGGCGCGTCAGCCAGCCGCTGCTGAAGCGGTGGTGATAGCGGGTCTCTTTCACCGCCTTGGCGGCGATGGCGGCGAGGCGCGTGTCCGCGCACAGCGCGAGCGCCTGATAGATCTCGAGCTGCCAGCTGTCGATCAGCCACTGGCGCACGATGGTGTGAGCGAAATCCCCGTTGGGCTGCTCGGCCAATGTCAGGTTGAAAAACTGCGGGGCATCACGCAGGAACGCGAGCGCATCCTCGTCGCGCCCCGCACCCTCGAGCTCGCCGGCATAGCTGAGCAACAGCCGTGCCTGTCCCACCAGGTCGAGAGCCAGATTGGCAAGCGCGAGCTCCTCCTCGAGTGCCGGTGCATGACCGACCCACTCGCCGAGACGCTGGCCGAGCACCAGCGAGGTGTCGCCGAGGCGCAGCACGTAGCGCAGCCGTGCGGCCGCGAACGTCGTCTCGTCCCCGCGGGCGGCACTGCGCGGCGTACCCGCCGCGAGCGGCGGCGCGGCGCTCACAGGTTCTTCACCTCGTCCGGAATCGCGTAGAAGGTGGGGTGGCGGTACACCTTGTCGCGGGCCGGCTCAAACAGCGCCTCCGCCTCGCCCGGGTCGGAAGCCACGATGTCCGCCGAGCGCACCACCCAGATGCTCACCCCCTCCAGGCGACGGGTGTAGACATCGCGCGCGTGCTCGATGGCCATGCGCGCATCGGCCGCATGCAGGCTGCCGACGTGCTTGTGCTCGAGCCCGGCGCGCGAGCGGATGAAGACTTCATACAGCGGCCAGTCGTTGCTCATGCCGTCACTCCTCAAAGGCTCAGGCGACCTGCGCCGTGCGGGCGCGCTGCTTGGCCGCGTGCGCCGCGGCCGCCTCGCGCACCCAGTGTCCGGAGTCGTAAGCCGCCCGGCGCGCCTCCAGGCGCTCGCGGTTGCAGGGGCCGTGGCCCTTGAGCACCGCGTAAAACTCGTTCCAGTCGATCGGGCCGATGAGGTAGTGCTGCGTGCCCTCGTCCCAGCGCAGCTGCGCGTCGGGAATGCTCAGACCGAGGAACTGTGCCTGCGGCACGGTAATGTCGATGAACTTCTGCCGCAGCTCGTCGTTGCTGAAGCGCTTGATCTTCCAGCGCATCGACTGCGCGGTGTGTTTCGAGTCGGCATCGCTCGGCCCGAACATCATGATTGACGGCCACCACCAGCGCGCCAGCGCATCCTGCGCCATGGCGCGCTGCTCGCGAGTGCCGCGCGCAAGGGTAAGCATGATCTCGAAGCCCTGCCGCTGGTGAAAGCTCTCCTCCTTGCAGATGCGCACCATGGCGCGCGCATACGGTCCGTAGGAGCAGCGGCAGATGGGGATCTGGTTCATGATGGCCGCGCCGTCCACCAGCCAGCCGATGGCGCCGACGTCCGCCCAGGTGAGCGTCGGATAGTTGAAGATGCTCGAGTACTTCGCCGCCCCCGACAGCAGCTGACGCAACATCTCCTCGCGCTCGATGCCGAGCGTCTCGGCGGCGCTGTACAGGTACATGCCGTGGCCGCCTTCGTCCTGCACCTTGGCGATCAGCACCGCCTTGCGCTTGAGCGTCGGCGCGCGCGTGATCCAGTTGCCCTCCGGCAGCATGCCGACGATCTCCGAGTGTGCATGCTGCGAGATCTGGCGGATCAGAGTCTGGCGGTAGGCTTCCGGCATCCAGTCCTTGGGCTCGATCTTCTCGTCGGCATCGATGCGCGCCTGGAAGCGCGCCGCGCGCTCCTCCCCCTCGCCGGCCGCTGCCGGCACCGGCTTCCCCTCGTTGTCGAGTGCCTGGGTGTACATGCTGCCGTACGCCGCCGCTGATAGGACGCAAGGGTAGCACATGCGTTCTGCGCGCAGCGGCAGCGAGCGCGTCCCCGCGGCGACGCGGCGACGCGCGCATCAACGGGCGGGGCGCGCGGCAGTGAACACGGTCGCGCTACCGTGCTGCCTGGCTATTGCCGCAGCAACCGCAGCTGCCACACTTCCTTGCCGGTCGCCATCATCAGCGGGCGCAGCGCCAGCATGCCGGACTTGCCGATGGCGCGCTCGAGCTGGCTGAGCTCGGCGAGCTTGGCGCGCGTCTCGGCATCGAGCGGCGGCACGGCGAAGCCTGCTTCGCGCAGCAGCAGCACGCCCTTGGCGCGCACCGCGAGCTCGCCGTGAACGCGCAGGTAGCACAGCATGTCCGCCAGCACTTCGCCGCGGAAGCGCTCCCGCAGCGTCTGCATATAGTGCCCGGCACGGCTGCCCAGGAACTTGCCGGTGCTTATCGATTCGAGCAGCTGCACATCGGAATCCAGATCCACCTCGATCCAGGTGCGCAGGATGCGTTCGCTGTGGTCGAACACCAGGTAGATCACGAACGGCAGCACCAGCAATGTGGCGAGCGTGGCCAGTGCCGGCCGCGCCAGCAGGTAGTTGTAGCCGGTGTGCAGGGCGACCGCGGCCAGCAGGCCCGGCAGCAGCAGGTGCAGGCCGCCGCTCGGTCGCCGCTCGTGCAGCATGTTGGTGATCATGGCGAGGATCGCCGCCGTGCCGCCGTGCATGATCGCGGTGCCGAAGCCTCGGATCACCTGCACGGCGAGCACCGTGTGCGGTCGCGCGGCGAGGTAGTAGAGATTCTCGACGACCGCAAAACCGGTGCCGATAGCGAAACCGGCAATACCGGCGTCGACCGGCAGACCGACGCGCCGCGTGCGGATCAGGAAGATCAGCAGCGCCGCCTTCAGCGACTCCTCGATCCACGGAGACACGTAGCGGGAGTAGGTGACGAACGAGCCGTGAAAATGCGCGAAAGCGAGGTTGTTGAGCAGGTAGCTCGCAGCGGCGGCGAGCGCGCCGCTGGCGAGCAGCGCGAACATCATCCGCAGCCGCACGAGCTTGTAGCCATCGAGCTGTACCAGTCCGGCGAGGAACAGCAGCACCGGCAGCAGCGCGATCGGCGCGCGCATCAGCACCTCGCTGCTCATGGGGATGCCTGCCTGCCGCGCCCCATCACAGCACCTGCAGCGACAGCATGAATTCGGTGGTGGCGAAGCCGCCGTTGGAAAAGCCGCGCGCAGTTCCGATCGACAGCATCATCGGCCAGCGATGCATGACCTGCAGCTGGAAGTCGAGCTGGGCACCGACGTCATAGGCCTTCTGCCGGTAGGCGGCGTTGTTGAAATCGGTCTCGAGAGCGGTGGCGAACAGCTCCGGGCGCGCCCAGCTGGCGTAGAAACCCGGGGAACCCAGCGCCTCGAAGCGCACCGGCGGCAGACACCATTCGAGCATCGTCCTGACCAGCGACTTACCCTGCAGGGCATCGATGTCGAAGCCGGGCATGCTCAGCAGACTGCGATAGCGCTGCGCACTGCCGTTGGCACCGCTGTCGACGTAGTTGTTGCCGAAGCCGCCGAGGTAGAAATTCGACAGCGCATTGTCGCGCGGGCCCGCCGACATGCCGGCGCCGGTGCGCAGCCAGATCGAGGAATGGTCGAGCGGCAGCGGGAAGCCAACATCGTAGGTGCCGGTAATGCTCGGTATGAATTCGCCCGGTGCGGCGTAGGCGTGCGCCTTGAGCGACCAGCTGTCACCGGTCTCGGCATCCACCGCCCCGGGCGATCGGCGCGTGTCGACGGAGCTGAGGCCCGCTTCCGCGGTGACCAGATTTTGCGTGGGCGACAGCACGTTCTGGAAGCCCGGTAATGTCACGAGATCTCCATAAAAGGCCACCTTGGCGGTGAAATCCATGGTCTGCGGCGGATCGTAGACCAGGAAGTGGTCGTAGCCCACGTAAGCGTTATAGCCCGCGAGGCTGCGTTTGGTCGGGCCGAAAAGGTCGTAGAAATCGGCGAGGTTCCAGGCGGCTCCGGCCGTCCATTCGGGCATGTGCGCCGTGACCATGACGTGCAGCCGTTGCTTGGAAGGCAGGTCGTCGTCCGGGCTGTAGCTGCTGTCCACATTGATCCAGTCGAGGCCCAGCGGATCGCTGAAGCGGGCGTTGGCGCCGAGGGCCTTGGAGCTCTGGTAGCCCTCGATTATCGGGATGAGCGAATCGAGCGACAGCGCGCCCGCCGGGCGGTACGGACCCTGGCGCACGATCTGGGATTCATACGGGATGCTCGCGGGCGCGGCCGTGACCCAGCTTTGTACCTCGGGATACTTGGAGGCCACCTGCTCGCCGAGGAACGTGACGGCGCTCAGGTCCTCCGTCGGCTTTGCGTCGATCTGCGTAGGCACGAATCCCTTCGCCGAGTAGCGCAGCACGATGAGCTCGCCATCGTCGAGCGGCAACGGGCGGAAAAGGCCGATGGCAGCGTTGCTCATGGCCTCGAGCTTCTCGGTGGCGACCTCGTAGCGGTAGATGTTCGACACCCCGGTATAAAAGCTGCTGCCGTAGAGATAGCGGCCGTCGCGCGAGAACACGAACCCTTCCGGTACCGACCCGCCCATCGTGAGCGTGTGCAGCGGCGTGGCCTCGCCCTTCGCCAGCGCTGCGGTGGACATCACCCTGACCTGCGTCACCTGCGGCGAACCGACGCGCGGACCGGGGCCGGAGACCGACATTGAGACGAGTGAGCCGTCAGGGGACAGATCGAGATCAAAGGCCTGCTCGTTGTCGGGGAAGACGTACAGTTTGTACCACTCCTTGTAGGGTGGCGGCAGCCGCACCAGCACGTCGCGCCCGTTGACGAACCGCAAACCCCAAAGCGAGCGGTCGGCCGGGTTATATACGATGTCGCCGATGCGGGCCGCGTGGAACAGCATGTGCGTCTTGCCGGTGCGCAGGTCGAGCGCCTCGATGTTGCGATAGGTGGTGACATTGTTGCTGGTGAAGAACAGTGTTTCCGTTTGCGGGTCGTAGGCGAGCGAGGTCACCGTATAGCCTTTGGAGCCCTTGACCTCCGCGAGCTGGGTGACGCTGCCGTCGCGGCGCGAGAGCGACACGAGGTGCGCGACCTGGCCCGGGTACCTCACGGCCATGTACAGCTTGGAGCCGTCCCTGGACAGATAGGTGCGCGAGACCGCACCGAGGTCCTTGCGTGTGAGATCGTGGAACTCGGTCAGAGGATGCTCGTGAACCGACTGCAGGTTCTTGCGCTCGAACTCGTGCTCGAAGTCGATCCAGCGATGCCAGGACTCATTGAGGGACAGGCCGAACACCTGCTGGAACTGGTCGGCGTAGTAACGGCGGCTGCCCGCGTCGCGCCGCCACCACGCGAGCAGGCGCTGCGGGCTGTAGGTGAAGGCGAGGTAGTCCATGAAGCGCGTGCCATAGAGGTAGGCGTTCGCCCCGGTCTGGAAGTCGATCTCGGTGCCCTTGGAGACGAGCCCCAGCGGGTCATAGAACTTCGCGTCGTCCTGCACCATCGCGCGGAAGACCATTTCGTCGTAGCCGCCCTGCGCCCTGCCGACGCCGCCGCTCATCCACGTCTCCATGAACACCGCGCTGCCTTCGAGGTACCAGCGGGGTGAGATGCCGCGCGGTACGGTCAGATAGTTATAGAGCAGCCCTTCCGGGTGGGCGGAGTCTACGGCCACCTTGCCATGGAAGAAGCGCCGGAAACGGTAGTCCTCCGGGCTCGCGCGATCCGTCGTGGCGACATGTGCGAGCTCGTGCACCGCCAGGGTTCCGAACCGTTCCGCAGAGGAAATCGTTTCGTAGGGGTCGTACGACGGGGCGACATCGACATCGATGAGATTGTGGGGCGCCCAGTACGTTCTTGCATTGCCGGCGTCCTGCCAGTCCCTCAGGAAGACCGTGACGCCGTCGTTCGGCACGTACCCCCACACGCGCTCGTGGTCGGCCAGGCCGCTCAGGAAGCTTTGAGTGACGTGCGGGACGAGTGCGTCCTCGCCCGGATCGTAATAGACGATCCGCAACTCGTCCGTCTCGACGAACGCACGGTCCGCCGGAAACGCAGGACCGAAACCGAACGCCAGAACGGTGGTGACCGCGAGTTGCGGCCAGCGCCGCCCGATATTTGTCTTATTATCCAATGACAACAACGAGCGGCCCGACACAATGTCCGGGCCGCTCGTCAAACGCCTTGGCTGTCGCCCTCGCCGCTTACGCGGCTTTCACGGAAAAGATCCGCGCTCGCGTCGCTACAGTTAGGCGGTCGCAGTCATCGTTACTATTGCGGATCCGTGCTGCCGTGATCGGCATTGCCATGATCAGCACTGCCGTGATCGGCACTGCCGTGATCGGCACTGCCGTGATCGGCACTGCCGTGATCGGCACTGCCATGATCGGCACTGCCATGATCGGCACTGCCGTGATCGGCACTGCCGTGATCGGCACTGCCATGATCGGCACTGCCGTGATCGGCACTGCCATGATCAGCACTGCCATGATCGGCACTGCCGTGATCGGCACTGCCATGATCGGCACTGCCATGATCGGCACTGCCATGATCGGCACTGCCATGATCGGCACTGCCGTGATCGGCACTGCCGTGATCCGCACTGCCGTGATCCGCACTGCCGTGATCAGCGCTGCCGTGATCAGCACTGCCGTGATCCGCACTGCCGCCGTCTACGCCGCCATTACCATCCGATGCATTGCCGGATCCGCTGGCGTCGGACCCCGTGTTCGAGGTGCCTGTCTGCGAACCGGCGCTGGAGCCGCTCGCCCCGTCTGAGTAGGCGCGCTTCGCCTGGACGATGGTCCCAGCAGCGTCCTTGCCTGCGGGTGTTTCGTTGTAGCTCAGGTAAGCCACGGCACCGACCGCCAGCACGAGCCCGCTTACTATCCACACTGTCTTGCCAGACATAGAAGTCTCCCAGGTTGTTAGAAACACTCGTCAGTTCGTTGCCTTCTACACTCAATTACTTTCGATCGATACAAAAGTTGGTGAGCCGGACAGGCCGCGACTCCCGCCCATCAGGGGACCGTGAGCCTCGCGCTGCCCACCTGCCGCCCGGACATCAGGAAAGTCAGCTCCACTGGCTGACCTTTCATTCCACCGGGCAGAGCGACGACTTGGGATCCCGCGGCGCCGGATTCTGCAGCCAAGCCATTGATTCGTAACGTGTGACCCTCAGTCGCGACCAGCACGTCCACGGGCGCACTCGCGGTCAGCTCGAGGGCGACGGCCAGTCCAGTGCCCTCGCGGTACAGGCTCACGCGGCCCGCAACGGGGCCCTCGCTGAGACTGACCGTGTCGAGCGTCACCGGCGCGCCGGCCGCCATGGTGCCCGTCATCTCGCTGGTGGCCGGTCCCGGACCCCTAACGGTCTCGAATACCAGTGCGCCCGCGCCGAGCACTCCCGCAAAGAGGGCCGCATAGCGCCAGCGGGGCATGCTCTTTCGAGCGCGTGTCAGCATCGCCGTCGGCGGAAGCGCTGTGAGGATCCTCGTCTGCAGCTCCGCCGGCGGCTCAACCTGCTCCAGCGTTTCGAGGCGCCCGCAGAGCCGGTGGAGTTGATCGCGCACCGCCCTTACTTCCGGCTCGGCCAGCAGCCGGCGCGCGAGCTCGCTTCGCTGCCGGCTGTCCAGCTCGCCGTCGATCTCGGCATGGATGAGCTCGAGGTCGCTGTCGGTCATGTCAGATCAACTCCACGCTGCAGCAAACGCTCCCGCAGCGCCTGGCGGGCGCTGTAGAGCCTTGATTTCACGGTCTTCTCCGGCAGCTGCAGAATGTCGGCCATGTCCTCGTAACTCAACTGCATGAAGTGTCGCAGCGTGATCACCGACCGCTGCTCGGGCTTGATCTGCATCAGCGCATCCTCGATCGCCCGGCGGGTCTGCTCGCCGTCGGCCTGCCGTTCAGGGCCGGGCGTCCCGTCGACCTCCTCGCCGTCCAGACCCGTGAGGGGCTTGCGCGCGCCGAGGGCGTTGAGGGTCTCGTTGATCGCAATGCGATAGATCCAGCTGTAAAACCTGAACGTCGGGTCGTAATCGCCCAGGTGCTCGAATGCCTTGAGGAAGGTGGTCTGGGCGACGTCCATGGCGTCCTGCCGGTCGCGAAGCATCCGCAGTGCGACGTTGAACACGGGCCTCTGATAACGCCGGACCAGTTGCTCGAAAGCATGTCGATCGCCCTCCCGACAGCGCAGCACCAGCGTCGGGTCGTCTTCCTCCTTCACAAGTACCGTTCAGGGCGCAAAAGGTTGGCCGGTTCTGCCTGCCTCGGCGTGGGGAGCGGCGCGCTAGTCCGGCGCCCGGGCCATGTCGATGATCCGGTCGAAGCCGGCATAGCGGAAAATGTCGTGGATCGGCGGGCGCACGTTGATCAGCCTGAGTCCCGCACCCGTCGCCTGCAGCCGCTTCTGCGTCAGCAGGAACACGCGCAATCCGGAGCTGGCGACGTATTCCAGGGCGGCCAGGTCGATGATCCGCGGCTCGGGCAGCCGGTTCAGGAACTCGAGCGCCGAAGCACACTGCGTGGCGTCGAGCCGTCCTGCCATGACAACTTCTCCGGAGGGGCTCAGCTGGATTTCGAACATGCGCGTTCTTCTTAATATGACGGTGTCGTCCGGACTGAGTCGCGGACCTCCCCCACCACGGTGCGTCGAACATTGTGCGCCTCCCGCGTGCGCCGCGCACTCCCACCTGCAGACCGCGCAGCGTCAACGGCGCCGACGGCAGCTGCGCGCACCGGGACGCCCGCTGGGCGCGGCGCTGAAGCTAAGCGAGGTGCTTGGTCATGCGCAGCTGGTTGCGCCCCGCGACGCGCGCGTAACTCACCGCGTCCATCATCTGCCGCACCAGGAACACGCCCAGCCCGCCTACCGGCCGCTCGGCGAGGCTCGCTCTCACATCCGGCGGCGGCAGCGACAGCGGGTCAAAGCCAGGGCCGTCGTCCTCGACCGTCATGGTCAGACCCTCGTCCGTCAGCGCCAGGGATACCTCGACGCGCCGCTGCGTGCCTGCCGCCGTGCCATGCATGACGACGTTCATGAAGATCTCCTCGAGCGCCACCTCGAAGGTGAGCACCTGTGCTGCGGGTAGCGCTGCGGAGGAACAGAACTGCTGCAGGAAGGCGGTCAGCTGCGGCAGCTGCGCCGCTTCACCCGGCACGGCTGTGCGCTGCTCCCTCACGGTGGCCCCTGCGCCACGTGCGTGAGCGCCGCGGCCCGGTCCGGGTACACGGAGATGATGCGGCTGAAGCCGCTCAAGTCGAACACTTCGCGTACCGCCGGCTGCAGCGCGCACAGCACGAATGCGATGCCGGCGCGTTGCGCGGCGCGTGCCGCGAGCAGGAAGGCGCGCAGTCCAGCGCTCGAGACGTATTCGAGCGCGGCGCAATCGACGATCACTGCGGCCGGCGCGCGCGCGCCGCCGACGGCCCGCTCGAGCTGCGCCTGAAATTCGCTCGCGCTGTTGAAATCGACGCGGCCCGCGGGAATCACCACGGTGTGGCCGGCGAGCGTTTCGGTGCCGACGTTCACTGCAGCGCCGCCGGCTCCAGGCGATCGAAGCTGAGCACGATGAGGGTGATGTCGTCGGATTGCGGAGCGGCGGCGGCAAACACGGTGACGCCGTGGCAGATGTGCTCGACCAGCGCCGCGGCGGCCCCGCCACCGTGGACACGAACTTCTTCCACCAGCCGCTCTATGCCGTAAGCCTCGTCGGCGGCATTGAAAGCCTCGGTAATCCCGTCCGTGAACAGCACCAGCCGGTCGCCGGAGCGCAGCTGCACCGCGTGATCCGGAAAGCCGACGCCCGGCATCGCCCCGAGTACCAGTCCGCCGGCGCCGCTCAACGCCTCGACCGCGCCGTCCGCCCGACGCAGTAGCGGGGGATTATGTCCGCCGTTGGCGTAGCGCAGCACGCCGCTCGCGGGATCCAGGATGCAGTAGAACACCGTAACGAACAGGTCCAGCGGATTCTGCGTGCACAATACCTCGTTGGTGTGAGCGAGGCACGCGCCGGGAGTGGTGTGGTGCGCGGCGAGCTCGCGCAGGTTGGTGCGCGCCACCGCCATGAAGAACGCCGCCGGCACGCCCTTGCCCGAGACATCCGCCATGACCAGGCCGATCTGCCCGCCGGGCAGCTCGATGAAGTCGTAGAAATCCCCGCCCATGGTGGTCGCGGGAATCATGCGCGCCGCGCCTTCGTAGCCGGCCCTCGACGGGAAGGTCGCGGGCAGGATGGCGACCTGCAGGGCACGCGCGACCTCGAGCTCGCTCCTGATCTGCGCCTGTGCCCGCTCGAGCGCGTCATTCTTTTCCGCCAGCTCGCGGGTGCGCCGGCCGACGGTGGCCTCGAGCAGGTGCGTGCGCAGTTTCAGGACGCGCAGCAGGCGCAGGAGGCGCAGCATCCGCACCCAGCGCGTGTCCAGGCCGCCGACGTAGAAGGGCGCGAACGACAACAGATCCACCACGCCCTGGAAGCTCACGATAAAGCGCAGCTTGTCCGGGGCGGCGGCGAGGCGCAGCAGGTATTCGAACGAGAATACCGCCACGACGATGATCTCCATTAGGCGCAGCGCCTGCACCGCCCAGGCGGGGAGCGCGGGGATCGACTCGAGGCCCACCGAGGCGACGCTCACGACGATCAGCGCGAGGATCAGGTTCTCGAAGGCGCGTGCCCAGCGGCCGTCGCCTTGCAGCAGCAGCGCGGCGAGGCCGTCGACTGCGCGGCGCGGCGCTCCCGAGGCCCGCGCGGTAACCGGTGCCAGCGTGTCGCGGGGCGTGATGCCCGGGGCGGCGGCTCGTGCTCGCGATGAAACCGATGGCTGGTCCACAGCTTCCCCGTTGAATCGCCGGCGCTGCAATTAAGGAGCCGCTCCATTGTGCTGCCTGTGGGGGCCGTGGGACAACGGCCGCAGCAAGCACTGGCACACGGCCCAACAAATCGACTCAGGCCACTAACAACAGCACCTGCCACATTGCGACTTAAGGCACCTAATGGAGTCGCGACATGGCAGCTGCTGGTGTCCTCAGACGCACGTTCGGCCTTGCTTGACAAGCGGGTGCGCCGGAGAGAGGCTCGAACTCATGCCGCAGATGGGTTGCGGTCGCGGTTAGTGCGGCGGTACGGCGACCCGCAGAGGTTTGAATAACAATCGTGTGGGCACCGCCCTTGCGGGGAGAGGCGTCTGAGCGAGTCGCGCTACAAGGCGTTCATCAGTTATAGCCACCGCGACGAGCTCTGGGCGATCTGGCTGCACAAGTCGCTCGAATCCTATCGACCGCCCCGACAACTGGTCGGCACGCACACCAGCCGCGGCGAGGTACCGCGACGTCTCAATCCCGTGTTTCGGGACCGCGAAGAGCTTGCCTCGGCCACCGATCTCGGCGAAGTCATCACTACGGCACTGCGCGGGTCCGCCTGCCAGATCGTCATCTGTTCGCCGAACGCCGCGCGCTCGAAGTGGGTCAACGAGGAGATCCTGGCGTTCAAGCGCCTCGGTCGCGAGGATCGCATCTTCTGCCTGATCGTCGCGGGCGAGCCGAACGCCACCGACATGCCCGGGCGCGAGCATGAGGAGTGCTTCCCGCCGGCGCTCAGATTCCAGCTCACCGCCGACGGCACGCTCGGCAGTTCGCGCACCGAGCCCATCGCCGCAGACACGCGACCCGGCAAGGATGGACGGTTCGCCGCCAAACTGAAGCTGATCGCCGGAGTGCTCGGGGTTGGCTTCGACGCGCTGCGCAGACGTGAGCAGCAGCGCCGCAACCGCCGGCTCGCCATCATTGCCGGCGGAGCCACTGCCGGCATGGTGCTGACCAGCGCACTAGCCGTCTATGCGCTCATCCAGCGCAGCGTCGCGCAGAAACAGACCCTGCGCGCGGAAGCGGAAGCCGAGACGGCGAACCAGACCACGAAGTTCCTCGTCGATCTCTTCAAGGTTTCGGACCCGAGCGAGGCGCGCGGCAACAGCGTCACGGCGCGGGAAATGCTCGACAAGGGCGCGGCGCGGATCGACCGGGAGCTCGCACGGCAGCCAGCGATCCAGGCGACGCTGATGGACACCCTGGGCACCGTGTACATGGGGCTCGGACTGTATCCCCAATCGCGGCCACTGCTTGATCGCGCGGTGGCAACTCGACGCCGTCTGCCGGGCGTCGATCCCCTGGACCTGTCCGACTCACTAAATCATGAGGGTGATCTGTTCACACTTCAGGCCGAGTTCGACGCTGGCGAGAAGGCCTACCGCGAAGCGATCCGCATCGCCTCCTCGCGTCCGCAGGACCGGCAAAGCCAAGTGGACCTCGGGAATTCACTCGCGGGGCTCGGCACCTTGCTCGACTTGGAAGGCCGCTATGCAGATGCCGAGAAGACTCTGCGCGAGGCCCTCAATCTGCGGCAAGCGCTCTATGGCACTAAGGATGCGGACGTCGCGCGCACGCTGAAGGATCTCGCCATCACGATAACTCGAGGCGGCAACCCCGGCGCCGCGATCCCGCTGATGCAGCGCGCACTGGCCGTGCAGCGAGAGCTGCGCGGCGACGAGCCGCATCCGGATCTCGCGGAAGTGCTCAACGACATGGGGTTCGTGTTCGACGAGAACGGCGACTTGGACAACGCCGAGAAGTTCTATCGGGAATCGCTCGCGATGTACCGGCGTCTGCTCGGCGACAAGCACCCGTACGTCGCGACCGAGCTCGAGAACGTTGCGTTTACGGCGCAGAGCAAGGGCGATTTGGCCAGCGCCGAGGCGCTTTTGCGGCAGTCGCTCGAGATCCACCACGACCTGCAGGGAGAAACTCACCCGGAATTCGGGCGAGCGCTGTTCAATCTCGCCTCTGTGCAGTACGACCGCGGCGAAACCCGCGAGGCGCTCGCCAACATGCGTCAGGCGTTGGCGATTTACCGCAAGGCATACCCCGCGGATCATCCTGAGATCGCTATCGTGTTGAACGTAATGGGTTTCGGGTTGACGATGGCCGGCGATTACGCCCAAGCCGACCGCTCTCTCCAGGAAGGACTCGCCATGCGGCGGCGGCTGTTCAACGACAAATCGCCCGAGATTGCCTCGAGCCTGATGATGCTTGCGGTCCTCAGGGTCGCCGAGGGCAAGTATCCGGAGGCGCTCGAGTTGGCGCAGAGCGCAAGGGGCATTTTCACAGCCGCGCTGTCGGCTGACCACTGGCGCACCGCGATCGCAGAGAGCATCGAGGGCGCTGCGCTCACCGGGCTCGGTCGCTACCCCGAGGCGGAAGCGCGACTCACGCACGGCTGTGGGGTGCTGAGCAAGAACAGCGGCGCCGAGTGGGTCTACCGAAGCCTGGCACAACAGTATCTGGACACGCTGCATCGCCGCGAGCGTTATGTAAATGGCTCGGCGTCACCGCCGGCGGCAACCGTTGCTGCTGCGCCGCACACCTCTGCAGCGGAGTAGGCATAGAGTCGACTCCTCACTCAACAGTGTCACAGTGAAAGTGGCGCCTGTTCCTTGGTGGCATCTGCGACAATGAGTGTGCTAGCGTAATAAAAGAGAACAAAGCCTGGGTGGATCGGCACACCAGGGGATGCTGGCATAGAAGAATTTACGGGGAGCAGCCATGCGCAGCCATTCCAGTACGAGACTTCTCAGCAGAAAAGCGCGGGTAGCCTCACCTCTGCGGGCACGGTGCGCGGTCGCCGCCATCGCACTGCTGACCTCCGCGCTGGCGTACACGGCGCCGCTTCCCTCGCCCCCGCAGCAGCTCACTGTGGCCTTCACGAATGCCTTCCCCGACGGCTCGGTCGACAGCCTGACGATGGCGAATCCGAACAGCGCAGCGATCGCGGCCGCGAATCCGCTCTCTACAGTCGGCACGCCGCAAAATCTTTACACCGCTCTCACGTGGGTTACGAACCCCGTCACCAGCACGCTGGATCTGATTTACGCCGATGCGGAGCAGCATAAGATCTGGCGCCTCCCAGGCCCGAGCTACCAAAGCCCGACCGTGATCTTCTCCTGGTCGGGCAAGGGCTCCGGACCGCCGTATCCAGTCGGTCTGGCGGCGGACTCTAGCGGCAATGTGTACGTCATATCGCCCAGCTGCGCCTGGGACAAGCCCGGTGTATGGGTCCTACCGATAACGGCAACAGGTGCGTATGGCGCGCCGCTCCTTATCGACGATACGTTTCAGGATCCTATAACCCACAAACCCACCACAACCCTCGCGCTTGCAGAAGTCGCGGTGGCCGCTAACGCGGCAAGCGCTGTTGGCGTAACAACGCCGGCTTGGAACGCCCTCGACCTGCTGGTTCTGGTCGGGGATACCTTCAACACGCGAGTGATCCGCTACTCGCTGAGTCAAATCGAGAGTGTCCTAAGTTCGCGGTTGCCGTTCCAAGGTCCGGCTTCGACTGTCGTCACGCAGACGCAGTTCTTGACTCAGGCAATCAATAAGATCCCGCCCGTCGCGGTTGGGATGGACATCGGGCAGGATCCGACGACCCAGCACATGACGCTGCTGTTCTCAACCGCCGGCGGGAGGATTTTGAATTTCGATTCGGCCAAGAACGCATTCATCACGCCTTACGCGATAAACCTCGGCTTGTTCCTGACGAGGGTCAAAGTCGGCACGTTCCAGGGCGTGCAGTATGTGTTCGTCGGGCAACTCCTCCCTGCACGAATTTTGGAATTCGCCGCACCCCCGGCCGGCAGCTCAAACACGACTCCGTTCGCGAGCGTAAGCAAAGGTGTCAGCAATCCCTCGGACCTGGCGGTGACGCGCTCCGGCTCCACGACGGCCGGCCAGTGCGTGAACGAGGCCTGTAGCATTCTGCCGCAGCTTTCGCTCGAAATTACCGGCCCGGGCACGGTCAATATTCCGCCCAATTCGCCCATCGTCGTGGACAGCTGCACCATAGCCGCCGACCCGCGCGTCACGATTACCAACGGTGAGCCCAGCTATCTCTTCGCGCCACTGAACCTGGGAACCTTGTGCGCCAACCTGCCCAACGTACTGCTGTCAGCCAATGTGTTTGGCGATTCCGGTCCCACAGGCGCTGGAATTTATGTTGCGAAGATCACCTCAGCACTCAACCAGTACACGTCGACCACGCCGATCAACAATACTTTGACCGCGTTCACCCTCAACCCTGGTCTGGTTCTGGGAACCACCCCGCCCTGCGGGAGTGCGAATGGTCCGGTCGCTGCCTGGGGGCCGCTACCCGGGAGCGAATCAATGATCCCCGAAGGCACGCTGATCGACATCACAGTCGCCTGCACGTCCGACCCACCGCCAGCGGGTAAGGGCAGCCACCCGTCGGTGCTCACCGAAGGGACGGTAGTGGCGGGATTGAATGCCGCCTACATCGATAACGAGTTCAACTTCTTGCAGCTGGCGTTTAATCAGATCGTAACGCCGCTTGTGCAGCCGCCCGTCACGCAGATCGTCGACCCCACCAACACCATCGTGACGACCATTCAGGGCTACATCACGACTAGCCTCAACTATTTCAACCAGCAGAATTACAACTGCGCCCTCAATACACTGGCGACCGCCGCCAGGTACGTGAACTCGACGGTTACCGCGAACCCTGCGGATTTCATAGCCGGGCCACCGCCTTACGACGATGAAAATCCGTCCGGCACCTTGATGATGCGCTTCGATCACCTGTATTACGACGTCAACATAATCGCCGGTAATGCGCCCATCACGACCGACGCGTTGAACCCCGCGACCGTGGTGCCCACTTGCGCCACCACGCCGCCCCCGACGATCAGCGGCTTTACTATCGTCTATTCCAACGATGGCACTGCGGCCTCCCCGAATTTCGATGGCACAGGTTTCGACCTTTTCGCGGGGAGCCCCTACTACCTGGTGTACACGACGACAGGAACGACGCAGTGCTCACTGACAACGACGGACGGGCAATTTACGAATGCATCGGAACCCCTCAACTCCGCGTTCGCTGAGGGCTCGTCTCCCGCACCGTTCACTGATAACGTCGTGAACTCCGAAACCTATCAGACGGCAACGCTGACCTGCGGAACCGCGGCGAGTAGCTTTGAGTACCTCGTAAACGAAGTAATACCCTAGCAAATCGGGGTGACGTGCCAGCGGCGCCTTCAGCGCCGATCGATCACGCGGCGTGCCTTGCCGGCCGAGCGCTCGATCGCTCCGGGCTCGCACACCCGCACCACGCTGGTGATACCCAGCAACGACTTGATACTGTGCTCGAGCTGCTGCTGCAGCTGCCCGTGCAAGTCGCGCTCGCCGGCGAACTGCGGCCGGCACTCGACGCTCACGATGAGCTCGTCGAGGTGCCCGCGGCGGTCGATCTCGAGCTGGTAGTGAGGTGCGAGCGCCGCGATCGGCACCAGCAGCTCCTCGAACTGGCTGGGGAACACGTTGACGCCGCGGATGATCAGCATGTCGTCGCTGCGGCCGCTGATGCGGGCCATGCGGCGCATGGCGCGCGCGGTCGGCGGCAGCAGCGCGCTCAGGTCGCGCGTGCGGTAGCGGATCAACGGCAAGGCCTCCTTGGTGAGCGTGGTGAACACCAGCTCGCCGCGCGCACCCTCCGGCAGCAGCGCGCCGCTCACCGCATCGACGATCTCCGGGTAGAAATGATCCTCCCAGATCACCGGGCCGTCCTTGCTCTCGACACACTCGCTCGCCACGCCCGGCCCCATGATCTCCGAGAGCCCATAGATGTCGAGCGCGTCAAGCCCGCACCGCGCCTCGATCTCCCCGCGCAACGCCTCGCTCCACGGCTCAGCGCCGAACATCCCGGCGCGCAGCGAGGTGCGCGCCGGATCCAGCCCCTGGCGCAGGAACTCCTCGGCGATCACCAGCATGTAGGAGGGAGTGACCATGATGAGGTCGGGCTTCAGGTCGCAGATCAGCTGCACCTGCCTGTGTGTCTGGCCGCTCGACATGGGCACGACCGTGCAGCCGAGCAGCTCCGCCCCGTAGTGCGCCCCGAGCCCGCCGGTGAACAACCCGTAACCATAGGCGATGTGCACCAGGTCGCCACGGCGGCCACCGGCGGCGCGGATCGAGCGCGCCACCAGCGCCGCCCAGGTCTGCAGGTCGCAGCGCGTGTAAGCGACTACGGTGGATTTACCGGTGGTGCCGCTCGAGGCGTGGATGCGCGCCAGCTGCTCGCGAGCGACCGCGAGCATGCCGAACGGGTAGTTGGCGCGCAGATCGTCCTTATAGGTGAACGGGAAGCGCGCGAGGTCCGCGTGGCTGCGCAGATCGGCGGGGTGAACGCCGGCGTGCTCGCACCTGGCGCGGTACGGGGCGACGTTCTGGTAGGCGTGGCGCACCGACCACTGTAGTCGCTCGAGCTGCAGCGCGCGCAGCTCGTCCTCGCTGGCACGCTCGATGGGCTCGAGCTCGCCGTCGTGCGGCTGGCCTGACACGCTCGTCCTAAGTTACGCCCGCCACGCGCCGAGCGTCTGCACGAAGATCTGCAGGAAATGGTTCGCCTGATGCCCGTCCATGACGCGGTGATCGAGCGTCAGGCTGACGTAGCAGCGGGGTCGCACCACGATCTTCTCCTCATCGCCCTCCTCGACCACCACCGCGCGCTTCTCGAGCCTGCCGATGCCCAGAATCGCCGACTGCGGCTGGTTGATGATGATCGGTGCCGCCAGCAGGCTGCCGCTCACGCCGTGGTTCGAGATCGTGAAGGTGCCGCCGCGCACGTCCGCCGGCGACAGCTGCCCGGCACGCGCCCGCCGCACCAGGTCCTCGATGCCGCGCGCGGTGGCGAACAGGTCGAGGGACTGCGCATCGCGCAGCACCGGCACCACCAGGCCGACGCCCTCCACCGCCGTGGCGATGCCGATGTGCGCCGCCTCATAGATCTCGAGGGCGCTGTCGGTCCAGCGGCTGTTGGCTTCGGGAACCGCGCGGATGGCGGTGACCGCGGCGCGCACGAAGTAAGCCGTCAGGGTGAGCGCGACACCGCGGCTGGCGAACTCGTCGCGCTGCCGCGCGCGATCCTGCAGTACCGCAGCCAGATCCGCCTCGAACACCGTCGTCACATGCGGCGCCGTATGCAGCAGGCTCTGCGTCATGTGCTCGGCGATGCGCCGCCGTACGGCGCTGTGCGGCACACGCCGCACGCCGGCGGCCGGCTCCGCGACGGGCGCGGGCCCTGCTGCAGCCGGCCGCGCCGCTGCGCTGGCAGTGCCTGCGCCGGCACTGGTCGCGCCACCGGCGCCGTCGCGAGCGGCAGCCGCGCGCAGCACGTCCTCCACCGTGACGCGCCCGCCTTCGCCGCTGCCGGAGACGGCGTCCGCCTCCAGCTGATGCTCGGCGAGCAGGCGCCTGACCGCCGGGCTGAGAGGCGTGGCACGCGCGGCAGCGGCGCGTGCGCCCCCGGTGACTGGCGCGCTGGCTGCACGCCGTGCCGCCGCAGCAGGCTGTGCGCCGGCGCCGATCGCCTCGGCGGCCGCTGCGATTCCCGGCGTCGCGACGGTGGCGGACGCCGCGGCGGTTTCGAGTCGCCCGAGCAGCTCTCCCGGAGCGATCTCGTCGGCCTCCTGCTTCAGGATCTCGCGCAGCACTCCGGCAGCCGGGGACGCGACTTCCACGGTCACCTTGTCGGTCTCGAGCTCGATGAGCGGCTCGTTCTGCGTGACGCGCTCGCCGACCTGTTTCAGCCAGCGCAGCACCTGCGAGCGTGTGCCCTCGGTCTGCTCCGCCGGCGCGCGGATGTCCACGATCGCGCTCATGTGCGTCTCACAGGCTCGCCAGGCGCTGAATGGCCTGGCAGATGCGCGCCACGTCCGGAAGCGCCGCCTCGAGCAGCACCGGGCTGTGCGGGCTGGGAATATCGGGCATGGCGAGACGCAGCAGCGGCGCCTCGAGGCTGAAGAAGCTGTCCTCGGCGAGCGTGGCCGCGATCTCTGCGCCGAAGGCGGCGGTGCGGTTGTCCTCGTGCACGATGAGGCAGCGATGGGTCTTTTCCACCGAGGCACGCACCGCCTGCGAGTCCCAGGGCGAGACCGTGCGCAGATCGAGCAGCTCGACGTCGACCTGTGAGCGCGCGGCCGCCAGCTCGCAGCGCTCGACCATCGCCCCCCAGCTAACCACCGTGACCTCGCTGCCGCTGCGCACGGTGCGCGCCTGCCCGAACGGCACGACGAACTCGTCGCCCGGATAGGGACGGCGCGCCCAGGCGCCGTCGAGCATGGCGCGATGCTCGAAGAAGATCACCGGATCGTTGCCGCGCAGCGCCGCGCGCAGCAGTCCGACCGCGTCCTCGGCGTTAGACGGAACGGCGACCCGCCAGCCGACCCCGTGGGCCCAGGCGACCTCGTTGGTCTGGCTGTGCCAGGGATCGCCGCACTTGAAGAACCCGCCCGGCATGCGTACCACGATGGGCGCTGCGAAATGGTTGTGCGTGCGCCAGCGCAGCGTGCCGCAGTCGTTGAGCTGTTCGGCCGCCGGCTCGGCGTACTTGCGGAACTGGATTTCGGCGACCGGCAGCAGCCCGGCGAGTGCCATGCCGACCGCGCGGCCGATGATGCCCTCCTCCGAGAGACTGGTGTCGAACACGCGCGCCGCACCGTATTTATCAGCCAGTCCGAGCGTCGCCCCGTGCACCCCGCCCTTGGGTCCCACGTCCTCGCCGAATACCAGCATGCGCGGATTTGCCGCGAGCTCCACGTCGAGCGTGCGCCGGATCGCGGTCAGCATGTTGATGCGCGCACCTTCGGGGCGCGCCAGTGCGCTCGAGCGCGCATGCCGGTAGCCCTCCGGCGCGAGCCCGCCCTGCTCCTGCAGCGCGCCGCCGCCGGCCGCCGAGAACACGTGGTCGGTCAGCTGACGCGGATCGGGCTGCGCGCGGGCCAGTGCCCGCCCGATGGCGCCCTCGACCTCGCTGCGCGCCGCGCCCGCCAGCTGCGCCCATTCCGTCTCGCTGAGCACCGCCGGCACCACGAACTCCTGCAGCCGCCGCAGCGGGTCGCGGGCACGCTCCTCGCCGAGGAGCTGCGGTGATTTGTATGCCTGGGTGTCCTGGCCCGAATGACCCGACAGGCGCGGCACGGTCAACCGCAGCAGCAGCGGCGCGCGGGCGCTGCGCACCCGCTCGACCGCCTGCTCCACCAGCGCCGCCACCGCGCGCGGATCGCAACCGTCGCCCTCGAGAATCGTGAGCCCGATGAAGGAGCGCAGGTTGGCGGCGATGTTGCCGCCCGGGGTCTGCAGCCGCGCCGGCACGGATATCCCGTAGCCGTTGTCCTCGATGAAGAACAGCAGCGGCAGCTGCTGAGTGGTGGCGATATTCAGGGCCGACCAGAAGCCGTTGGTCGCGGTCGATGCATCGCCGCCGAGCACCACGGCGATGCTGCGGGCATAGGAGGGATCGGCGAGCGTGTCATGACGGTAGCGGATCGCCTGCGCCCAGCCGGCGGCCGGCGTGTACTGTGTGCCCACGCCGCCGCACGCCGGTAGTACCGTCGGTCCGCCGCGGCCCGGACGATTGAACACCACGCCGATGTCACGGCCGCCGCTGCACGAATCGCCGCGCATCAGCGGCCCGGCGGCGGCATCTTCGGCGCTCATGCCGAGCGTCAGCATGAGGGGGCGCGAGCGGTAGTAGACCGCCACGCCGTCGTGCGCATCGGTGAGCTGCAGTCCCAGCAGTATCTGCGGCAGCTCGTGGCCGCGGGCGGAGAACTGGTAGAGCACCTTGCGCTCGGGTACCAGGCGGGTCTCTTCGATCTCATCGAGCGCCCGCGAGGTGTGCAGGAGCCTGACGACCTTGCGCCAGTCGGGCTCCGCGCGCAGCCCGTGCGCCTCGCGGGCCGGTGTCGAGGCTACAGCCTGTACCGCCATGGGATCTCCGGCGTTGATGCCGCGCGCAGCTTATGCCCTAAGTGGTGCAATTACCTTGCTTCTGTTGCCTTGTTGAGCCCCGATTTGGCAATATTCTTGCTCATGCGCCCTGCCCCCTGCTGACCCTTAGCCATGGCGTCCCGACCGCTGGATCGCCTCGACCGCCGCATCCTCGAAGAGCTGCAGGCCGATGCGCGCATCTCCAACCAGGATCTCGCGCGGCGCGTGGGCCTGTCGGCCGCGCCGTGCTGGCGACGGCTGCGCCGCCTGGAACAGGCCGGATTCATCGCCGGCTATGCGACGCTGCTGCGCGCGCCGGCCATCGGGCTGCCGATCCTCGCCTACGCGGTCGTGTCGCTCGAGAATCATCATCCCGAATCGGTGCGCCAGTTCGACCAGTTCGTCAAGGATCGTCCCGAGGTGCTCGAGTGCCACTCGATGAGCGGCGCGAACGACTACCTGCTGCGCATCGTGGCCGCCAGCATGGAGGCCTACGAGCATCTGCTCTCGACACAGCTGCTGCAGCTTACGGCGGTGCGCTCGGTCAACACCAGCTTCGTGCTGCGTACCAAGAAATTCACGACCCGCCTGCCGGTACCCTAGTGGTGGTGCGCTGGCATTCGCAGGTCGTCACATCGGCGCCCGCGAACCAGAATGCCGAGCCCTCCAGAGGGACGTCGGCGTGCGCCCAGGCGCGCTTGAGCGCCTGCGTCACGCGCGCCGCGGCGCGCGGCTCACCCTGCGCGCGCAGCGCGGCGGCGAGTCCGAACAGCGCCCAGCCGTTGTCGGGGTTGCGCCTGAGGTCCTCGCGGTAGACACGCTCGGCCTGCGCGGGGCGAGCGGCGATGAGCAGCTGGGCACCGAGCAGGTGGCGCACGGGAAAGAACCAGTCCGGCGGCTCGTTGTAGGGCAGCGCATCTTCCACCGCCACCGCCTCCTGCAGGAGCGTCACGGCCTCCTCGTTATGCGCAAGCGTCGCGGCGATGCGTGCCGCGACGATCGGCTGCGCGATGCTCAACATGGAGCGCAGCGCGTGCCCCTCCGCCGGCACGCCCTCAGCGAGGGCGCGCAGCTCATCGAGCGCGTGCTGGGCCTCATCGGTGCGCCCGCGCGCGGCCAGGGCGACGCCGCGGCCGTAGAGGTATGCGGCCGTCAGGCCGGGCGCCTGGGCGTCGGGCGGGCCGAGCGCGATCAGCTCGTCCCACAGGCCAAAACGCACCAGCGCCGCATACTGCTGGCTCGTGCTCCAGCCCGACTGGCCCATCGCCAGCTGCATCGACAGCGGCGCGTGCTCCACCAGCTGCTGCACCACGGTCAGCGTTTCGGCCTTGCGTCCTTCCATCGCCACCGCGTAGGCGAGGAAGGAATAGTTATGGACCAGGTACATCGCGTAGTGATCCGGCGGGGTCAGCGTGGCGAGGTAGGCCAGATCGGCGTTCACCGCGCGGCGGTTGGCTTCGGCCGCTGCTTCGTAGCGCCCGATGCGCTCCATGATGTGTGCGGGCATGTGCTCGAGGTGCCCGGCAGCGGGCATCATGCCGGAGAGGCGTTGCGCGGACGGCAGCGCCGCCTGCGGATGGGAGGAGCCTTCCATCACGTGGATGTAATAGTGGTTCGCGCCGGGGTGGCCAGGATCACGGCGCAGCACCGCCTCGAGGCGCGCCTCGATGGCGAGCGTGCCTTCGACCGGCGTGCCCTCAGGCGTCCACAGCTTCCAGGCGTGCACGTTCATCTCGGCTTCGGCGCACAGCGTCTGCACGTCGAGGTCATCCGCAAAGCGCGCCGCCACCGCCTCCATGGCACGCGCGTAGGCGTTTTGCACGGCATCGAGGTTGTTCGGGCCGATAGCGTCCGCGCTCGGATAGCGCGCCGCGAGCGCACCGATCAGCGCCTGCTCGACCGGTGCCGCGCTGACGGCGTTCGCCTGCGCCGAGTGCAGCGCTTCCCAGGCGACCTGGGCGCGCACGGTATCCATGGAGGACATGTTGTAATTCGGGCCGACGCTGAGCGCTACGCCCCAGTAGCAGATGGCGCATGCCGGATCCACGCGCGCGGCCTGCGCGAAGGAGCGTGCCGCCTCGTCGTGATTGAACGCCCATGCCAGACGCAGGCCCTGGTCAAAGTACTGCTGGGCCAAGGCCGATGAGGTCGTGATCGGGCGGTGAAAGTCACCCAGGCCGGGAAGCAGGCGCGCGCCCTCGGCCCACTGCGCGACGCTCGCCGGCAGCTGCCCGGCAGCGTGCATCGCCGCCGGCGTCTGGGCGTGAGAGGCGATGCTCAGCGCCGCGGCGCTGAGCACCGCTGCGACGCAGCGCGCGCGCCGCATGAGCTTCAGGCGCCCTGCCCGTGCGCGCCGAGGCTGTCCCAGCCCTTGCCGGATGCCACCAGCTGCTCCAACAGCGGCGCCGGAGCCCAGCGCGCGCCGTGCGTCGGCGCGAGGCGGCGCATGGTTTCGACCACCCGCGCCAGCCCCGCCTGCTCGGCCCAGAACATCGGTCCGCCGCGGTAGGCGGGGAAGCCGTAGCCGTGCACGTAGACGACGTCGATATCCCCGGGACGCATCGCGATGCCCTCCGCCACGATGCGCGCGCCCTCGTTGACGAGCGGGTGCAGCAGCCGCGAAAGAATCTCCTCATCGGGAATCGCGCGGCGCTCGATGCCGAGCCCGCGTGATACGTCCTCGATGAGCGCCGTGACCTCGGGGTCCGGGATGCGGGCGCGTCCGTCGTAGCGGTAGAAACCCCGGCCGCTCTTCTGACCCAGGCGGCCCTGGGCCACCAGCCGCTCGAGGATCGGCGACCAGCGCTCGTCGGCAGGCAGGCGGCGCCCCTTGCGGATCATGAAGCCGACGTCGTTGCCGGCGAGGTCGCGCACCGCGAGCGGCCCCATCGCGAAGCCGAAGCCCTCCATGACGCGATCGATCTGTTCGGGGGTGGCGCCCTCCTCCAGCAGGAACTCCGCTTCCGCGCCGTAGAACATGAGCATGCGGTTGCCGATGAAGCCGTCGCAGTTGCCGGCGAGCACCGCGACCTTGCCGAGCCGTCGGCCGAGCTCCATCACCGTGGCGATGGTCTGCGCCGAGGTACGCCGGCCGCGTACATTCTCGAGCAGCCTCATGACGTGCGCCGGACTGAAAAAATGCGTGCCCACCACCTGCGCCGGCCGCGAGGTGCTGTCGGCGATGCGGTCGATGTCGAGCGTCGAGGTGTTGGTGGCGAGGATCGCCGCGGGCGCGGCCACCCTATCGAGCTGCGCGAACACCTGCTGCTTCACCGCGAGATCCTCGAACACCGCCTCGATGATGATGTCGGCCGCGGCGAGCTCGGGGTACGCGCGCACCCCGCGGATCAGCGACAGCGCACGCTCAGCGCGCTCGCGCGACAGGCTGCCGCGCGTCACCGAGCCTTCGTAGTTGGCGCGTACCTGCCCGAGGCCGCGCTCGAGCGCCTCGGCCGAGGCCTCCAGCACCACCACCGGGATGCCGGCGTTGGCGAGGCTCATGGCGATGCCGCCGCCCATGGTGCCTGCACCGATCACCCCGGCGCTGCGCAACGGCAGTGGCTGCACCTGCGGCGGCAGATCCGGAATGCGGCGCGCCTCGCGCTCGGCGAAGAACACATGCACCAGCGCCGAGCGCTGCGGGCTGTCGCGGCATTCGAGAAAGTACTCGCGCTCGCGCGCCATGGCGTCCTGCGGCGCGAGCGTGCAGGCCGCTTCGATGCTGTCGATGATGCGCCCCGGCGCGAGCTGGCCGCGCGTCTTGCTCGCAAGCTTGCGGCGAAACTGCGCGAACAGCTGCGGATCGACGTTGCGCACCTGCGCATCGAGCTCAGCAGCACGGCGCAGCGGCCGGCCGCTGGCGGCCGCCTCGCGCGCATACACGATCGCCTCCGCCGGCAGGTCGTCGGCGAGCGCATCGATCAGACCGAGCGCGAGCGCGCGCTCGGCGGGAATCTGCGCACCGCTGGTGATCGCCTCGAGTGCCGCGGCAGGTCCCGCCAGGCGCGTGAAGCGCTGCGTGCCGCCGGCGCCGGGAATCAGTCCGAGCTTCACCTCCGGCAGCCCGACGCCGGCGTCGCGCCGCGCGAGGCGCCAGTGACAGGTGAGCGCCAGCTCGAAGCCGCCGCCGAGTGCCACGCCCTCGATGGCCGCCACGAGCGGCTTCCCGAGTGCCTCCATGCGCGCCTGCACCTCGCGCGTGATGGGGGACTTGAGCACCGCGCCTGAGGCGATCTCCCTGATGTCGGCGCCCGCCGCGAAGTTGCCGTGGGCGCCGGTGAGCACCACGGCGCGCACCGCGTCATCGTGCGCGGCGCGCTCGAGCGCCTGCAGCAGCCCGGCGCGCACCGCGAGCGACAGCGCATTGACCGGCGCATTGTCGATCGTGAGGACCGCAACCCCGTCCTCGAGGCGATAATGCACGGCGGACATGAGCCGGCATTGTACGGCCGCGTGCGTGTCACGCCAGTCACGCCCTACACTCCCTGATCGTGGACAGCGCCGACGTCGTGGTGATCGGGGCGGGAGTGATCGGCATCGCGGTCGCGCGCGAGCTCGCCCTGCGCGGCCGCGAAGTGCTGCTGCTGGAAGCCGCCGAGCGCTTCGGCAGCGGCGTGAGCGCCCGCAGCAGCGAGGTCATCCACGCCGGGCTGTACTATCCGCGCGGGTCGCTCAAGGCGCGGCTGTGCGTCGCCGGGCGTGAGCGCCTGTACGCGTTCTGTCGCGAGCACGGCGTCGGCCATCGCCGCTGCGGCAAGCTCGTGGTGGCCGCGGACGAGGCACAGCGGCCGGCGCTGCAGCAGCTCATGGCGGGCGCCCAGGCCAACGGCGTGCCGCTCGAGTGGCTCGAGCGCGCCGCGGCCAGGGTGCTCGAGCCGGCACTCGAGTGCGCGGCGGCGCTGCATTCCCCCGAGACCGGTATCGTCGATGCGCACGCTTACATGCGCGCGCTGCTCGCCGAGGCCGAGGCGCATGGCGCCACGCTGGTGTGTCACTGCAGCGTCACGCGCCTGGTGCTCGCAGAGCAAACCGTGCTCATCGGCGTCAACGGCGCCGCGCCGCAGCTACAGGCGAGACTGGTGGTCAACAGCGCCGGGCTGCACGCCCCGGCGCTGGCGCGGCTCATGGAAGGCTTCCCCGCGCGGCACATACCGCACAGCTACTTCGTCAAGGGCAGCTACTTCGCGTTGCGCGGCCGCGCACCGTTTCAGCGCCTGATCTATCCGCTGCCGGTGGACGGCGGTCTCGGCATTCACCTGACGCTCGATCTGGCCGGCGGCGCTCGCTTCGGACCCGATGTTGAGTGGGTCGAGGCCTGCGACTACGCCGTCGATGCGCACCGGGCTGCGCAGTTCTACGCCGCCGTACGCGGCTACTGGCCCGGAATCGAGGATGGCCGGCTGCAGCCGGGGTTTGCCAGCATGCGCCCACGCATCTCGGCGCCCGGACAGCCGCTCGCGGATTTCCGCATCGACGGTGCGGCGCTGCACGGCGTGCCCACCGTGCTCAATCTCTTCGGCATCGAGTCGCCGGGACTGACCGCCTCGCTGGCACTCGCCAGCGAGGCAGCCGCGCGCATCCCCTGAAAGGCGCCTCAGCTGGCGCGAATCGCCTCGACCTGGATGGCCAGCTTCACGTTCATCTTGAAGCCGAACTTGTCGCCGAAAGCAATGCCGTAGTCGGCACGGCTTATGGAGCCGGAGGCATCCGCACCGCAGTGCTCCTTGCCGTCCATCGGCGGCGCGGGGTACTTCATGCACTTGAAGCTATCGATGGTGAGCGTCAGCGGCCGGGTGACACCGTGCAGCGTGAACTCACCGACGATCTTGGTGGGCGCACCGTTGCGGAAATCGCTCAGGGTGCCCTTGTAGGTCGCCGTGGGATACTTCGCCACGTCGAACATCTCGGCCGACTTGGCATGTTCGTCGAGCTTGGGGTTGCCGAAGCTGATGGACGTGGTGTCCACGTTCACCTCCACCGTGCCCGTGCCCTTGTCGCGGTCCAGCACGATGGTCCCGGAGGACTTGTCGAACTTGCCGCGCCACACCGACATCCCGCCGAAATGGTCGGCCTCGAAGCTAGGATAGGTGTGCGCCGGGTCGATCTGGTACGTCACCGGCTCGGCCAGCGCCGCGCCTGCCACCAATGCCAGCGCCAGCGCCGGCAGCGCAATTTTCGTCACGGAGAACCTCCAGTTTGTAGCGAGCGGGCACAGCCTAGCGGCTCGCGCCGGCCACGGCCACTCTCCTTTGGAGGGGCGCGGGCGCCGCGGCGGGCAGAACGCTGCGGCTTCAGCCGGGCGGCCGCAACGGCAGACCGAGCGCGCGCGCCACGGCCGGGTGCACGATCTCCCCGCCCTGCACGTTCAGTCCCGCGGCCAGCCCCGGATCGCGCTTGAGAGCTGCCTGCCAGCCCAGGTCGGCGAGCGCTCGCGCGTACGGCAGCGTCGCGTTCGTCAGCGCCAGCGTCGAGGTCCGCGGCACCGCACCGGGCATGTTGGCAACACAGTAATGAATGACCCCGTCGACGACGAACGTGGGCTCCGCGTGAGTGGTGGCATGGCTGGTCTCGAAACACCCGCCCTGGTCGATGGCGATGTCCACCAGCACCGCGCCGGCCTTCATGGTCTTGACCATGGCGCGCGTGACGAGCTTCGGCGCGGCCGCGCCGACCACCAGCACCGCGCCGATTACCAGGTCGGCATCGCGCACCAGCTGCTCGATCGTCTCGGTGGTCGAATACGCGGTGCGCAGCGAGGGGCCGAAGATCGAGGCGAGCTCGCGCAGCCGCTCCACGGAGCGATCGACCACGGTGACATCGGCGCGCAGCCCGACCGCCATCTCCGCGGCGTGCGTGCCGGAGACGCCGCCGCCGAGAATCACCACCTTCGCCGGCGGCACGCCCGGCACGCCCCCGAGCAGCACGCCGAAGCCGCCGTTGGCCTTTTGCAGGCTGGCCGCGCCCACCTGAATCGACATGCGCCCGGCCACCTCGCTCATCGGCATCAGCAGCGGCAGCGAACCGTTTGGCGCCGTCACCGTCTCGTAGGCGATGGCGGTGGCGCCGGATTTCATCAGGCCCTGGGCCTGCTGCGGGTCGGCCGCCAGGTGCAGGTAGGTGAACAGCACCTGCCCGCGCCGCAGCATCGCGCACTCGGCCGGCTGCGGCTCCTTCACCTTGATGACCATGTCGCTGCGCTCGAACACCTCCGCGGCACGTGCCGCGATGGTGGCGCCCGCGGCGCGAAACTGCGCATCATCGACGCCGATGCCATCGCCGGCCCGCGTCTCGATGAGCACTTCGTGCCCGGCCGCCACGAGCTCGCGCACGCCGGCCGGTACCAGCCCGACACGGTATTCGTGGACCTTGATCTCCCGCGGAACGCCGACACGCATGGGATCCCCCTCGAGACTACCTGCCCGCAGATTAGATTCGCGCCGCGGGTGGCAGCTTGCGTATTGACTCCGCCGGCCCGCCGTTGTGGCAGAATCTGCCGCTAACGAGCCAGTTACCGCGGGAATTGTGCGCTAATGGACCTGGACCGCTACGATCGCGCCATCGTGCGCCTGCTGCAGCAGGATGCGCGCATCACCAACACGGCGCTCGCAGGCAAGGTGAGCCTGTCCGAATCAGCCTGTCTGCGGCGCGTGCGCGCGCTCGAGCAGTGCGGGCTCATCGAGGGCTATACCGCGCTCATCGACCAGCACAAGGCCGGTTTCCCGGTAAACGTCTTCGTCAGCATTACGCTCGACCGGCAGAGCCAGGCCGGCCTCGAGGCGTTCGAGAGCGCGGTGCGGCGGGTCCCCGAAGTGATGGAGTGCTACCTCATGACCGGCGAGCACGACTACCTGCTGCGCCTCGTGGTCAGCGATCTTGCGGATTTCGAGCGCGTGCACAATCAGCACCTGACGCGCCTGCCGAGCGTGGCGCGCGTGCACTCGAGCTTCGCGATGCGCACCGTGACGCGCGCTGCCGCACTGCCGGCGCGCTGAAAGCGCGGGCGCGCTAAGCGCGCGCCCAGGCGGGCAGCCCGAGGGCAAACTCGCGCAGCGCGCCGATGCCGCTACCCTCCGCACGCCGGCACCACTCGCGCAGCTGCGTCAGGGCACGCGCCGGATTGGCCGCGCTCTCGTTCCACAGCTGCTGCAGGGCGTCGCGATCCTCGATCACGCGGCGCAGCACTTCGTACCGCTCCAGCAGCTCGCGCAGCTTGCGGCGCGCCTCCTCGGCGAGCAGCGTCGGGTGGCGCATCAGCAGCCGCGGTGCGCTCGCCGGCAGTGCACCGCGCGGCTCGCGCCGCGCCAGCTCGCGGCACACCGGCCGCACCACCCGCCGGCCGTAGGCGCGCAGCACGTGCATGCGGTTCACGAACAACGCCTTCACCGTATCGGCATCCAGCTCGCGGGCGCGGCGCACGAACTGCGGCCGCGGCGCCACCCAGCGCACGCGCGCCAGGCCGAGCGCGCGGAACAGCCGGATCCACAGCCAGCCGACGTCGAGCTCCCAGCGCTGCACGGCGAAGCGCGCCGAGCGCGGGAACGCATGGTGGTTGTTGTGCAGCTCCTCCCCGCCGAGCAGCAGCGCCCACGGCAGCAGATTGGTGGCCGTCGAGGGCATCTCGAAGCTGCGGTAGCCGACCGCGTGGCCGAGGCCGTTGATGACGCCGCCCGCGAAGAACGGCTGCGCCGCCAGGTGCACGGCGATCATGATGATGCCGGCCACGCCAAACAGCAGCAGGTGCGCCAGCACGAACAGCACCAGGCCAAGATAGGGATGTGCGCTGTAGATACGCCGCTCCAGCCAGTCGTCGGGCGTGCCACGCCCGTAGTTGCGCAGCAGCTGCGGGTCGCGGGTCGCGGCGCGATACAGCTCGAACCCCTCGAACAGCACCCGCCGCAGCCCGAACAGCACCGGGCTGTGCGGATCGCCAGGCTGGTCGGCGTGCGCGTGGTGGCAGCGATGCACCGCGACCCACTCACGCGTCACCGCGCCGGAACTGAACCACAGCCAGAAACGGAACACGTGCCGCAGAGCCGGGTGCAGGATCAGCCCGCCGTGCGACTGGTCGCGGTGCAGATAGAGCGTCACGCCGAGGAACATGCTCTGAATGGTGAGGAACGTCACCAGGCAGTAGCCCCACACCGGCAGCTGCACCAGGCCGTAAGGGGAGAGACTCATGCGCTCGTTCTCCGGCGAAGCTTGGGGGTGTCGGTCAGGCGCGCAAGGGTACGGCAATTCCACGGCGCGCGCACGGCGGTGGCTGGCACGGCAGTGGCTGGCGCGGCGGCCTTCAGGTGCGGGCGCTGGAGACGCCGAGGATCTCGGCGCCGCTCGTGTCGGCGTCGGCGCTGCGCCATGCGGGGCGACGCACGCCCGCGCGGCGGGCCGCCTGTTCCCACTCGGCAATGCGCGCCGGCAGCTGCGCCGCGGCGACTGGTGCGCTGCAGTAGAAACCCTGGAAGTTCTCGCAACCGAGGCGCTGCAGCGCCTCGAGCTGTTCGCGTGTCTCCACGCCCTCGGCGGTGACCTGCAGATCCAGGCTCGCCGCGAGTGAGACGATCGCCCGCACGATCTCCGCGGTCTCGCGGCAGCTGAGAATATCGCGCACGAAGCTGCGATCGATCTTGAGCCGCCGCAGCGGCAGCCGCCGCAGGTAGCTCAGGCTCGAGTAGCCGGTGCCGAAATCGTCGACCGCGATGCTCACTCCCAGGTCGCTCACCCGGCGCAGCGTGCGCACGGAAACTTCCGCGTCCTGCATGACCACGGTCTCGGTGAGCTCGAGCTCGAGGTCCGCAGGGTCTACTGCGCTCGCCACCAGCGCGGCGCGCACCGTCTCCGGCAGCGACTTCTGTCGCAGCTGCTCCGCCGACAGGTTGATCGCTACCCGCAGCGGCAAGCCGTGCAGCCGCCACTGCTTCGCCTGGCGGCACGCCTCGCTCAGCACCCACTCGCCGATCGGGATGATGAGCCCGCTCTCCTCGGCGAGGGAGATGAACGCCGTGGCGGGCAGCATGCCGCGGCGCGGATGGTTCCAGCGGATCAGCGCCTCGACGCATTCGATGCGGCCGTCGGCGGTGCACACCTGCGGCTGGTAGAACAGCTGGAACTCGCTGGCGCGCACCGCGCGCCGCAGGTCGTTCTCCAGCACCAGCCGCTCGCGCGTGAACGCGTTCATCGCCGGCGCGTAGAACTGGTAGCCGTTGCGGCCGGCGCGCTTGGCCTGGTACATGGCCACGTCGGCGTGCTTCAGCAGCGTCTCGCGGTCTGCGCCGTCGTTCGGATAGATGCTGACGCCGACGCTGAGCGATACGTGCACTTCCAGGTCGGACAGCTCGATCGGCCGCGTCAGGCACTCGCACACCTTGCCGATCAGACCTTCGATCTCATCGGCCGCGGCCACGTCGTTGACGATGAGCACGAACTCGTCGCCGCCGAAGCGCGCCAGGGTATCGGACTTGCGCACCGTGGCGGTCAGGCGCCGCGCGACTTCCGCCAGCAGCTCATCACCGGCGGCGTGGCCGAGCGAATCGTTGACGGCCTTGAAGTGATCGAGGTCGATCAGCAGCAGCGCGAAGCGCGTGCTGTTGCGGTCGGCGAGCGCGATGGCCTGCTCCACGCGGTCGGCGAGCAGCAGGCGGTTGGGCAGATCGGTGAGCGCGTCGTGGGTGGCAAAGTGCTGCAGGCGCGCCTGCGCCTGCTCGAGCGCCTCGTGATGGCGGCTGCGGCGCCTGGTCGGTTGCAGCCGCCCGGCGAGCAGGCGCGCGATGGCGCGCAGCGCCTCGTACACGGCCACCGCCACCACCACGCCCAGACCGATCAGCCAGGGGTTGTAACTGCCAGACATCGAGCGTGCCCACGCCTTCCGGCCGTCCAGACCGCAGCTTTAGATCCTAGCGGCCCCTGCCGGCGGCGCGCCGGACCTGACGCACGCCGGCGCAGGCGCGGACAACGAGCCGGTGCTCATTTTTCATAGTCGGTGCACCGCGCCGGGCGGGTGCGGCCTGACAGCGGGTGGATGTTGGGGCGAGCGGGCCGGCGCGCAGCGCCTGCGCGGCCGGCGGCTTTACATAGCGTCACCAGGCTGTGAGCCGCTTAACAGTCCCACGCTGCGCCTGCGCCCACAGCCGCGCGTGCGCCGCGCGCTCAGACGCGCAGCACGATCTTGCCGATGTGCGCGTCGGATTCCATCAGCTCATGGGCGGCCGCCGCCTCGGCGAGCGGAAAGCGCGCGTGGATCACCGGCTTCAACCCGGCAGATGCGAACAGCGGCCAAACGCTCCGGCGCAGCGCCGCGGCAATGCGCCCTTTGTTCTCGATCGACTGCGGGCGCAGGGTGGAGGCGGTCAGCGTCAGCCGCTTGACCATCATGGCCCGCAGGTCGATCTCGGCGCGCGCGCCGCCCTGCGTGGCGATGAGCGCGATCCTGCCCTCGGTCGCCGCGGCCGCGATGTTGCGCGCCACATAGTCCCCGCCGACCATGTCGAGGATCACGTCGGCGCCCTTGCAATCGGTCGCGCCCAGCGTCGCCGCGACGAAATCCTCCTCCCGGTAGTTGATGGCGAGCTGCGCGCCGAGCGCGCGGCACGCGGCGCATTTGTGCGCCGTGCCGGCGGTGACCAGCACGCGCGCCCCGAACGCCGTGCCGAGCAGGATCGCCGTGGTGCCGATGCCGCTCGAGCCGCCGTGCACCAGCAGGGTCTCGCCCTTGGCAAGACGCGCGCGCTCGAACACGTTCAGCCAGACGGTGAAGAACGTCTCCGGCAGCACCGCGGCCTGCTCGACACTCAGCGGCGCCGGGACCGGCAGGCACTGCACGGCCGGCGCGGTAACGTACTGGGCGTAACCTCCGCCCGCGACCAGGGCGCACACCGAGGCGCCGGCCTTGGGCTCAGTCACGCCCGCACCGAGCTGCACCACCTCGCCGGCAACCTCGAGGCCAGGGATATCCGCGACCACCCCGGGCGGGGGCGGATACAGGCCCTTGCGCTGCAGGATATCGGGCCGGTTCACGCCGGCGGCCGCAACCCGGATCAACACCTCGCCGGCCTTCACCTCGGGCACGGGCACCTGCACCGGCCGCAGCACCTCGGGCGGTCCCGGCTCGCGGATCACGATCGCCGTCATGGTTGGCGTGTTCACCGCGCAGATGTTGAGGTTCCGCGCCACGACCCGTCAACCGGCGCCGCTGCGCACCTGAGCCGCGGCGCGCGCCGCCAGCGGCGCCTAGGCGTGCGGCGCAGACGCGGGCCCTGCAGGCGCAGCGCTGCCGCAGCGGCTCATGAGCTTCTCGCGCAGCTGGGCGCGCTCTTCCGGCGTCATCTGCTCCCAGCGCTCGCGCCAGCGGTGCTGCCGCCAGCGCCCGTGGCGACCGACGCCGCCGCGCCAGCCGCCAAACAGCAGACGGCTGAGAATCAGCAGTCCCAGAGCCTGCCAGTACTGCAGGGTGGGTCCGTGGAACAGTGCGGGCACGAGCGCATTCCACAGCCACATGACCGCCACACCCAGCAGCACCATCACGACGATCACCGTCACGACAATCGCCACGCCCTTCACGACCCAACGTACCGGTCCTCTCACAGTGCTCTCCTCATGTCATGATCCAGTCTTCCCACGCCTCGCGCAGACGCTCGCGCAGGAAGCGCACGGCATAGTGCTTGCGGGACAACAGCGTGTTGACCCCCGTCCCCGAGCGTGCCGCCAGCTCACGAAAGCTCAGCCCCTCGAGCTCGTGGGCGATGAAGGCCTCGCGCTGCTCGGGCGGCAGCTCCTGCAGTGCCGCCTCGATCTCCGCGAGCAGGAGTGCGCGCGTCAGCTCCGATTCCGGATCGTCGACCGCTTCACCGGGCAACTGCGCCACGTCGGGCTCGTCGGCCTCGTCGGCGTCGCGCCGCCCGCCTGGCGGTGCGCGCGTGTGCTTCCTGCGGAAGCGGTCGACGATGCGATTGCGCGCCACGCGCGCCAGCCAGGCGCCGGCATGCTCTATCGGCTGCATCATGCGATAGGCCACGACCAGCTCGTAGAGGGTCTCCTGCAGTATGTCCTCCGCGTCCGCGGCCTCGGCGACCGAGGCGCGGATCAGGGCGAGCAGACGCCCGCGCTCACGCGCCACCGTGAGCGCGATCTGACGGTCCTGCTCCAGCGCATTCGCGGGCCCGGGTAGCACCACATCCATCTTCACAGGTAAAGACGCACCGGCAGGGGGAATATTGTGTGCGCCGCCTGCGGGCCTTGGGCGGTGAGGGTCGCGCCGCGGCGGCGTTTGCCGCCGCGGCGTTGACCTCAGGCGCGTTGCGCTTGCAGCGCCAGCGTTCCCGAGCGCCCCGGAACCGTGCCGGCGACCACGGCGCAGCGCGGCAGACCGCGCAGGTCGAGCGTACCGACATAGCTGCCGAGGTCGGTGAGGTGCACGCCGCGCTCCTGCCAGGCGCGCAGCAGCCGTTCGAACGCGCCGAGCAGGCGGCCGCCTTCGAGCTCCGCGTGCAGCGTGAACACCTGGTCGCGTGTGGGAGTGCGCGCGGTGAGCGCGAGCAGATGATCCACCGGGTCAGCGCCGGCGAGATCGGGGCGGCCGATGAGCTCGTCGAGGGTTGGCAGCGTCGTCGGCAGCTGCGGTACCGCAGGCGCGCCCGGGATGGTGAGCGGCAGGAACGGCTCGCTGCCGCGCGCGTCCGAGGCGTAGCGAAACCCGAGCTCGTGCTCGAGCGCCGGAAGGTAGCGGTTCATCTGCCACCCGGCCGCGCCATGCACCGCCGGTGCTCGGCCGAATACCGTCATGAATTCATCGCGCGCGAGGGTCAGCTCGCGGCGCGTCCACGCCTCGCTCGCATTCGCCACGCCATCCTGCCAGCGCACGTGGTCCCAGGTGTGCACGCCCACTTCGAAACCCCGCTGTGCGATCTCCTGCATCGGGCCGCGGCAGCGCCGCCCGATGTGAGGTCCCGGCAGCAGCACGCCGTACAGCAGCGTCTTCAAGCCGTAGTGCTCGAGCACCGAGGTGCGCTGCACCTTGGCAAGGAAACCCCGCCGGAAGGCGCGCTTGATCGCCCGCCCAGTGTGGTCGGGACCCATGCTGAAGAGAAAGGTCGCGCGCAGCGCGAGCTTCTGCAGCAGATCCGCGAGGCGCAGCGCGCCTTCGCGCGTACCGCGATAGGTGTCGACGTCGATCTTGAGGGCGATGAGCGCCACGGCACGCGGTCAGGACAGCGGCAGCGGCTGCGCCAGGTGCGCCGCGCGCGCCGCGAGGTCTATGGGGCCGTGGGGGTCGGCGGCCGCCAGCAGCCGCAGCACCCCGCCATCGCCACAGGCAAGGTGGCAGGCGCCCTCGGCGGCGAACAGCTGCGGCGCGCCCGCGGCGACGCGCCGCCCGGTGAGGCGCGTGCGATGGATCTGCCAGCGCTCGGCGCCCACCTGACCGAAAGCCCCCGGGAAGGGTGGCGCCACCGCGCGCACCAGGTTGTGTACCGCGAGCGCGCCCGCCGCCCAGTCGATGCGGCCATCCGCCGGCGTGCGGCGCCCGAAGTACTCACCCGGCACGATCGGTTGCGGCCGGCGCGCTGCGGTGCCTGCGAGCAGCCCGGGCAGCGAGCGCGCCAGTACGCTCTCGGCCGCGACGGTGACCTTCGCGTATACCTCGCGGGCATCGTCGTCCAGCAGGATCGGTACGGCCTGCGCGTCGACAATGTCGCCGGCATCGGCGCGCTCCACCATGTAGTGCAGCGTCGCGCCGGTCTGGTGCTCGCCGCGCAGGATCGCCCAGTTGACCGCGGCGCGCCCGCGGTATCTGGGCAGCAGCGAGCCGTGCATGTTGAGCGCGCCGCGCCGCGCGCACTGCAGCAGCGGCGCGCCGAGCAGCGCGCGGTAATAGAAGGAGAAGATGAAATCCGGGCGCAGTTGCGCGAGCAGCCCCGGCAGCTCGCCGGTGTGCGCGTCGCGCGGCGTCAGCAGCCGCAGCCCGTAGTCGGCGGCGGTGGCGGCGACGCTGCCGAACCAGGGGGTCTCCTGCGGATCGTCGGGGACGGTGACCACCAGCGGGATGTCCAGCCCCGCCGAGATCAGCGCCTTCAGACAGCGCACCCCCACATCGTGATAAGCGAAGACGACCGCCCGGCCCGGGCTCACTCCGCGGCTCCCCGCACCCGTTGCGGGGGCGGCAGCGTCGCTGCGGGCTGCTGCCCGGTGAGCGCGGCAGGCGGGGGCAGGCGCCCCTGGCTGTTGTCCTCGTCTGTGCCGAGCACCGCGGCGACCGTGTAGCGCGGCCGCTGGCGCACCTGCTCGTAGATGCGCCCGACGTACTCGCCCACTACGCCGAGCCCGATGAGCGCCACGCCGATCAGGAAGAAGGCGATGCCGAACAGGGTGAACAGTCCTTCCGCCTCCGGACCGACCACCAGGCGGCGGATGGCGAGGAAGATAACGAACGCGAGCGACAGCAGCGCGATGACGATGCCCGACATCGAGAAGAACTGCAGCGGCACCACCGAGAAACCGGTCATCAGGTCGAAGTTCAGGCGGATCAGCCGGAACAGCGAGTACTTCGACTTCCCCACGGTGCGCTCGGCGTGCGCCACCTCGATCTCCACCGGGTGGCGCGCGAACGTATAGGCGAGCGCCGGCACATAGGTGCTCACTTCCGTGCAGCGGTTGAGAGCGTCGATCACGCTGCGGTGATAGGCACGCAGCATGCAGCCCTGGTCGGTGATGCGGATCGAGGTGGTGCGCTCGCGCACGCGGTTCATCAGGCGCGAGGCGGCCTTGCGCCACAGCACATCCTGGCGGCGGATGCGCACCGTGCCGACATAGTCGGCGCCGGCGTCCATGGCCGCCACCAGCCGCCCGATCTCCTCGGGCGGGTTCTGCAGGTCGGCATCGAGGGTGATCACGCAGGTACCGCGGGTCTGCTGGAAGGCGGCGAGGATCGCCATGTGCTGCCCGGCATTGCGCGCCAGCACCACCACGCGCGTAACCTCCGGGCGGCGCTGGAACTGCTCGCGCAGCTGCGCCACGGAGGAGTCCGTGCTGCCGTCATCGACGAATACGATCTCGTAGGAGCGCCCCAGGGCATCGAGCGCCGGGTACAGCCGCGCGAACAGCGGCGCCAGCCCCTCCTCCTCGTTGTAGACGGGCACCACCACCGAAATGTCCACGTTCATGCGCGCGCTCCGCGCACGATGGTGCCCACGGCCTCGACCACGCGCTCGACGTCGCCCGGCTGCATCGCCGGGAACAACGGCAAGGTGACGGTCTCGCGCCCGATGCGCTCGGCGTTGGGGAACTGACCCTCGCGGTAGCCGAGCGCGCGGTAGGCGCTGAACAGGTGGATCGCCGGGTAGTGCACGCCCACGCCGATGCCGCGCGCGCGCATCGCTTCCATGAACTGGGCGCGCGAGATCGTCAGCTGTGCGAGCGGCAGCAAGGGGGTGAACACGTGCCAGCTGTGACCCTCGTCGCCGCGCTCCGGCAGGCGCAGCGGCGCCGCCTCGGCCCACAGCTCGTAGTAGCGCGCCACCAGCGCGCGGCGGCGGCCGTTGAACTCCTCGAGCCGGCGCAGCTGGCCGAGTCCGACCGCGGCCGCGACGTCCGACAGGTTGGACTTGCCGCCGGCGAGCAGCGTGTCGAAGCCATCCAGCCCGGACTTCACCTGCCCGTGCCAGCGATGCAGCTCGATCGCGCGAATTTCCGCGGCCGAGCCACCGGAGATCGCGCCGCCCTCGATGGTGGTCATGTTCTTGTTGGGATGGAAGCTGAAGCACACCAGGTCGCCGAAGCTGCCGATGCGCCGCCCGCGCCAGGTGGAGCCGATGGCGTGCGCGGCATCCTCGATAACCCGCAGGCCGTGACGGCCGGCGATCGCATAGAGGCGCTCCATGTCGACCGGCAGCCCGGCAAAGTGCACCGGCATGATCGCGCGGGTGCGCGGCGTGATGGCCGCCTCCACCTGCTCGAGGTCGAGATTGCGCGAGTCGAGCCCCACGTCGACGAACACCGGCCGCGCGCCCACGCGCACGATGACGTTGGCTGTGGCGACGAAGCTCAGCGCCGGCGTGATCACCTCATCCCCGGGCCCGATGCCGCAGGCCAGCAGCGCCATCTCCATACCGGCGGTGGCGGAGGTCTGCGTGCGCACCGGCCGTCCGCCGAGATAGGCGGACAGCTCGGCTTCCAGCTGCGCCACCTTGGGGCCGCTCGCGAGCCAGCCCGAGCGCAGTACCTCAGCGACCGCGGCGATGGTCTCCTCGTCGATGCTCGGGCGGGTGAACGGCAACAGCGGCTTGGAACTCACGGTCGGTACTCCGGTACAGGGAAGCGCGCGCGGCACGGCGCTCACGAGCGCGCCACCAGCAGCACGCCGAGCACGATGACGGCGACGCCCGCGACCCGCTGCAGGTTGGGAACCTCCCCCAGCAGCCACCAGGCAAAGCCGATGTTCATCACGTAGCCAAGCGACAGCAGCGGGTAGGCCTGGGTCACCGGCACGCGCGACAGGCCTACCAGCCACACGACGACGCTCAGGCCGTAGGCGGACAGTGCCCACCACAGCGAGGGCACCGTGAGCAGCCCCAGCCCGCGTTGCCACAGGTGCGCGTCGCCGGCCAGCAGCGGACCGGTGACGCGCGTCGCGGCCTTAAGTCCGAGCTGTGCCAGGGCGTTCAACAGCACCCCGCAGAACAGGATGGAAAAGTCAGTCAGTCTCACAGGCGACTCACGGCAACGGTGTAGTTGTCAGCGGCAATGACGCGTCCGGGAAAGCCGCGCCGCCGCCAGCTGTCCCACAGCTGCGGATCGAAGAATGCCACGCCCTGATCCGCAGCGCTCCAGCGCGAGGCGAACTGCTCCAGCGTCATGCGCCGCTGCGGCTCCTCGCGCAACCCGAACTGCAGTTCGCCCTCATACCCGGCCAGCTGCAGGGTGCGTCCCAGGTAGGGCGACACCGTCTCGCGGTACTGCCCGACACTGTACAGCGGGGTGTACGCGCCGATGAAGGGCCGCACCGCGCTCACCAGCTCGCGGGCCGAGCGCGCCGGCGGAATGAGCGCGTACTCGCATAGCAGCCCCTGCCAGGCGAGCATCGCCCCCAGCGCGCTGGCCAGCACTGCTGGCTGCACGCTGACGCGGCGCGCCGCGGCGAGCGCCGCGGCGGCGAGCGCCGCCGCCACCGCGCCGAACGCCCAGTACCAGGCCGCCTGCGGCACGAAGCTGTTGACGCGCGCACTATAGATAAGAAGGCCGGCCGCCACCAACAACACCAGCGCTGCGCCGACCCACGCCGCGGTGCGCGCCAGTGACAGCGGCGCGGGGTTGCCCGCGCCGGTGACCGCGGCGAGCACCGGCAGCAGCGGCAGGATATAGGGGGCGAGCTTCGAGCCGGAAGCGGAGAAGAATACCAGCGTGAGGGCGGCGTACAGCAGCAGGAAGCGCAGCGGACGGAAACGCGCAGCACCCGTGCCGGCCTGCGGCCACGCGCGCCGGCAGGCACGCAGCAGCCCCGGCAGCCACGGCAGCACCGCCAGCAGCAGCAACGGCAGGAAATACCACCACGGCTCGAAGCGCTGATGCACGGTGGTGAGGAAGCGCGTGAAGTGCTCGTGCACGAAGAAGAATTGCGGGAAGCTCGGGTTGCGCAGCGACACGGCGACGAACCACGGCGCCGCAACGCCCAGGAACAGCGCGACGCCGGCCGCCGGGTGCAGGCGCCGCCACGGGGCGGCATCGCGCTCGATGAACGTGTACAGCATGAGTGCGCCGCCGGCGAGCACCCCTACCACGATTCCCTTGGACAGCACCGCGAGCGCCGCCAGCGCCCAGGCCGCCAGCATCCAGCGCCGCTCCGGCACGGAAGCAGGCGGTGCGCTCTGCGCCACGGTGAACGCCAGCAGCGCCGCGGTCAGCCAGAAGGTAAACGCACCATCGAGCAGGTTCAAATGCCCGACCACGGCGAAGAACGGGCTGACGGCCAGCGCCAGCAGCGCGGCGAGCGCGCTGCCGGCGCCGTAGAAGCAGGCCACCCAGGCGTACACCAGCGGCAGGCAGGCGAACGCCAGTCCCACGCTCCACAGCCGCGAGCTCCACTCGCTGACGCCGAAGCCGGCATAGGCGGCGGCCGTTGCCCAGTACTGCAGCGGCGGCTTCTCGAAGTACTTCAGGCCATCGAAGCGCGGCGTGATCCAGTCGCCGCTGGCGAGCATCTCGCGCGGAATCTCCGCGTAGCGGCCCTCGTCCGGATCGAGCAGCGCGCGCACCTGCAGCGTGCTGAACCAGGCCGCCGCCAGGATCAGCCACGCCAGCCAGCCGAGCCGGCGCAGCGCCGGCTGCCTCCCGAGGGCTAGCTCCATGGTGCTCGCCGCAGCACGCGCGGCTAGATCGCCGCCATGGCCGCCAGGCGCGTGGCGAAGCCTTCCTGGTTCACGTAGAAGTCGATGGTGCGGCGCACGGCAGTATCCATGTCGGTGCTCGGCGCCCAGCCGAGGTCGCGCCGTGCCGCCTCGATGTTGGGCACGCGCACCTGGATGTCCTGGTAGTACTTGCCGTAATAATCGCCGGCGGAAATGTCCACGATCTCGGTGGCGCGGGCATTGTCGCGCAGCATCGGGAATTCCTGGGCGATGCGGATGGTGCGCTGCGCCAGCTCGCGGATCGAGATGCAGTTGGCCGGGTTGCCGATGTTGAAGATCCGGCGGCTGGCGCGGCCGTCACGGTTCTCCAGGATCGTCAGCAGGCACTCGATCGCATCGTCGATATAGGTGAAGGAGCGCTTCTGGCTGCCGCCGTCCACCAGTTTGATCGGCCGGCGGTACAGCACGTTGGAGAGGAACTGCGTGAAGACGCGCGAGCTGCCCTCCTTCGGCTCCTCGACGTTGTCGAGGTTCGGTCCGATGAAGTTGAAGGGCCGGAACAGCGTGTAATCGAGGTTGTCGCGCACGCCGTAGGCATAGATGACGCGGTCGAGCAGCTGCTTGGAAGCCGCGTAAATCCAGCGCTGCTTGTTGATCGGACCGTACATCAGCGGGCTGCTCTCCTCGTCGAGCACCGGGTCCGGCGACATGCCGTAGATCTCGGAAGTCGAGGGAAAGATCAGCCGCTTGTTGTACTTCACGCAGTGCCGCACGATGTCGAGGTTGGCCTCGAAGTCCAGTTCGAACACCCGCAGCGGGTGCGTCACGTACTGGGCCGGATTGGCGATGGCGACCAGCGGCACGACCACGTCGCACTTCTTGACGTGGTACTCGACCCACTCCTTGTTGATGGTGATATCGCCTTCCACGAAGTGGAAGCGGTCGTTCTTCGGCAGGTCACCGAGCTTGTTGTCCGACAGGTCGATGCCGTAGACCTCCCAGTCGCGCGACTTCAGGATCGCACCGGTGAGCGCGGTGCCGATGAAGCCGTTCGCGCCGAGAATCATGATCTTCAGTGCCATACTTTCTACCTACGGATGCCCGCGGGACGCCACGCCGGCGCGGCTGCGCGGCGCGGGTTCGAGCCGCTCATGCTAGCATTTTCTTAGCATCACTGGCCGGAGGTGGCGCTGATCCGGCAGCCGCCGGCAACCGCCGGCGGTGCGCCCGGCGCTACTGCCGCAGCGCTGCGGCACGCTTACGGACATCCGCTGCAAAGGCGGCGTCCTTGATCGACTCCAGATTGATCTCGACATTCGCCGCTGCGCCTTCGATAGCGGCCCGGGCCAGGGCCGCAGCGGTCGTGAGATCGGACTTCATGTTGGGATTGGTAATGGGCCTTAGTTTCTCGACAATGGCCGCGATTTCCCGGGCACTCTCCGCGACCCCCAATGGCACGCTGGTGGCCTGCTTCAGCGCCGCATCGATCATGCCGTGGGCATCGGGCGATTCTTTGGCCTGCCGGTAAGCCTTCATCACGACATTAAAAGACTCGGCGTCGGCATCGATGGCCGCCTTCAATGATTCGCGCAATGGACCGAGGCGCGCGATGAGCTCACTGAGCTCACGCTCATATTGCAGGTACGCTTTCTTGCCCCGTGACATGGAAGCCACCATCGTGGCCAATGCCGCGGCCATGGCGGCACTGGCGGCCGCGGCGCTGCCGCCCCCGGGTGCAGCGGTCGGCGCGGCCAGTTGCTCGACAAACGGCTCGACTCCGGCGCGTAACCCGCCGACCGCCGCTTTGCCGCCCATCACCGCACTCAAGCGGTTTTCCAGAATCAATGACGAATCAAAGTTCTCGACCTGCAGAAACCATTCCGCGGCCGCTTCCAGCGCTCTTTTCGGGATCAAGCCGACGATTTCGCTGCTGACGGGTGACACGCCGTAGCGCGCCGCTTCGCGCTTCACCATCTCGAACACGCGATGGATGGGCGTCTGCTCAAAATCGGTGAGGTTCATGGAGACCTGGGCCATGCCGCGCACCAGGAATCCCGCGCCCTTGACAAAGCGCAACCCGCCGCTGGAAAAGCGCAGTGCCTTGGCGATGTTTTTCGCAATCTGCACATCCGGCGTGCTGAGAAAAACGTTGTAGGCGATGAGAAATTTTCGCGCGCCGATCGCGGTGATCCCAGCCGTCGGATGTACTCGCGGTTCGCCGAAGTCCGGCTTCCGGGCAGGATTGGTCGCGATCTCGGCGCGGATGGCTTCGAACTGCCCGCGGCGAATGATTTCCAGGTTCTGCCGCTCGGGAGCGCTCGCGGCGGCCTCGTAGAGATACACCGGAATCTGATAACGCTGCCAGATCTGGGCGCCAACGTGGCGCGCCATGGCGACACAGTCTTCGAGGCTCACCCCTTCGATGGGAATGAAGGGAACCACGTCCGCCGCGCCCATGCGCGGGTGCGCCCCCTGGTGAGCGTTCAGATCGATCAGTTCGGCCGCCTTGCCCACCCCGCGAATCGCCGCTTCCTGAATCGCCTCGCGCTCGCCCGCCAGCGTGATCACGCAGCGGTTGTGGTCGGCGTCCATCTCGCGATCGAGCAGGTACACGCCGTCCATCTTCATGGCCGCGACAATGGCGTCGACCTTCGCGGTATCGCGGCCCTCGGAGAAATTGGGGACGCATTCGATCAGTGTTGACATAGGGCCGGAAGAATAGCCGGCGAGGTCCGCCACCCGCAAGCAACGGCGCGCCGGCCGCAGCGTTCGCCGCGGCGCGCGCGAGCGCCGCGCGCGCCGCGTGCATCAGAAGTTGAAGCCGAAACGGATCGGAATGTACTCGGTCGGCCCCTGGGTCTCGATGCGCTCGTAACGCGCCTCGATGAACCACGATTGTCCGTTCGGCAGCGGGAATTTCATGCCGGCGCCGGCGTTCCACGCGAAGTGCGTGCTGTCGCTCGCCGCCACCAGCGTGTCGTGGCCGAAGCCCGGGCCGCAGAAGAAGTCGTTGCAGAAGAAGTTGTTCTGCGTCAGCTCGAGCCGGCGCCAGCCGATGCCCACCCCGGCGGTCGCGTACAGGCGCATCCACGGGTTCAGCGGCTGTTCGAACACCCCGTCGAGGAAACCGGTGACGGTCTGCATCGAGCCGTTGTCGGCCTGGCTGTTCTGCGCGATGAAGGCGTTGGTCGCGTCGAAACGGTTGTAGCTGACTTCCGCCCGCAGCATGAACGGCTGCTGGGGATAGGGCAGGATGTTCACGCCGGTGCCGACGTTCCAGCCATTGTTGAAGTAGGTGGCGGTGTCATTCTGCGTGATGCTGGCACCGCCATCGAGGAACCATTGCACCGGGCGCACCGGCTGGGACTGATACACCTGCGCGCCGGCCGGTGCGGCCAGCGCCGCCAGCAGCACGGCCGCGGAAATTCCAACGTACACTTTCATGTGATTCATCATCCGATCCTTTGGCTGAATCTTGGCTGAATGTCGCGCCTGCTCCGCAGCGGCAGAGACCACGGCTGCGAGGTTGGACCGCGGCGGCGGGTGTTGGTTGCCTGCCGCGCCGGGTGAGCGTGGCGGCGCCTACGCCCGGTTACTTTGGGCCACGGCGCCGCGCAAGGCGGCGGCGCAGCGCAGCGAGGATGTCGTGAACCTCGCCGATGCCGAGCGCGGCCGCACAGAAGAAGAACGCAGCGGACGCACAGGCGATGACAAGCAGCAGGCTCATGCACTTCGGCCAGAAGGCCTGCACCGCCCAGTCCGCGAGCAGCAGCCGGTCACCGGCCGCGGCTACTGCCAGCAGCGCCAGCGAGGCGAGCGCCACCTTGGCCAGCAGGATGAGCAGTGCGCGCGACTCGAGCCTGCCCAGGTGCGAGCGCATGAGCAGGTACAGCACCAGGAAGTTGCTGGTGGCCACGCAGGCGGTGGACAGCGCGAGCCCGCGGTGACCGAGGCCGAGCTCGCGCGTGAACAGCCAGTTGAGCAGCAGGTTGAGCGCCACGGCGCTGAAGCTCACCAGCATCGGTGTCTTGCGCCGGTCGACCGCGTAGAAGGCGTTGACGAGCACCTTGAGCGCGGCGTAACCGCACAAGCCGATCGCATAGAAGCGCAGCGCGCCGGCCGCCTCGCCCGCCTCGTAGGCGCCGAAGCGCCCGTGCTGGTACAGCACCGAGATGATCGGCTCGGCGAGCACCATCAGGCCGACCGCCGCGGGGATGGTGAGCAGAAAGGCGAGCCGCATGCCGCGCGCCAGCTCGCTGCGGAAGGCGCCGGTGTTGCCGGTCGCGGCCATGCGCGCCAGCAACGGCAGCGCCACGGTGCCGAGCGCCACGCCGAAGATGCCGAGCGGCAGCTGCATGAGGCGAAATGCCACGGTGAGCCAGAAGGTCGGCCCGTCGCCGAGCTCGGAGGCGAACACCGAGTTGACCAGCACGTTCACCTGCGTGCTGCTGGCCGCGATCACCGACGGCCCCATCAGGCGCAGGATGGCGCGCACGCCCGGGTCGCGCCACTTGAGATCCGGGTGATAGCGGTAGCCGGCGCGGCGCAGCGCCGGCAGCTGCACCAGCAGCTGGAGCGCCCCGCCGATCAGCGTGCCGACGGCGAGCCCGAGGATGGCGCGCGCGCCGAAGTGTGGATCGAGCAGGTAGCCGAGCACCACGCCGGCGACGATCGAGCCGAGGTTGAAGAAGCTCGAGGCCATCGCCGGGATGCCGAACACGTTGCGCGCGTTCAGCATGCCCATGACGAGCGCCGCGAGCGACACCAGCAGGATGAACGGGTACATGACGCGCGTCAGGGTGACGGTGAGCGCCGCCTTCTCCCCCTCGAAGCCGGGCGCGAGCGCCGCCACCAGCCAGGGTGCCGAGGCGATGCCGAGTACGGTGATCGCGCTGAGCGTGATCACCGCGAGCGTCGCCGCCTTGTTGGCGAGGCGCCAGGCCGCCGCGTCGCCCTCGAGCGCCGCGGTGCGCGTGAACACCGTGACGAACGCGGTCGACAGCGCGCCTTCGGCGAACAGGTCGCGCAGCAGGTTGGGGATGCGGAACGCGATGGTGAACGCATCCATGATGCGTCCGCCGCCGAACAGCGCGGCGAAGATCTGCTCGCGTGCCAGCCCGAGCACGCGGCTGCACAGCACCGCGAGCGCGACGACTCCGGCGGCGCGGGTGTTCAGCTTGTCAGCGCGGGAAACGCCTCCGGCCGCGGCGGGCGCAGCCGCGGGTGTGTGGCCTTCTGGCATGCGGCCGCCACGGTAGCATCCTCCGCGCGCCCACGGCCAGCGCGCTCACGGCCAGCGCGCTCGCGGTGAGGCTAACCTCCCGGACCGGAGCGCCAGGTCGCGGTGATGCCGAAGGTGCGCGGCCGGTAGGTGTACTGGTTCTGCTGCACCGTCGGCGAGCCGGCCGGGTTATACGGGTCGATGGCCCCGAGTGCGTAGTTGGTGACGGTGTGCGTGTTGGTCAGGTTGTCGATGAACGGCGTGACCTGCCAGCTGCCCAGCGTGATGCCGGCGCGCATCGAGGTGAAGGCAGATCCGGGCAGCGTGTAAGTAGCGGGGAAATACTGCGAGGAGCGCGGGTCCTGCAGCACCGAGGGCCAGTTGTTGCGCGCCTCGTACTCCCAGTCGACGCGTACGAAGGCCTCGTGCTGGCCGAGTAGGAAGCGGTACTCGGGGCCGAGCGCCACCGTCCAGGGGGCGTTGAGGCCCGGGGCGCTGTCGATGGCGGCTTCACCGGAGATCGCATCGCCGGTGACCGACAGCGGCTGACCGGCAGCGTTCACGATCGTCGAGTTCTTGGTGTAGCGCGCGTCGGTGTAGCCGGCCGCCAGGTCGATATGCAGATGACCGAGGTTGATCTCCGCCTGCAGGTCCGCGCCCTTCGCTACCGCCGTACCGAGGTTATCCGTGAACTGCAAGCCGCAGTCCCCGGCCACGTAGACGTTCTGCTGGATGTCGTTCCACTTGATGTAGTAGACACTGGTGGCGATGCGCAGCACCTGGCCGAAGGAGTTCTTCGAGCCGATCTCGTAGTTCTGGGTCGAATCGGACTTGTAGGTGAGCGGCGCGCCGTTGGGGAACCCTTCCTCGGTAAGATTCTGTTGACAGTACGGCGGCAGCGCCGGGTTGCCGCCGGCGGGCCGGAAGCCCTTGGCGTAGCCGACGTAGAACAGGTCGGTGGGATCCATCTGGAACGCGAGAGTCGCCTTGGGCGTGTTCGGCGTCTCGGTCACCGATGCCGATCGGCCCACGCCCGGCAGCGACTCGGGGAGGCCGTTGACCAGCACCGGGGTCGGGCCGTAGTTCTCGAGTCCGTCCGCGTAGTTCTTGATCTCGAAGCTGGTGCGCGCCACGCGCTCGCCGACCGTGAGCCGCCACTGGTCGGTGAAGGCATAGCTCGCCTCGCCGAAGCCCGCGAACTGGTGATCGTAGGTGGTGTTGCGGTTGTAGTAGATGTCGCACGCGGGGATGTACGGATAGGCGGCATTGCCCGGACAGGAGAACGGCACCACCGTGGCGCCACTGGGCGAGGTGAATGTGAAGATGGAAGTTGCCGGCTCGCCGTACATGTAGTTGAAGAGCCCATTGGTCTCGTTGAGGGGATCCTTGAGCTCCTCGATGCTGCCTTCCTTGGCGACCTGCCAGAACACGCCGGCCGTCCAGCGCCAGCGCGAGCTGTTGTCGGTCGATTGCCAGCGCAGCTCCTGCGAGACGCTCTGCTGCGTATTGGTCATGACGTTGGGCGTCTGGTAGTTGGCGAACTGCGGCGGCAGATGGATGCCGGTGCCGTCGAGCAGCGGGTACCAGGGACAGTTGGCCGCGACGCCGCTCGCCTCGCAACCGAGGCCGCCGGTGAGCGGGTTACCCGGCCAGCCGAGGCTCTGAAAGAAGCCGAGGTCGTACACCGTGCCCTGATAGCCGGTGAGCTCGCGGCGGTTGTAGTAGGAGGTGTCGGAGATGATCTCGCTGTTCTTCATCTCGTACTGCACCTTGAGCGCCGGCAGGTAGTAGCGGTCCGGATCCGGAATGCGCTCGGGGGTCGCGGTGTTGAACTCCCCGGCACTCGGGTTGGAATACGCCGGCCAGTAGGTAGGCTGATCGTTGAGCCGGCGGTCCTGAAACATGATGCTCGGCGTCACCGTGAAGGAGCTCACCGGCTGCCAGATGGCCGCCGCACGCAGCACCAGCGTGTTCGAGTAGTTGACGTTGTGCGCGATGACCGTGGGATCGGCGGGATCGGAGCTGTCGCTGACCCGATCGATCCAGCCGCCGTCGTAGCGGTACCAGGCGCTGACGCGGAACCCCAGGGTGCCGTCGATGATCGGCCCGCCGTGGGCGATGCCGAACTCGGCGCTCGGTTGCCCGTACTGCGTGTAGGACACCTCGGAGCGCACGTAGGTGCTCGCGGTGGTGAGACTCGGTTGGTTCATGATGTAGCGCACCGTGCCACCCTCGGAGCCGGCGCCGAACAGCGTGCCCTGCGGCCCGCGCAGGATCTCGACACGGTCGAGGTCGAAGGTCTTGGGCAGCGTGTCGTCGGGATTGAAGCCGACGTTGCGCATCTGAATGGGCGTGTCGTCGAGATAGATGCCGGTGGTGCCGGATCCCGCGGAGGACGAGATGCCGCGGATCGAGATGGCGTTGGTGCCGGAGTTGTCGATCGATACGCCCGGGGTGAAGCGCGCGATGTCCTGGAAGTCCTTGATGCCGCGCATGTCCATGTCGTCCTGGGTGAGCGCGGTGACGCTGATCGGCACCTTGCTGAGCGGCTCTTCGTGCCGGGTGGCGGTCACTACCACCTCCTGCAGCCCGCCCAGCTCGGGGCTCTCGGTCGCCGCCGGGGCGGCGCTGGCGGCGGTGGCCGCGTCGGCGTGCGCGGTGCGCGGCGGCGCAGCCAGCAGACCGGTCGCCGCCAGTGACACAGCGACAATTAAGCGAAGACTGCGAGTGGCTTGCTTCATGTTCGTATCCTCCCCCGTGAGCGGCGGTCACCGGCTAAGGCACCGCCGCCATAGTCTATGTCTGCAGCACCACGGCTGCATCCGCGCTCCAACTCACGTAGACCTCGTCGCTCCAGTCGATCGCGGCTTCCGAGGTGCGCCGCTCGTTCTGCGCGAACACCGTAACCACCTTGCCGCTCGTGGTCTTGATCTGGTAGGTGGAGCGATTGCCCAGGTAACCGAGCTCCCAGACCATGCCGCGCAGCTGGTTGATGCGGGCGCCGCTCGCGGGTTGCTTGGCGAGCCGCACCTTCTCGGGCCGCAGCGCCACCCAGACGCGCTGGCCGACGCTGTAGCTGCCGGAGTCATCGACCAGCAGCTCGCTGTCGATCTCCCCGCAGCGCACGCTCACCAGGCCGTCGGCGCAGCCGCTCACCGTGCCCTCGAACAGATTGGTAGTGCCGACGAAGTCCGCCACGAAACGGCTGCGCGGGAACTCGTAGATCTCCGCCGGGGTGCCGACCTGCACGACCTGCCCGCGGTCAATGACGGCGATGCGGCTGGCGAGCGCCATCGCCTCGTCCTGGTCGTGGGTGACGACGATGAAGGTGATCCCGACCTTGTCCTGCAGGTCCATGAGCTCGAACTGCGTCTGCTCGCGCAGCTTCTTGTCGAGCGCCGACAGCGGCTCATCGAGCAACAGCACCTTGGGACGGCGGATCAGCGCCCGCGCCAGCGCCACGCGCTGGCGCTGGCCGCCGGAGAGCTGGTGCGGCTTGCGCTGCGCCAGCGCGCCGAGCTGCACCATGTCGAGCGCTTCCTGTACGCGCCGGCGCCGCGCGGCCTCCTCGATCGGCAGCCGCCGCAGCCCGTAGCCGACGTTCTTCTCCACCGTCATGTGCGGGAACAGCGCGTAGGACTGGAACATCATGTTCACCGGGCGCTGGTGCGGCGCCACGGTGCTCATGTCCACCCCGTCGATGCTGATGCGGCCGCTGCTCGGCTGGGCGAACCCGGCCAGCATCCGCAGCAGCGTCGTCTTGCCGCAGCCCGAGGCGCCCACCAGCGCGAACATCTCCCCCTTGTAGATGCTCAGGGTGACGTTGTCGACGGCGGTGGTCGCACCGAAGGTCTTGCTGACCGCGTCGATCAGCACCTGCGGCGTCGCCTGCGGATCGAGCCACGGGCGGCGGGCGGCGAGCTGCTTGGAGGGGTTGGCGATCACGGCCGCTCCTTCAGAAGTCCGCCGGCGGCGTCACGCGCCGCCGCGCCGGTGCGAAGAACGGCCGCTCCACCACGCGCGCGCGCACCATGCGCCGCTGCCATACCAGCTCGCGATTGAGGTAGATCTCGGCCCAGACGGTCGAGCCCGTGGCGATGTAGGGCGCGTGCACCATGGCGAGCGCCAGGTTGCGCTTGCAGGTTGGCGACCAGGTCGCCGAGGTCACGCTGCCCACCTCCTTTCTGCCGGAAGGGTCGCGATACAAGAGCGCGTTGTGCGCCGGTTTGGTGCCCTCCACGTCCAGTCCCACCAGCTGCTGGCGCGGGCCGCGGGCCTGCTCGGCCAGCAGCGCGCGGCGGCCGGTGAAGTGTCCCTTGTTGAAATCCACCAGCCAGGCCAGTCCGAGCTCGAGCGGCGAGCGCTCGGTGCCCAGGTAGAGGGTGTGCTCCGCCGAGACGAAGTCGAGGTTCGGCAGCACGAAGCCCGCCTCGATGCGCGCCATGTTGAGCGCTCGCGAGCCGATCGGTCGTACCGCACGGCTGCTGCCTACCGCCAGCAGCGCGTCCCAGACCGCTTCGGCATCGGTGGGCTGCATCCACAGCTCGTAGCCCAGGTCGCCGGTGAACCCGGTGCGCGACACCATCATGGCGATGCGTCCGGCGCCGCCGCTGCCCACCATGGAGAGCGCGGCATGCTCGAAGGGCTTCAAGCGCTCGACCCCGGCAAGCCCCACCGCCTTCAAGAGCTTGCAGGACGTCGGGCCCTGCACCGCGAGCGCCGCCACCTCCTCGGTCACCTCGCGGATCTCGACGTCAAAGCCGATGGCGGAGGCGCGGAACCAGTCGAGCTGCCGCTCGGCCGTGCAGAGCCGATACTCATCGGGCGCGATGCAGAACACCGTGCCGTCATCGATCAGCCGACCCTCATCGTTGCACCAGACGGTGTAGGCCACCTTCCCCGGCGCGAGCTTGCGGATGTCGCGCGTCACCAGCCGATTGAGAAACCGCAGCGCGTCCGGGCCCGCGATGCGGTACTTGACCATGGGAGTCAGGTCGTAGAGCGAGCTCGCGTTGCGGATCGCGAAGTACTCCTGCTCCACGCTGGTAAAGACATCGACGGTGGTATAGCCGGCCCACGGCACGAAGCTGTCGAGCTGGCTCAGCGTGCGCGCGCGCTCGTGGAACGGGGTCTTCAGCAGCGGCTGACGATAGTGCGGTTCGCTTTCGGTGAGCATGGCTTACGCGGCCTCGCGCAGCAGTTGCCGCGCCGCGTTGCGGCCGGCAAGTCCCATCACCCCGCCGCCGGGGTGGCAGCCGGCGCCGCACAGAAACAGCCCCGGCACGGGCGTGTGGTATTGGGCGGCACCGGGCACCGGCCGCACCATCAGAAACTGATCGAGCGCCAGCTCGGCGTGGTGCCAGTGACCGCCGCTGATGCGAAACTCCCGCTCGATATCCGGCGGCACCAGCAGCTCGCTCGCGCTGATGCACTCGCGCAGCTGCGGCGCGTAGGCCGCCAGAGTATCGATGATGCTCGCCGTGAAAGCCGCGCGCTGACCCTCCCAGCCACCCGCGAGCGCGTACGGGGCGTACTGCACGATTATCGACATGACGTGCTTGCCGGGTGGCGCGAGCGTCGCGTCCGCCAGCGACGGGATCGTGACCTCGAGCATCGGCCGGCTGGAGAACTCGTCGTACTTGGCATGGTTGTAGGCGCGCTCAATGTAGTCCGCCGACGGCGCGACCAGGAGGCGCGCGCGCAGTGCCTCGGTGGTGAGCCCGGGGAACTGCGGCAGCCGCTCGAGCGCCAGGTGTAGTTTCGCCGTCAGCCCGCGCGAGCGCACCTGGGCGACGCGCCGTGCGAAGCCCGCATCCAGGTGCTCGGCCCCCAGGAGCGTCAGGAACGTGCTCTTGGGATCGGCGCTCGACACCACGGTCGTCGCGGTGATCTCCTCGCCCGAGGCGAGCACCACCCCCGTCACGCGATCCTCACGCACCACCAGGCGCGCGACCGGCGCGCCGGTGCGGATCTCGGCACCCGCGGCGCGCGCGGCTTGCGCCAGCGCCTCCGCCACGGCACCGAGGCCACCCGCGGGCTGTGCCAGGGCCTCCTCGCCCTGGGACGCGGCGCAGCGATACAGCAGTGACACCACCGTGCCCGGGGAGCGCGGACCGTAGTTGGTGCCGAGCACGGCATCCAGCGCCAGCGCCCCTTTCAGCAGCGGCAGGCTGAAGCGATCCTCGAGCAGGTCGTACACACACATCCCGCCGATGCGCAGCAGCTCGCGCATGTCGCGGCGCCCGAGACGCCGGATGCGCCAGCCGAGACCGAGGAGCGCGTACGCGTCGCGCCACGCATCGCTGCCGAGCCGCGGCGGCGTCTCGCTGAGCAGCGGATGCAGCGCGCGCGCGAAGCGCTTCAGCAGCGCCTGCCAGTCCGCCAGGGCCGCCGCCTCGCTGCCCGAGTGCGCGGCGAGCGCTGCCAGGTTGCCCGGCCCGAAACTCAGGTGGCGGGCATCCTCGGCGAGCGCGACGGTCGGCAGGTTGCGCGCGGCGAGCCTTAAGCCGTGGGCTTCCAGGCCCAGCTCGCGCATCAGCGCCGGGGGCATCAGGTGCAGCAGGTGGGCGCAGGCGGAAGTGCGAAACCCGGGCGCAAACTCGCGCGTGACGGCGGCGCCGCCCACGCGCTCGGCGGCCTCGAGCACCAGTACGCGGCGGCCGCCGCGCGCCAGGTACGCCGCGCACACCAGTCCGTTGTGGCCGCCGCCGACCACGACGCTGTCGTAGTGCGTGCGGCCGGCGCTGTTCACTGCACCCTGCCCAGGTCGCGCAGGATGGCGTTCGCCGAATTGGCGCCGGGCGCGCCCATGACGCCCCCGCCGGGGTGCGTGCTCGAGCCGCACATGTACAGCCCGCGCAGCGGTGCGCGGTATTGCGCGTAGCCGGGCAGCGGGCGGTTGAACAGCAGCTGGTCGAAGGTGAGCTCGCCCTGGAAGATGTTGCCTTCGGTGAGGCCCACCTCGTTCTCGATATCCTGCGGCGTACGAATTTCCGCGTGCAGAATCAGATCCTTGAAGTCGGGGCTGTGACGCGCGATCGCGTCGATCACCGTGTTGCCGAACGCCTGGCGCTTCTCCGCGGTCCATTCCCCGTCGGCGAGCCGGTACGGGCAGTACTGCACGAACACCGACATGTAGTGCTTGCCATCGGGAGCCATGGTCGGGTCGATCTGCGTCGGAATCAGCATGTCGACGTACGGTGCGCGCGACCAGCGCCCCTCCTTCCAGTCATCATAGGCGCGCTCGACCACGTCGAGCGTGTCGGTGATGTGCATGTCACCGCGCGTCGCCGGGGAGCCCTGCGGGATGGCGGGGAAGTGCGGCAGTGCATCGAGCGCGATGTTGAGCTTGCCGGAGGAGCCGCGGATCTTGAACCTGCGCACCTGCTCGAGAAACGCCGGCGGCAGGTGCGCGGGCGCGACGGTCTGCAGGAACGTGCGCTTCACGTCGAGATTGGAGACCACGATCTTTGCCGCGATCTCCTCCCCGCCCGTCAGCACGACCCCGGTGGCGCGGCCGTTGTGCACCAGGATCTGCTCGACCGGCGCGCCGGTGCGCACCGCCCCGCCGCTCGCCTGCAGCGAGGCCGCGAGCGCCTGGGTGATCGCGCCCATGCCGCCGCGGGCGAACCCCCATGCACCGACGGCGCCGTCGATGCTGCCCATGTAGTGGTGCAGCAGCACGTAGGCGGAGCCGGGCGAGCGCGGCCCGAGCGCGGTGCCGATGATCGAGCTGCCGCACAGGTGCGCCTTGACGATCTCGCTCTCGAAGTACTCCGCGAGCATGTCCGCGCAGCTCATGGTGAAGAAGCGCAGCGTGTCGTACATGCGCGCTTCGCCGAGCTGCTGGAAGTGGCGGCCGAGGAACAGCAGCTCGCGCAGGTCGCGCGGCCTGAACGAGGTCGGGTCCGGCGGCTCGCGCAGCAGCAGCGGCTTGATGAAGCGGCAATGCCTGAGCATGTCGCGCACGTAGCGATCGTAGCCTTCGGCATCGTGGCGCGAATGGCGCGCGATCTCGCGGCGCATGGCGTCATGATTGTCGTACACCGCCAGGTGCCCGCCGTCGCGCATCATGGTGCAGCCGCCCTCGTAAGGGATGATCTGCAGTCCATGGGCCGGCAGCTCGAGCGCGCGGATGATCTCGGTGCGCAGCAGGCTGCACACGTAGGAGCAGTTCGAGTAGGTGAAGCCGTCGTACAGTGTGCGGCTCACCGCCGCGCCGCCGACGAACGCGTTGCGCTCGAGCACCAGCACCTTAAGTCCCGCGCGCGCCAGGTAACAGGCGTTCACCAGCCCGTTGTGGCCCGCTCCCACGACGATCGCGTCGTAGCGGTTGCGCTCGCTCGTGTTCATGCCGGCGGTGCGCTCCTGTTGCAGGGCGCTCAGGCGGGTACGCGGCGCGTCGTTCCGAGGGAATCGAGCGTGCGATCGACCGCCAGCTCGAACGCCCGCAGCGTGTCCTTCAGGCACGAGTCGTCGTGCGCCGCGGACATGAACCACGGCTCGCGCGAATCCGGCTCGCACAGGATGCATTCGTCGTGCAGCACCTTCGCCACCGCATCGTAGAAGGTGTAGTCGCTGCCCTTCCAGTCGCGGTAGGTGCGCGGCGGGTCGTGCGCGAAGTACAGCCCGCTCATCGAGGGGTGGCCGACGAAGCTGTGGGCGATGCCGCGCGCCTTGAGGACGGCGCTCTTGCCGCTGCGCAGCCGCGTGCCGTAGGCGGCGACGCGCTCGAGCGCGTCCGTCTCGGCGAGGATCTCCAGAGTCTTCTCTGCGGCCGCGAGCGACACCGGGTGCGCGGTGTAGGTGCCGCCATGCGCCACGCCCTTGCCGAGCTTGCGCATGATGTCCTCGCGCCCGGCGAGCACCGAGATCGGGTAGCCGTTGGCGATCGCCTTGGCGAAGGTGCACAGGTCGGCGCGCACGCCGTAGAGCTCCTGCACGCCGCCGCGCGCCACGCGAAAACCCGTCTTCACCTCATCGATGATCATCAGCACGCCGTAGCGGTCGCACAGCTCGCGCGCCGCGCGTACGTAGGCCGGCTCGGCGGCGATGCCTAAGCAGTTGCCCATGATCGGCTCGATCAGCAGGCAGGCAATGGCGTTGCCGTGACGCCGCAACACGTCCTCGAGCTGATTGGCGTCGTTCGCCTGCACGAAGTGCGCGAAACTGCGCGTGGCGAGCGGCACCCCCTCGCTGTAGGGCACCACCACCGGGTCCCCCACCTGCGACCACTTCTCCATCGGCGTGTACCACATGGCTGCATCGAACAGCCCGTGGTAGCTGCCCTCGAGGATGACGTAGTTGTCGCGCTTGGTGTAGGCGCGCGCCAGGCGCAGCGCCGCCATCACCGCCTCGGTACCGGAATTGGAGAAGCGCACCAGCTCCGCCGCGGGCACCATCTGCGCGATGCGCTCGGCGACGCGGTACTCGCGCTCGGTCGACAGCGCGAACACGCCCCCGACCTCCATGCCCTCGCGCGCCGCGGCGTCGACCCGCGCATCCGCGTAACCGAGAATCGCCGGCCCGTAGCCCATGCGGTAGTCGACGTAGACGTTGCCGTCGAGGTCGGTGACGCGCGCGCCGCGCCCCTCCTTCACGTAGATCGTGCGTTCCTCGCCCCAAAAGCGGAAATTCGAGGCGACCCCGAGGGGCAGCCGCCCGAGCGCGCGCCGGAAGTGCTCGTGGTTGCGGGTCATGGTTCTGGACATGACGGCCTCCGAAGCGGCTGGGGTGGAAAAAATCGCTTTAGATACGCCACGATACCATCGGGCGTTACCAGCGTCTATATAATCATATAGTTTTGGTCACCGGACGCTATACGATCGTATACCAAAGCCCGGGCGGTTGCCGCAGCGCTCAGCTCCCGGCGACCTCCATGGCGTGCAGCAGCGCCCCGATCGTGGCGCGAAACTGCGCCAACAGCGGGGCGAGCGGGCCGCTGTCGGCGGGCTCCTCGACGGCGGCGGCGAGGCCGGCCTGCGTCGATTCCGCGAGCTCGCTCTGCTGCCGCAGCCAGGTCCCCACGCGGCGCTGCCAGGCGGCGCGCGCCGCGCGCCCGGCATCCCGGCCCGTCTGGCGGGCGCTGAAATCGAAGCGACGGATGCGGCTGCGTCCGGGCGCGAGCGGGGTGACCTGCAGCACCAGCGCTCCAGGGCCGCGCAGCTCGAGCAGCAGGTTCGGCGCAACGAACTGCTGCTGCGGCTGCAGGCTCTCGAGCCATTGCTCCACTACGATCTTCCAGTCGGCGGCGAGGTCGAAGTCGCCGACGCTGCGCGGCACGAGCGTCTCGAGAGCCTCCCACGGCGTCCCCGGCGCCTCGGCGTGCGGGTAGCCGCCCGCGCGCACGAAAATCAGCGGGCCGCGACGCAGCATCTCGAGCGGTACCAGATCCCCGGGGGTGGTGCCGGCCACGAGCCGGCCGTCGAAGCGGTAGGTGAGCGAGTGCGAGGTGCAGTGAATGGCGCTGCGCAGGTGTCCCTTGCGCAGCGTGAGCAGTGCATGCGGACGACGCCGGCAGGTATTGCGGAACGCGTGTATACGCCCGCGCTCCCCGCGCACCACCATGGCGCGCTCGCCGGCCAGGTCGCCGGTGAGAAAATCCCCCGCCGCGCGCAGCTCCGCCTCGTGCCCGAGCAACTGCCAGGCCGGCCGCAGCAGCCGCTCGCGCTCGGCGGCGAGCAGCCGCGCGTCCGCGTACGCACCGGGTCGCAGCCGCGCCGCCGCGCCGGGCGGGCGCGGACTCGCCTCCGCGGGCTGGTCGATGAACTCGCCCGGAAACACCGAGCGCAGGTAGCTGAGCGAACGGCGCACGGCGGCGGCGCGGTCGATGTTCGCCTCGCTCTGGAACGCGAAGCCCTGCCACAGCACCTCGAGCACGCCGATCAGCCCGAGCGCCACGCCGTCCGCGTCCAGGTGGGCAGCGCCGCGCGCGGCGATCAGCCGCGCGATCAGCTCGCGCACCAGCGCTGCGAACGCATCGTCCTTCTTGCCGCAGATGTCCAGGTACTCCTGGCGCGAGCTCGCCTCGCCCCAGAAGGAGTACCAGACCGAGACCTTGCGCGGGCTGGCGATGTCGGCATCGAGGTACAGCTCCACCAGCAGCCGCAGCGCCTGCAGCGGGGAGTCCTTGAGGCGTGCCACCGGCGCCAGCACGCGCTCCTCGAACTCCGCCGCCAGGTGCGCGAGCGATGCGACCAGCATCGCCGCCTTGGAATCGAAGTAGAAGCGCACGATCCCCGGAGAGAGATCAGCGAGAGCCACCACCTTCTCCACCGTGGTGCGCGAGGGGCCGTAGATATGCAGCGCCGAGATACACGCGTCGATCAGGCGCTGGCGCTGGCGCTGGCGGCTGCGCGAGCCGCCGACGGCCGCGGCGGCGGCAACCGCGCCGCCCGGGGTGCGCTGCTCCGGCGTTTCATTCATCGGCGCTGTTTTCCTTCGGCCGCCAGCCAGGCGCAGGGGTGCGCTGTACTGGCAGCAAGTTTATCCCGCACAATAGTCCGCGAGCACCTGACGATGCGCCCATCATGAAGACAACCTGGCGACCGGGCCGCTGGCTCATCATCCTGCCGCCGCTGATCTTCCTGGTTATCTTCTTTCTCATCCCGTTCGCCTTCGCCTTCAAGATCAGCTTCGCGGAAAGTGCGCCGCGCGTGCCGCCGTTCACCGACGTCATCTCCTTCACCGCCGACCACCACCTGCGCCTGGCGCTGACACTGGGTAACTACCGCTACCTGCTGACCGACGAAGTGTACGGCGTGGCTTACCTGTATTCGCTGCGCACCGCCTTTTTCTCGACGCTCATCTGCCTGCTGCTCGGCTACCCGATGGCGTACGCCATCGCGCGCGCGCCGAAGTCCGCGCAGGGCCTGTTGCTGCTGGTGATCATGCTGCCGTTCTGGACCAGCTTCCTGCTGCGGGTGTATGCGCTCGAGGGCATCATCCGCGACAACGGCTTCCTCAACACCGCGCTGCTGCACTTCGGCATCATCAGCCAGCCGCTGCGCATCATGCGCACCAACCTGGCGGTGTACCTCGGGATCATCTATTCGTACCTGCCCTTCATGGTGCTGCCGCTGTTCGCCACGCTCGAGAAGCTCGACCCGACGCTGCTCGAGGCGGCCGGCGACCTCGGCAGCAAGCCGTGGCGCGCATTCCTCGAGGTCACCCTGCCGCTGTCGCTGCCGGGAGTGATCGCCGGCTCCATGCTGGTGTTCATACCGGCGGTCGGCGAGTTCGTGATCCCCTCACTCCTCGGCGGGCCCAATCAGCTGATGATCGGCCGCGTGCTGTGGGATGAGTTCTTCGGTAATCACGACTGGCCGGTGGCCTCCGCGGTCGCCATCGCCTTCCTGCTGCTGCTCGTCGGCCCGATCGCGATCTACCAGTACTACAACGTGCGCCAGCTCGAGGCATGAGCGCGCGTGACGAACGCGGCCTGTCGGCGGTGCTGCTGTCGGCACTGTTCTTCGGCATCGCCGTGCTCTACCTGCCGATCCTGGTGCTGATCGGCTATTCCTTCAACGCCTCGCCGCTGGTCAACATCTGGGGCGGCTTCTCCACCACCTGGTACACGCAGCTGCTGCACAACCGCCAGCTGCTCGAGGCGGCGCTGCTGTCGCTGCAGGTGGCGGTGAGCGCCTCGAGCGGCGCGGTGCTGCTCGGCACGCTCGCGGCGATCGCGCTGGTGCGCTTTGCACGCTTTCCGGGGCGGCTGCTGCTCACCGGCATGGTGAATGCCCCGCTGGTCATGCCGGAGATCATCACCGGCATCACGCAGCTGCTGCTGTTCGTCTCGATGATGCAGCTGTTCTCCTGGCCGCACCGCGGTTTCATCACCATCGTGCTGTCGCACATCACCTTCTGCGCCGCCTACGTGACCATCACCGTGCAGTCGCGGCTGCAGACCGCCGATCGCTCCCTGGAAGAGGCCGCCATGGATCTCGGTGCGAGCCCGGCGCGCGCCTTCATCGACACCACGCTGCCGATCATCGCCCCGGCGATCATCTCCAGCTGGCTGCTGTGCTTCACGCTCTCGCTCGATGACCTGGTGATCTCCAGCTTCGTCGCCGGCCCGGGAGCGAGCACGCTGCCGATGGTGATCTACTCGAAGGTCAAGCTGGGCGTGAGCCCCGACGTCAACGCGCTCGCGAGCCTCATCGTGTGTGCAGTGGGCGCCTGCATCGTCGTGGCCGGCTGGCTGATGGCGCGCAGCGACCGGCGCCGCGCGCTGGAAACGCAGCTCGCCGCACGCGCCTAGCGCGCCTACCTAGCGCGCGCCGCGCGCCCTCACAGGTCGGTCTTGATGCGTGTCCAGGTGCGCGTGCGCAGCCGCTCGAGCGTCGGCCCCGCTTCGGCGGACTCGTACAGCCGCGCCTCGACCTGCGGCGGCGGGTAGATGGCGGGGTCGTTGAGGATCTGCGGGTCGACGTAGACATTGGCCGCGAGGTTGTCGTTGCCGTAGTGGATATAGTTGGTGATCTGCGCGATCACGCGCGGCTCGAGGATGTAGTTGAGAAACTCATGGGCGGCGCGCGGATGCGGCGCGTCGGCGGGAATGAGCAGCGCGTCGTATGAGGCGTTGGCGCCTTCCCGGGGCACGGTGAAGGCGAGGTGCACGTCGACGCCGGCTGCCCGGGCGCGCGCGCGCGAGGTGGCGTAATCGCCCGACCAGGACATGGAGATGCAGAATTCACCGGTGGCGAGGCCGTTCATGTACTCGGTCGAGTCGAACGCCTTGATGTAGGGGCGTACGGCGAGCAGCAGCTTCTCCGCCTGCGCGTAGTCCGCAGGCCGGGTGGAATTCGGGTCGAGGTGCAGGTAGTTGAGCGCCAGCTGCAGCACGTCCTCCGGCTGGTCGAGGAACGTCACGCCGCAATCGGCGAAGTGGCGCAGGATCTCCGGTTTGAAGATCAGGTCGAGGCTGTCGACCGGCGCATCGGCCATGCGCGCCCGGATCATGTCGACGTTGTAGGCGAAGCCGTTGACGTGTCGCAGGTACGGCATGGCGTAGCGGTTGCCGGGATCCGCGGCGGCCTCCACGGCGAGCGCGTGCGGATCGAGATTCTTCCAGTTCGGCAGCAGCGCCTTGTCGAGCGGGCGGTAGATGCCGGCCTTGATCTGCCGGCTGAAATAATCGGTCGAGGTGCTGACCACGTCGTAGCCGGAGTCGCCGGCCATCATCTTCGCCTCGAGCGTCTCGTCCGCATCGTAGGTGTCGTAGATCACCTTGATGCCGCTCGCCGCCTCGAAGTTCGCGACGGTGTCCTTGCCGATGTAGTCGGCCCAGTTGTACACGTGCAGCTCGCGTTTACCGCTGCCGCCGCAGGCGCCGGCCAGCAGCGCCGCGGCCACCGCCACGGCGGACCACCTCACTGCCCGTCTGGCCGGCGCGGCGCGCACCCCGTAGCCCACCGCGCCTACAGCTTCACCATCACGTGACGCACCACCGTGTAGTCCTCGAGCGCATAGACCGACAGGTCCTTGCCGTAGCCGGAGCGCTTGAAGCCGCCGTGCGGCATCTCGCTCACCGTGGCGAAGTGGGTGTTGATCCAGGTGGCGCCGTACTGCAGCCGCGCGGCCACCTGCATGGCGCGCCCGACGTCCTGCGTCCACACCGAGGAGGCGAGTCCGTACTCGGAATCGTTCGCCCAGCGGATGGCCTCCTCGGTATCGGTGAACGGCGTGACCGAGACCACCGGCCCGAACACCTCGCGCTGCACGATCTCGTCTTCCTGGCGCGCGCCGGCGACCACGGTCGGCTCGTAGAAGAAGCCGCTGCCGGCCCGCGCCCTGCCCCCGGTGGTGACAGTCACGTGGGGACTGGCGGCGGCGCGCGCCACCATGGCGGCCACGCGCTCGCGCTGCGCCGCCGAGATGAGTGGTCCCATCTCCACACCGGCCTCCTGCTGGGAGCCGACGCGGATGCTGCTCACCGCGCTCGTCAGGTCCGCGACCAGACGCTCGTAGACGCGCTTGCCCGCATACATGCGACACGCTGCGGTGCAGTCCTGGCCGGCGTTGTAGTAGCCGAAGGTGCGCACGCCGGCGACCACCGCCTCGAGGTCGGCATCATCGAAGACGATGACCGGCGCCTTGCCACCGAGCTCGAGATGGGTGCGCTTGAGGTTGCCGGCCGCGGCCGCCAGCACTTTCTGTCCGGTCGCCACCGAGCCGGTCAGCGACACCATGCGCACGCGCGCGTGGTTGATGATCGCGCTGCCCACCGGCTCGCCGCGCCCGCAGACGACGTTGATCACGCCCGCCGGCAGGATCTCGGCGAGCGCCGCCGCCAGTTTCAGCAGCGTGAGCGGCGTGAGCTCGGAGGGCTTGAGCACCAGGGTGTTGCCGGCCGCGATCGCCGGGGCGATCTTCCAGGCCGCCATCATCAGCGGGTAGTTCCACGGCGCGATTGAGCCGACCACCCCGACCGGGTCGCGGCGGATCAGGCTGGTGTGGCCGGGGAGGTATTCGCCCGCGGCCAGCCCCTGGGGGCTGCGGCACACACCGGCGAAGAAGCGGAACACGTCCGCGATGGCCGGCAGCTCGTCGCTGCGCATTGCGGCGAGCGGCTTGCCGGTGTTGCGCGACTCGAGCGCCGCGTAGGCGTCGGCGTCCGCCTCGATGTGCGCCGCGATGCGGAGCAGCAGCGCCGCGCGATCCTTGGGCGCGGTGCGCGCCCAGCCGTCGAAGGCACGCTCGGCTGCCGTCACCGCCGCATCGACCTGCGCGACGGATGCCGCCGGCACCGCCGCGAGCCGTGCGCCGCTGGCCGCGTCCAGCACCGCTTCCGCGTCCGCCTCGCCCGCGACCAGACGGCCGCCGATCAACAACTGCGTCTGCATGGTGCCTCTCCCGAAAGCGCGCTGCGGCAAGGCGGCCGGGCGCGAAGCTTGCCGCGCACTGCCGCCACCTTATATTATTATAGCCATAATATTACGGGCGCACCTTAGTCCGCAGCGGGAGGGCCGATGAACTCGGACGTCATCATCACCTGCGCCATCACCGGCGACGACACCAAGGTCACCAAGAGTCCCCACTGCCCCATCACCCCGGAGCAGATCGCGAACTCCGCCATCGAGGCGGCGCGCGCCGGGGCGGCCATCGTGCACATCCACGTGCGCGACCCCGAGACCGGCGAGTTCAGCATGGCGACGCGACACTACCGCGAGGTCGTCAAGCGCATCCGCGAGAGCCAGGTCGACGTGCTGGTGAACCTCACCTGCGGCATGGGCGGGTACATCTGCGTCGGCAAGCAGGGGCTCAAGGACACCCCCGCGCCCGGCACCGACTTCGTCAGCCAGGAAGAGCGCATGCGCCACGTGATCGAGCTGTGCGCGGAAGGCTCGTACCGCCCGGACATCGCCACGCTCGATTGCGGCACGCTCAATTTCGGCGATGGCAACCGCGCCTACATCTCCACCCCGGACTACTGCCGCCAGGGTGCCGCCCTGCTGCGCGACCTCGGTGTGAAAGTGGAGCTGGAGGTGTTCGATACCGGCAACCTGTGGTTCGTGAAGCAGCTGGTCAAGGAGGGCCTGATTCCGGCGCCCGCCATGATTCAGCTGTGTACCGGCATCGCCTACGGCGTGCCCGCCGACACCGCTCACCTGCTCGCCATGGTGAACAGCCTGCCCGCCGATTGCCTGTGGAGCTCGTTCGCGGTGAGCCGCATGCAGATGCCGTGGGTGGCGCAATCGATCCTGCTCGGCGGCAACGTGCGCGTCGGGCTCGAGGACAACCTTTACCTGTCGCGCGGGGTGTACGCGAGCAACGCGCAGCTGGTGGAGAAGGCGCGCACCATCATCGAAGCCATGGGCGCGCGCATCGTCTCGCCCGCGCAGGCCCGCGAGCGGCTGCGGCTGCACTGAACGTGGCGGGCATTCCGCTGTACGCCACCGCGGTCCTGCCCGAGTGGATCGACTACAACGGCCACCTGCGCGATGCCTACTATGCGCTGATCGTGAGCCTCGCAACCGATGCGCTCATGGACCGCATCGGCCTCGACGCCGAGTACCGCGCGCGCACCCACTGCACGCTGTACACCGTGGAACTGCACATCCACTACCTGCACGAGGTACGCCAGTCCGACCCGCTGAGCGTGCTGGTGCGCATCCTGGCGGCCGACCACAAGCGCATCCATGCGGCCTTTGAGATCGTGCGCGCCGCGCAGCAGGCACCCGCGGCCGCCGCCGAAGTGATGCTGCTGCACGTGTGTCAGCAGGACGAGGGGGCGCGCACCGCGCCGTTTCCGCCGGCGGTAGCGGCGGCGCTCAGCGCGCTGCAGACCGCGAGCGCCGGCATGCCCGCGGCGGCCCCCGGATCGCGGCGCCTGGAGCTGCGCGGGCACGGCCGCTCCGCATGAGCGCAGCGCGCCCATGAGCGCGCCGCGCCTGCAGCGCCTGCTGGCGCCGCGCAGTGTGGCGCTGATCGGCGGCGCCTGGGCGGACGCCGCCCAGGCGGCGAGCCGGGTGATCGGCTACACGGGCGAGCTCTGGCGCGTTCATCCCACCCGCCCCTCAACCGATGCCCAGCACTACTTCCGCTCCGTCGACGAGCTGCCGGCCGCACCGGATGCGGCGTTCATCGCCGCCCCCAACCGCGAGGTGCCGGCGATCGCCGCGGCGCTCGCGCGGCGCGGCGCCGGCGGCTTCGTGTGCTTCGCCGCGGGATTTTCCGAGATCGCCGGCGATGAGGGCCGGCGCCTGACGCAGCAGCTGCTCGAGGGCGCCGGCGACTTGCCGTTCCTCGGACCCAACTGCTACGGCTTCGTCAATTTCTTCGACGCGGCGGCGCTGTGGCCCGACCAGATCGTCGGCCGGCGCCGCGAGCGCGGCGTGGCGCTCATCTGCCAGAGCGGCACCATCGCGCTCGACCTGCTGTACAACGACCGCTCGCTGCCGGTCGGCTGTGCGCTCACCGTGGGCAACCAGACACGCCTCGCCGCCGAGGACCTCATCGAGCTGTTGTGCGCCGACGAGCGCGTCAGCGCCTTCGGACTGTACCTGGAGGGGGTCAAGGACGCGGCGCGCTTCGCACACGCCGTGGCGCAGGCGCGCGCAGCCGGCAAGCCCATCGCGCTCATCAAGGCGGGGCGCACCGCGGCGGCGAGCCGTACGGTGCACACCCACACCGGGGCGCTGGCCGGCGCCGATGCCGCGTTCGACGCCTTGTGCCGGCAGGCCGGCATCGCGCGCTGCGAATCGCTCGCCACCTTGTGCGAAACGCTGAAGATCTTCCACGCCGGCGGGCCGCTGCCCGGCCGGCGGGTGCTCACCATGGGCGCTTCCGGCGGCGACATGGCGATGACCGCCGATGCCGCGCGGCACCTGAGCCTGGAGTTCGCGCCGATCCCTGCCGAGCCGGCCGCGCGGCTGCGCGCGCTGCTCTCGGAGCGGGTGCAGGTGGCGAACCCGTTCGACTTCCACACCCACGTGTGGTTCGACTATCCGCGCCAGCGCACGATGTTCGAGCTCGCGCTGCGCGCCGGCTTCGATGCGGTAGCCTTCCTGGTGGACTGCCCGCCGCCGGGGTGCGCCGATGACTCCACCTACGTGCGCGTCATCGAGGAATTCGCTGCGGCTCTGCCCGGTGCGCCAAGCCGTGCGGCGGTGGTCTCGTCGCTCCCCGAGTCGCTCTCGCCGGCAACGCGCGAGAAGTGTCTCGCGGCGGGCATCGTGCCGCTGCAGGGACAGCGCGAGGCGCTCGAAGCGCTCGATCTCGCCGCCGCGGTCGGCGAGAGCTGGGCGCGCGGCGCTGCCGTGCAGCTGCGTCGCCCGCACGAGCCGCGTCCCGGCGCCCGCGCGCTCGGCGAGCTCGAGGCGAAGGAGGCGCTCGCTGCCTTCGGCGTGCCGGTGCCGCGCGCGCGTCTGGTGCGCGTGCAGGAAGCTGCAGCGGCGGCCGAGGCGCTCGGCTTTCCGGTCGTCATCAAGGCCGCCTGTGTCGCGCTCGAGCACAAGTCCGACGTCGGCGGCGTGGTGCTCAACGTGCGCAGCGCCGCCGAGGCCGACAGCGCCGCGCGCCGCCTGGCGCAGCTCGCGCCGAGCGTGCTGGTCGAGGAGATGATCACCGACGGCGTCGCCGAGATCCTGGTGGGCATCAGCGTCGACCCGCAATTCGGCCAGCTGCTGGTGCTCGGGGCCGGCGGCGTGCTGACCGAGCTGCTCAACGACAGCGTGACGCTGCTGCCGCCCTTCACCGCCGCAGGGATCGAGGCAGCGCTCGGCAGGCTGCGCGTGGCGCGCCTGCTCGCCGGTTACCGCGGCCGCCCGCCGGGAGACGCCGCGGCGCTGGCGGAGGCGGCGCTGGCGTGCACGCGCTACGCTGCCGCCAATCTCGAGCAGCTCGCCGAGCTCGATCTGAATCCGATCATCGTGCGCCCGCGCGGTAAGGGCGTGGTGGCGGTCGATGCATTGATCCGTCTCATGTAAGGAGCTTGCGCTATGTCCGACGGTTCAACCCTGTGCGACAGCCTGTGCGACGGCATCAGGACGGCCAGCAGCGGCGCGGTGCTCGAGGTGACTATCGACCGGCCGAAGGCCAACGCCATCGATCTGCCCGCCAGCCGCCGCCTGAACGCGGTGTTCAGCGCCTTTCGCGACGACCCGGCGCTGCGCGTGGCGATCGTCACTGGCGCGGGCGAGCGCTTCTTCTCACCCGGCTGGGACCTCAAGGCCGCCGCCGCCGGCGAGGCATCCGACGAGGACTGGGGCGAGGGTGGCTTCGGCGGCCTCAACCACCCGCGCAACCTCGACAAGCCGCTGATCGCCGCCGTCAACGGCATCGCCTGCGGCGGGGGCTTCGAGATCGTGCTCGGCACCGACATCATCGTGATGGAAGAGCACGCACGCTTCGCGCTGCCGGAGATCAACGTCGGCGTGCTCGCCGACGCCGGCACCATCAAGCTGCGGCGGCGCATTCCCTACCACGTGGCGGTCGAGTTCCTGATGACCGGTCGGTGGATGGACGCCGCCGAGGCGAAGCACTGGGGACTCGCCAACCACGTGGTCGCGAAGGGCCACGCGCTGGCCAGGGCGCGCGAGATCGCCCAGCAGCTGGTGGCCGGGCCGCCGCTGCTGTTCCCGGCCATCAAGCAGCTGCTGCGGCACACCGAGATGGTCGCGGAGCACCCGGCGTTCGCGCTGCACGACAGCCTGAGCGGCGTGCAGCAGGTGATCGGCTCGGAGGATCTGCGCGAGGGGGCGCAGGCGTTCGCGCAGAAGCGCCCGCCCGTGTGGAAGGGCAGGTAGGCGCAACCGTCAGCCGCCCAGCGGCCGCAGCAGCGAGCGCGAGATGATGTGACGCTGCACCTCGCTGGTGCCGTCCCAGATGCGCTCGATGCGCGCATCGCGCCAGATGCGCTCGAGCGGCATGTCGGTCATCAGCCCCATGCCGCCGTGAATCTGCAGCGCCTCGTCGGCGACCATGGCGAGCATCTCGCTCGCCTTCAGCTTGGCGATCGCCATGTCGGCGTCGGTGGCGCTGTTGCGGTCGAGCTTCCAGGCGGCCTCGAGCGTCAGCAGCTCTGCCGCGCGCAGCTCCACCGCCATGTCGGCGAGCTTGAAGGACACGCCCTGGAACTTGCCGATCTGCTGGCCGAACTGCACGCGGTCGACCGCCCACTGCCGCGCCGCCTCCAGTGCGCGCTCGGCGCGCCCCAGGCAGTTGGCAGCCACCTGCAGGCGCGTCGCGCCCAGCCAGGTGTTGGCGACCTCGAACCCGCGGTGCACTTCCCCGAGCACCGCGGAGTGGGGCACGCGGCAGTCGCTGAACTGCAGGATGCTGTTGGTGTAGCCGCGATGCGAGACGTTGCGGTAGCCGGGCAGCACCTCGAAACCCGGCGTGCCCTTGTCCACCAGGAACGCGGTAATCAGCTTGCGCTTGCCCCCGGGGGTGCCCTCCTCGCCGCTGGCGGCGAACAGGATCACGAAATCGGCATGGTCGGCGTGACTGATGAAGTGCTTGGTGCCGTTGATGACGAAGTCCCCGCCCTGGCGCACCGCGCTGGTCTTCATGCTGCGCAGGTCCGAGCCGGCCTGCGGCTCGGTCATCGCCAGGCACTCGACGCGCTCGCCGCGCACCGCCGGCAGCAGGTAGCGCGTGCGCTGCTCGCCGCTGCACGCCAGCAGGATATTGGATGGCCGTGCCACGCAGCCGTACTGCAGCGCGTAGCTGGTGTGGCCCAGCTCCTTCTCGTACAGCACCCAGCTCACCGCGTCGAGGCCGCCGCCGCCGACCTCGGTGGGCATGTTGGCCGCGTACAACCCGGCGTCAATGGCTTTCTGCTTCAGCTCCTGCCACAGATCCTCGCGCAGCACGCCGCTGTCCTCGATCTCGCGCTCGTGCGGTACCAGCTCCTGGCGCACGAAAGCGCGCGTGGTGGCGATGATCAGCTGTTGTTCTTCGGTAAGAGCAAAGTCCACGGCACACTCCTCAGCCACTCGCGTTGCGGGATTTCCTCGGCGTGCCGGCGGCGGCCGTGGCCCAGGCGTGCAGCAGCTCGAGCTGCAGGCGCAGCTGCTCGATCTGCCGCGCGGCCGGCCAGTCGTTGCGGCTGGCGACGGTGCTGGCGGTCAGGCCGTTGAGGAAGGTGATCACCGAGCGCAGCACCTGGTCGCGCGTCGTCGCCGGCCAGTGCCGCCACCCCGCCCAGCCGTGCGCGAGGCAGCGCTCGAACAGCCGCAGATACTCGCGATGCAGCCAGGCATTGACGCGCTTCAGGCGCCGATCGGCCGGCATCTGTCCCCAGAAGGCGATATAGAACGCGCACTCGATGTAGCGCGTCTCATCGACCGGCAGCGCCTCGGTCAGCAGCGCCAGCAGCTGCGGCCGCCCCGGCGCGCCCCCCGGGGTCAGGCGCTGCTCGATGCGGCGCAGAATCAGCCGCAGTGCCGCCACGATGATGTCCTGCTTGCTGTCGAAGTAGTGCGCCACCATGCCGCTGGTGTAGCCCGCCTCGCGCGCAATGCGCACGATGGTCGCCTGATCGAAGCCGCAGGCCGCCACGACGCGGCAGGCCACCAGCGCGATCTCCTCGCGGCGCTGCTCGTGGTCGACGATCTTCGGCATCGCTCCCCCTGGTGCTCCGCTCGCCGCCTAGTGGCGCGCGCGGCCGCCGACGCGGCCGGCCTGCGGCGGCTGCGGCAGGTGCGCCTGCGCGGCGTGCACGCTCGCGAGGCTCGCGCGCACGCCGGCATCCATCGCCGCCGCCCTGCCAGCGCTCACGTGCAGGTAGACCTGCTCGGCGGTGGCCACCAGTGCATCGTCACGCCGGCGGTGCAGAGCGTGGAACAGCCGCACGCGCTTGTCGTCGAGCTCCAGCACGCGCGAGCTCACGTACAGCGCCTCGAGCGCATGCGCCTCGGCCTGATGGGTGACATAGCTCTCGACGGTGAACAGCGAGCGCCCGGAGTTGCGGTAGGCATCATCGACGCCGGCGTAGCGCAACAGCGCATCGGTGGCATCGCCGAATACCTGCAGGTAGCGCGAGTCGGTCATGTGGCCGTTGTAGTCGATCCACTCCGGACGCACTTCCACCTCCACCAGTCGCAGCAGCGCGCCGCTGCCGACCGCCTGCTCGATCCGGCCCCTGGCCGCCGCGGCGGAATCCTCGTAGAGGCGCGCCTCGAGGGCGCGCAGCGTGGCGCCTGCACCGATGTTGTATTCCTTGAGGACCTGCTGGATGGCGACCAGGTAGCCGTCGCGCAGCCGTTCGAGCTCGCGGATCGAGCGCCCCGCGGCCTGCGCCTGGGTACCGGCGACCATCTTGTCGATCAGTGCCTCGGTCAGCTCGGGAGCCTCGAGCTTGGTCCAGGGCCATTTCAGAGCGGGGCCGAACTGACGCAGCATGTGCCGCATGCCGGTCTCGCCGCCGGCCAGGTGATAGATGAGATTGGTGCCCATCGCCGCCCAGCGCAGCCCCGGCCCGTAGACGATGGAATCATCGAGCTCGCCGGTAGTGGCGACGTCCTCGTTCACCATGTGCAGGATCTCGCGCCACAGCGCCTCCTGCAGGCGATCGGTGAGATGGCCCGGCACCTCGCGCCGCACCTTGAGCGCATGCATGCCGATATAGGTGAAGAAGCGAGCGGCGGCCTCGATCGCCGCCGGCGCGGTCGCGCGCCCGCCGACCAGCTCGACCAGCGGCAGCAGGTAGACCGGGTTGAAGGGATGCGCGACCAGGAAGCGCTCCGGGTGCTGCATGTCCTGCTGCAGATCCGTGGGCATGAGCCCCGAGGTGCTCGAGGCGATGACCACGTCCGCCGGCGCGCAGCGGCTGACCTGCCCGAGGATGCGCTGCTTCAGCTCGAGTTGTTCGGGGATGTTCTCCTGGATGAAATCCACCTGCGCCGCCATGGCGTCGAGGTCGGTCGTGAAGCTGAGCGTGCCCTTCGGCGGCAGCGGGGCGAGCGTCAGGCGCGCCAGCGCGCTTTCCGCGTTGTCCACCGCGCCGCGAATCCACTCCTCCATCTGCGGCTTCACGTCGGCGGCCAGCACGTCGATGCCGAAGTGCAGCGCCCGCGCCGCCCAGCCGCCGCCGATGACACCCGTACCGAGAAGGCCCAGCGTTCGCACCTGTCTCATGATTCACGTTCCATCCGCCGGCGCGCGGCGCGCACCGGCCGGCGGCGTCCGGGGCGTGCGTCTTTTTAATGTCGTCATAATAATATAATAAAATTCCGCGGTGCGCACCGGCCGTGGCGCCGTGCGCTGCGCCGCCGCTTGCTTCCGCGCCGCGCGAGCGCAGAATGAGCGCGCATAACCAACTGAATCGCGCCGGGGAGGCATCATGGGACTGTTGGACGGACTGTTGGGCGGCGTTGTCGGCGCCGAGATGGTAACGGTGGTGAATTCCCTGATTCAGCAGCACGGCGGCATCCAGGGCGTGGTGACCCAGCTCGAGCAGCAGGGGCTCGGCGGGGTCGCGCGCTCGTGGGTCGGCAGTGGCCCGAATCAGTCGATCTCTCCTGAGCAGTTGCAACAGGCGTTCGGCGGCGTCATCGGCCAGCTCGCCGCCAAGACCGGGTTGAGCCAGCAGGAGCTGACGCAGAAACTTGCGCAGCTGCTGCCGGCGGCGATCGATAAGCTCACGCCCGCGGGAACGCTGCCCGCCAAGACCCCTTAAGCGCCGCGCAACGCCGGGGAACGCGCTGCGCCGTCCGCCTGATGCGCCACGGCTTCCCCGGCGCGCTGCGCCGGCGGCGCGGCCTTGCATTGCCGCAAGCGCGCGCGCATCGTTACCCGCGCCTGCAAGCAACACAACAACGGGCAATCACGAACCAGGGGATTTTCTAATGACCCTCAGCAAGTGCCTGCTTTCCGCGGCGCTCGCCTTGGCAGCGGCCGCGGGGAATGCCGCCCCTTATCCGCATCCGGGCCCGGCGCCCGCGGCCATCGATCTCGGGGACATGGCCGCGCTGCCGCAGAGCGCCGCGCTCTCCGTCACCGTGTCGCTCAAGCTCGGCAATGCCGAGCAGCTCGAGCCGCTGCTCGAGGCGATGTACCAGCAGGGCTCGCCGCAGTATCACCAGTTCCTCACCCCAGAGCAGTTCCGCGAGCGCTTCGGTCCGAGTGCCGACACGATCGCGAGCGTCACGCAGCACTTTGAGGCGGCGGGACTCACGGTAACGCGTGCGGCGACCGCGCAGCTGAACTTGCGCGGCAGCGCCGCGGCCGTGGAGCGCGCCTTCGGCGTGCAGTTGCACAGCTATCTGGTGCCGGCCACGGCGAGCGAGTCCTCCTACGGATATCACGCACCCCGCACGCAGCCGCAGCTGCCGGCGACGATTTCCGGCTCCGTGCAAGGTGTCTTCGGCCTGGACACGCGGCCGCGCTTCTTCCCGCACGTGCACGCGGCGGCGCACGCGCCGCAGCACCAGGGTGGCCCGCCCGACACGCCCGATCCTCCCGGACTGTGGACGGTGGTGGATTTCGCCCAGTACTACCATGTCGATCCGCTCTACCAGCACGGCATCGACGGGCGCGGGCGCACGGTCGGCATCATGACTCTTGCGGCCTTCACCCCGAGCGATGCCTTCCGCTACTGGGCTTCCCTCGGCCTGAAGGTGGCGCCTGACCGCATTACGGAAGTACAGATCGACGGCGGCTCCGGGCCGCCGAGCGATGATTCCGGATCGGGTGAGACGACGCTCGATGTCGAGCAGTCCGGCGGCATCGCCCCGGCCGCGAAGGTCATAGTGTACGAGGCGCCCAACACGTCGCAGGGCTTCATCGATCTGTTCGCCACCGCCATCGACAGCAACGCGGCCGACACGCTGTCGACCAGCTGGGGCGAGTGGGAGCTGTTCGACTCGCTGAATCCGTTCGGCAACGGCCCGGTCGAGAATCCCGTGACGGGCACCATGACCAGCACGCTGCGGGCGCTCAACGACCTGCTGCTGCAGGCGGCGCTACAGGGACAGAGCATCTTCTGCGCCGCCGGCGACAACGGCGCGTACGACGAGCAGAACGAGCTGCCGCCCAATTACACCGAGGTGCTCTCGATCGATGATCCGGCCGCGCAGCCGTTCATCACCACCGCCGGCGGCACGACGCTCGCCGGAACGCAGACCTTCATCGATCCGCCCGGCTTCAGCGTGACGCTGCGCACCGAGCAGGCCTGGACCTGGGACTACCTGATCCCGCTGTGCCAGGCTCTCGGGCTCGACCCGTACGGCGCGGCGTGCGGCATCTACCCGGTCGGCACCGGTGGCGGCGTCAGCATCTACTTCCCGCGGCCCTTCTACCAACAGGGCGTGCCGGGCATGGCCGACACGCAGCCGCACCAGGCGCTGTACGACACCTCGCAAAGTCCGCCGCAGCTGATTGCCAGGCTGCCGGCCGGATTCCGCGGGCGCAACGTGCCGGACATTTCGGTGAACTCCGACCCCGATACCGGCTACACCATCTGGTATACGTCCAACACGGGCGGCTTCAGCGTGCTGACATTCATCGGCGGCACCAGCTTCGCCGCGCCGCAGATGAACGGCGTGACCGCGCTCATTGCCCAGGGCACGCATCACCGCATCGGGCTGCTCAACGTTCCGCTCTACCAGCTGCTGCGTAACGGTGACCCGTACTTCGGCCCGCGCGCACCGTTGCGCGACATCAGGACCGGGGACAACTGGTATTGGTTCGCCGCACCCGGCTACGACTTGGCCAGCGGGGTCGGCGTACCGGATGTCGCGAACCTGCTGGAAGCACTCAAGGATTAGGATATGTGCCGGCGCGTGAGCGCCGGCAGATCCTGCTCGCAGAAGCGCCGCAGGCGCTCGCAGGCCGCGTCGAGCGTGCCCTCCTCGGTTGCGAAGCACACGCGCACGCAGCCGGCGGATGCCTGGCCGAACGCGGCACCGTCCATGACCGAGACGCGCTGCGATGCGTACAGCGCGCGCATGAACTCGGCACCACACAGGCCGCTGGCGCTCACATCGATCAGCATGAACATTCCGGCTTCGGGGACCTCCCCGCGCAGCGCGCCGATGCCGCGGATGCCCGCGGCGAAGCGCGCGGCGCGCGCGGCGCAATAGGCGCGCATGCGCGCCTCGCTCTCGGGCGCAATCTCCAGCGCGGTGATGGCCGCCTCCTGGATGAATCCGGGCAGCCCGAACAGCATGCACATCGCCAGGTGCTCGGCGTGCACCGCCAGCTCGCGCGGGCCGACCAGCCAGCCGGCCCGCCAGCCGGTCATGGCGTGCGACTTCGACAGGCTGCCGAGGGTGACCACGCGCTCGGGCAGCCGCGCGGCGAGGCTCGGCACGCGCCCGCCGGGGGCGAGCCCGGCGTACACCTCGTCAACAATGAGCCACAGGTCGTGGCGGCGCGCGAGTGCGGCGATGCCCTCGAGCTCCGCCTCGTTCAGCACCACCCCGCTCGGATTGCCGGGACTCGCCCACAGCAGCGCGCGGCTGCGCGGCGTCACCCGCGAGGCGAGCGCCGCGAGGTCGGGGCGCCAGCCGGCGCCGGCCGGCACGCGCACCAGGCGCGCGCCGGATACCTCGATGGTCGCCGGATAGGTCGGATAAAACGGCTCGAAGGTGAGCACTTCGTCGCCCGGACCGGCGAGGCACAGCGAAGCGACGAACAGCGCGTTCTGCGCCCCGGCGAAATACACCACCTGCTGCGCGCTCACCGCCTGGCCGCTGCGCGCCGCATGCACGCGCGCGATCGACTCGCGCAGCGCCGCGCGCCCGGCCGCCGCCACGTAGTGCGTGTCGCCGGCGCGCAGCTGCGCGATGGCGCGCTCGAGTACCGCCGGCGGAGTATGCAGATCCGGATCGCCGACGCTGAGGATGATGACGTCTTCGCCGCGCTCGCACGCCGCGACCGCCTCGTAGTGCGTGAGCCAGGCGTCCGCGCCGTCACCACTGATGCGATCCACGAGGTGCGAGAACTTCACACACTCACTGTGCGTGGGCGGTGCTAACATTTCAAGCGCATGAGTGACACTGCCTGGACCGTCGGCCGCTATGTCGTCGAGACGCTCGCCGCCAATGGCATCGACACCGTGTTCGGCATCCCCGGGGTGCACAACCTCGAGTTGTATCGCGGTCTCGAGCTGGCGCGGCTGCGGCACGTGCTGGCGCGTCACGAACAGAATGCCGGCTTCGCTGCCGATGGCTACGCACGCGCCGCACGCCATCCGGCCGCCGCCTTCGTCATCTCCGGTCCCGGCCTCACCAACGCTCTCACCGCGCTGGCCCAGGCGTTCTCCGACTCGGTGCCGCTGCTGCTCGTGGCCAGCGCGCCGCTGCGCGCCTCGCTCGGGCGTGGCTGGGGGGTGCTGCACGAGCTCGCCGACCAGCGCGCGCTGGCCGCGAGCGTCACCGGCTTCGCCGGCAGTGCGCGCTCGGACGAGGAGTGCCGCGAGCACCTGCGCAGCGCGTTCGCCGCGCTGCGCGCCGCGCGCCCGCGACCTGCCTACCTCGACATCCCGCTCGACCTGCTGGCCGCGCCGACCGAGCTGCGGCCGGAAATCTTCCCGGCCGCGAGCCCGTTCCCCGCCGCGCCGCGCGCGGCGATCGAGGCCGCGCAGGCGCTGCTCGCCACCGCACAGCGGCCGCTGGTCATCGCCGGCGGCGGCGCACGCGCGGCGGGCGCGGAGCTGCGGCGCCTGGTCGAGGCGCTCGACGCGTATCTCGTCACCACGGTGGCGGGCAAGGGCGTGGTTGCCGAGACTCATGCGGCCAGTCTCGGCGCCAGCCTGCCCTACGCGCCGACGCAGGAGCTCATCGCGGCCGCCGACGTGGTGATCGCGGTCGGTACCGAGTTGTCCGAGACGGACATCTACACCACCACACGCCTGCAGATGCGCGGCCGCCTGGTGCGCATCGATGTCGATGAGGGCAAGCTCGCGGACCACTACGACGCCGCCGTGCGCGTCCACGGTGATGCGGCTGCGAGCCTCGCGCCGCTGGCGCCGGCGCTGCCGGCACGCCGCGGCTGGCGCAGCCTCGCAGACGACGGCGCCGCGCACCGCGCACGCATCGAGGCGCAGCTCGACGCCAACGCGCGCGCCGCCTTGAGCGCGCTGCGTGCGCTGCGCGCGGCGCTGCCCGCCGATGCGGTGGTGTTCAGCGACATGACGCAGATCGCGTACCTCGGCAACTGGGCGTTCATCGCCGAGCGCCCCGGTCTGTGGTTCCACCCCTGCGGCTACGGCACCCTCGGCTACGCGCTGCCGGCGGCGATCGGCGCGCGCATCGCGCAGCCGCAGCGGGCCATCGTCGCGCTCGCCGGGGACTTCGGCGTGCAGTTCACGCTGCAGGAGCTGCTGACCGCAGTCGAGCTGGACCTGTCCCTGCCGGTCGTGGTGTGGAACAACGGCGCCCTCGGGCAGATTCGCGACGACATGCGTGCCGCGGGCATTGCGCCGATCGGCGTGGTGGGCCGCAACCCGGATTTCGTGGCGCTGGCGCACGCCTGCGGCGCGACCGCGGTGCGCGTGCGCAGCGGCGCGGCGCTCGCCGCGGCGCTCGCCGCCGCACTCGCCCGCCCCGGACCGACCCTGGTGGAAGTGAGCGCGGCGGACTTCGGCGCGCTGTGAGCCGCGGCACCGCGGCTGCGCCACGCCCCTCGCTGCTGCTGACCCGCAGTCGCGCCACCACCCGCCTCGCGTTTGGCGTCATCTACCTCGTCTGGGGCATTACCTACGCGGTGAACCGCATCATGGTGCTCGAGCTGCCACCGCTGTTGGCCGCAGGCACGCGCTTCATGCTGGGTGGCTCGCTGCTCACGCTGCTCGCCCGCAGCCGCGGGCTGGCGCTGCCGCGCCGCCGCCGCGACTGGCTGTCAGTCGCCGCCGCGGCGGTGCTGGGCGTTGCGCTCAGTAACGGGCTGAGCGTGCTGGCACTGCGCCACATCGCCTCGAATCAGGCGGCGCTCATCAATGCCAGCACGGCGTTATGGATCGCCTGGCTCGGAATGTACGGTCGGCGCGCGACGCCGGTGAGCGGCCGCACCTGGAGCGGGCTTGCGCTCGGCCTGATCGGGGTCGCGGTGCTGCTGTCGGCCCGCGGCTTCGCCGCCAGCGCCCACCTGGGCGGACAACTGATGGTGCTGGCGGCGACGCTGTGCTGGGCGCTCGCCACCACCGTCATGCGCGAGTCACAGAGCGAGTGCGATCCCCTGGTGTTCACGGCCTGCTATCTGCTGCTCGGCGGTGCGCTGCTCGCCGGCATCGGGTTGGCCGGCGGCGATGCGCAGCAGTGGACCTGGTCGCCCCGCGGGCTCGCGGCGCTGGTGTTCCTCGCTCTCTTCAGCTCGACGTTCGGCTTCGTCGCCTACAGCTACCTGCTGCTGCACGAGACCCCCTCGCGGCTGGGTACCTATGCCTACGTGAACCCCCTCGTGGCGGTGATCGTCGGCTGGCTGCTGCTCGGGGAGCGGCTCGATACCCGACAGGTGCTGGGCGCCAGCATCATCCTCGCCGGCGTCATGCTGGTGCGGAACGTGCCCCTGCTGCCGCGGGGTGCAGGATTCCGCCGACATTTGTAGGAGGGGGCTTACACCGAGTCAGCCGGATGGCGTACTCTGCCGCCGTGGCAATCCGGGTAAGGTCCGCCTACGGGAAGGTGGACGCGGACGACCCTCGAAGTCCGCTTGGAGAGAACAATGGCCAGGGTACTGATTGCGGATGATCACGCCATGATCCGGGCTGGGCTGCGGCGCTGGCTCGAGCAGGACCGCTCGATCGAGGCCATCGCCGAGGCCGCCAGCGGGGCGGAAACGCTGCAGCAGCTGCGCGATGGCAACTGGGACCTCGTGGTGCTGGACATCAACATGCCCGACCGCAGCGGCATCGACATCCTGCGTCACATCCGCTCGGGGCATCCTGCCACGCGCGTGCTGGTAATCAGCGCCTATGCGGAGAAGCAGTACGCGATCTATGCGCTGCGCGCCGGCGCCGCGGGCTATCTCGCCAAGGACCAGGCGCCTGAGGAGTTCATGCGCGCGGTGCATACGGTGCTCGCCGGGCGGCGCTTCGTGAGCGCTGCCTTGACCGAGCTGCTGGTCAGCGCGCTCGACGAGCCGGCCGATCGGCCGCTGCACGCGGGTCTTTCACAGCGCGAGTTCCAGATCCTGTGCAAGCTGGCGGTGGGCCGCAGTGTCTCGGAGATCGCCCAGGAGCTTTGCATCAGCGTGAAGACCGTGAGCACCTATCGTGCCCGGGTGCTGGAAAAGATGAAGCTCGATACCAACGCCGATCTGACGACCTACGCGCTGCGCAACGGGCTGGTGCAGTAGCTGCAGCGCTTGCGCGGTCAGCATGCGCTGACACTGGGTGCCGGCAAGTGCCGGCATTTCCCGGTGCGTCAGCGCACTAGACTCGAGGACGACGGTGGCAGCATGGCGGTAACCAGTCAATCCCTATGGCGAATAATCCATCCTTGCGCGTGCTGCTGGTGGAGGATTCGTCACTGCTTGCTGCCCGCCTCGGGGAGTTGATCACCCACCTCCCCGACATCGACCTGGTTGGCACGGTCGACAGCGAATCGCAGGCGCTGGAGAGCATCGCGCTCGCGCCGCCTGACGTGCTGATACTCGACCTGCACCTGCGCGAGGGCTCGGGCTTCAACGTGCTGCGGGCCCTGTCCCGCGGCCGTGTGCCGCGTCCCAAGGTCATCATCCTCACCAACTTCGGGCTGGCCGAGTACCGCCGCGAGGCGGAGCTGCTCGGCGTCGAGGCGTTCCTCGACAAGTCGCGCGATTACTTCCAGCTGCCGTCGCTGCTCAGCGGCTTCGCCAGGGCACGCCCCGCACCGAACGGCGCTCACTGAACGGCGGCGCTGGCGCCCTCCGGCAGCGCTGCCGCGAGTATCTGCGTGAGCGGCAGACGCACTTCGATCTGCGTACCCCCGCCCGGCCGCGGACCTACCTGTAACTGCCCGCCCAGTCCGAGCGCGCGGTGACGCATGGCGGCCAGGCCGTGTGACCCGAGGGCCCGCAGCCGCGCGGGCGGCAGCCCGACGCCGTCGTCGCGGATGCGTACCAGCAGCCACTCGGCCTGCGGCTGCACAAGGATGTCCACGGTGTGGGCGCGCGCGTGCTTGAGGATGTTGTTGAGCGCCTCCTGCACGATGCGGAACACGGTGATCGCGGCCTCCGGCGACAGCGGGAGATCTTCCGGCGGGTAATGCTCGAGGCAGCGCAGGCCCGCCCGTCCGCAGGTATCGGCGACCTGCCAGCGCAGCGCCGCAAACAGTCCGAGGTTGTCGAGCAGCGATGGCCGCAGGTTCTCCACCACCCGCCGCTTGAGCTCCACACCGGCCTGCAGCGCCTCGTGCACGCGCCGGAAGTGCTCCAGCACCGCCGCATCCCCGCTGCTGACGCGGTCCTCGATCCACGACACGTCCATGCGCGCGGCGATCAGCAGGCCGCCGAGCTCGTCGTGCAGCTCGCGCGACAGCAGCGACTTTTCCTGCTCGGCAATCGACTGCAGATGGGTCGACAGCTCGGAGAGCTCCTCGGTGCGGCGGGCTACCAGCCGCTCGAGATCGGACTGGCGCCGCGCCAGTTCGGCCGCTTCGATGTCACGGGAGCGCATGTGGCGCCGCGCCTGGCGCAGCAGCAGGATCATCAGGCCGATGCTCGCGGCGAGCGCCGTACTGGTGGTGGCGAACGTCACCCAGCGGCTGAGTCGCCACGAGCGGCTCGACTCGACAAACCGGTTGGACTCGCGTGTCTGCACCTGCCGTACCCGCGCCTCGATCTGTGCCATGGTCAACCGGCCGACGTCGCTGCGGATCAGCTCGAGCGCGGCACCCTGCCCGCGGGTGCGATACAGCTGCAGTGTCTGACGCATCTCCGCGAATTTCGCCTCGCCGAGGCGGTGCATCTCCGCGATCTCGCTACGCACGTCAGCCGGGGCTGCCGCAAAGGCCAGCTCGAGGCGCTCGAGCGCCTGCGGCGCCCTGGCGGCCGCCGCGTCGAACGGCCGCAGGTATTCCGGGTCGTCGAGCAGGATATAGCCGCGCTGGCTGCTCTCCGCCTCGCTCAGCAATTGCGCGACGTCCGCCAGCGTGCTCTGCCGCACCGCGGCCAGCTGCACGCGGGCGCTGGCGTCCGCCAGCCGCCGCTGCCCCACGGCAGCCGCCACAAAGATCCCGATGACGGCGCCGAGCAGCAGCACAGGCAGGAGCATTTGACGGGCAAAGGAACTCATAGCCGTTCGGATGATACCGTGCCCGTTGCGCGGCAACCCGCCGGCCGGGCGCGGCAGCGCCGGCCGCCTCGGTTGCGCAGCTCCCGGCGGGTGCCGCGCGCGTCAACGGCGAAACAACAGCAGGCCGACGACCAGCCCGGCCACCGCGGCCGCCCCGAGTGCCTCCCAGGGCTGCTCGTGCACATAGCTGTCGCCCGCCGCGAACGCCGCGCGTGCCCGCCGCTGCACCTGCACGGCCCGGTCATTGAGCGCGCGGCGGGCGTTGTCGACGGCGTCCGCCACGCGCGTACACAGGCTGGCCACGGCGGGGTCGCGCGAATCTCCCAGCTTGTTGATGAGCTCCTCGACATCGGCGATCAGTTTTTCCACCTCGGGATTGCCGGCGGCACGGCGCGCCGCATCGCGCGCCGCCTCGCGCAGACTGCGCGCGTCGTGGTCCGCGCCGCGAGTTGGTCCGTTCTTGGTGCTGTCCATTGTGGTCTCCTTCGTGCTGGTGGTCTCCTCGGTGCCGCGCTCGTGCAGCGCCTGGGCTCGTGACCTCGGGGGCTGAATTGCGCCGCCCGCAACACTACACCAGGCCGCGCGCAGGATCGGTCGGGCGGCCCCTGAGAGTGCTGTAGGAGTGCGGCTACGGATGCGCCGCGCAGGTGTGCGCCAGCGTTCAGGTCTGCTGCGTCGCAGGATCGCGCTGTAGGAGCTTCCTGACATCACGCACCGCCGTCAGCCGACGCGCAACCGGGTTCTGCACCGGCGCGGTTTGCGCCCGCAAGGTGACTATGCTTCGCGCCGTGTTGGTTTGCAGGAGGCGCGGCGATGGAACTGGCAACCCCCTCAAGACCCCGGCGCGGCGACGGTACAGCCTCGGTGCGCGGACTTGAACTGGCGAGCCGGTTGCGCAGCGCGGCGCTCGAGGGCGACGAGGCGCGCATCGGGCGCCTGCTTGGGGACTTGCTGCGTGTCACCGGGCTGAGCAGGGGCCAGCGCGTTGCCCTGCAGCTGCGGGCGATGTTGCACCTGGTGCATTCGCTGCGCAGCGCCGCGCTCAGCGACGAGGTCACCGGGCTGTACAACCGCCGCGGCTTCGTGCAGACCGCGACACGGCTGCTCGACCTGGCCGCCCGCGACCAGAAGAGCGCCCACCTGGTGTATCTGCGCCTCGAGCAGCTGCAGCGGCTGCGCGAGGAAGTCGGGACGTCCGCCGCCGACGTGCTGCTGCGGCAGATGGGCAACTTCATGCGCGACCTGTTTCCCGGTTACGGCGTGTACGACGTGCTCGGGCGCCTGAGCGCCCACGAGTTCGCCGCCGTCACGCTCAGCGCACCACACGCCTCGCGCGGCGCGGTGCTGCTGCGCGCCGGCCCGCGACGCGGCGAGGCGCCGGCGCTGCGGCTGCGCGTGGGTGTCGCGCACTTTCATCCGGCGCGGCCGGCGGCCATCGACGAGCTGCTGGCGAGCGCCGCGCAGGCCATAAGCCTGCCTGACAATGTGGCACGAATTGCGTCATCCGGTTTTGCCCCCCAATCCGGGGTGACGCTTTGTTAACGGTCTCGGGGCGGTGCGGTGTGATACCGAGGATGCAGACACGGGTGAGCCGATTCCAGGAAGGGTGACTTGCCATGGATGGCAACCTTTTCATCACCGTGTCGCCGCTCCGCATCACCACGCGCCGCCCCTGAGACCGTTTCTTTATTCCCACCCGCCTCGCTCGCCGGCGCACCGGGACCCCGCCGCAGCGGGGTCCCGGGCGCTCGAGCGGCTCACAGATTGATGGTGACGGCCTTGGTGGCCAGATAGTTCTCGAGAACCGCCTCACCCATTTCCCGTCCCCAACCCGACTGCTTGTAGCCGCCGAACGGCAGCGCCGCATCGAAGATGTTGTAGCAGTTGATCCACACCGTCCCGGCCTTGAGCCGTGCGGCCAGCAGGTGCGCCTGACTGAGATCGCGAGTCCAGATGCCGGCTGCCAGACCGTAGACCGTGTCGTTGGCCGCGCGTACCAGCGCATCGTCCGCCTGCTTGAACGGTGCCACGGTCACCACCGGGCCGAAGATCTCCTCCTTCACGATCTTCATGCCGGGCTTGGTGTCCACGAACACCGTGGGCTCGATGAAGTAGCCCGAGCCCTCGCGCGCCTTGCCGCCGGTAATTGCTCTGGCGCCCTCGTCCTTGCCCGCTTCCAGGTAGCCGCGCACACGATCGCGCTGAATTTCCGACACCATCGGACCCATCTGCGTAGCCGGGTCCAGGCCCGATCCGAGCTTGATCGCCCTCGCCTGGTCTGCAACTCCCGCGACCACCTTGTCGAACAGCCGCTCCTGCACGAACAGCCGCGAGCCGGCGCAGCAGCATTGGCCGTGATTGAAGAAGATGGCGCTCGCTGCACCGGGAATCGCCACGTCGAGGTCCGCATCCTCGAGGATGATGTTGGGTGACTTGCCGCCGAGTTCCAGCGAGACGTGCTTCAGGTCGCGCGCGGCCGCCTGTACGATCAGCTTGCCCACCTCGGTCGAACCGGTGAATGCCACCTTGTCCACACCCGGGTGAGCGGCAAGCGCCGCGCCGGCGGTTTCGCCGAAGCCGGTAACGATGTTGACCACGCCGGGCGGCAGGCCGGCTTCCTGCAGAATCTCCCCGAGCCGCAGCGCGGACAGCGGCGTTTCCTCCGCCACCTTCAGCACCACCGTACAGCCGGTCGCGAGCGCCGGCGCGAGCTTCCAGGCGGCCATGAGCAGCGGGAAGTTCCAGGGGATGATCTGCCCGACGACGCCGATCGGCTCGGGCCGCGTGTAGGAGTGATAGTGCGCACCGGGCGTATACAGCACCGACAGCGGGATGGTCTTGCCCTCGATCTTGGTGCACCAGCCGGCCATGTACTGGAAGATGTCGGCCGCGAGCGGCACGTCCGCCGCCTGCGCCACTGCCATGGGCTTGCCGTTGTCGAGCGACTCGAGCTCCGCGAGCTCCCCGGTGTACTTCGAGATGAGGTCGCCGATCCGCCACACCAGCTTGCCGCGTTCGGACGGTGTCATGGCGGACCACGGTCCGGACTCGAATGCGCGGCGCGCGGCGCGTACCGCCGCGTCGATGTCCTCCTTGTCACCCTCCGCGGCACGGGCGATGGTCGCCCCGGTCGCAGGATTCTTCACCTCGAAGGTCTTGCCGGATACGGCGGGGACCCACTTGCCGTCGATCAGCAGCTTCTTGGGAGCATCCAGGAACTGCGCGACGGGACGGGATGTCTGGGCTTCTCTGATAACTGCGCTCATCGTGACTCTCCTTACGATGACTGGCGTTCATGGGAGTGCGTCCCGCGGGACAGGCGCGCTCGAAACGGGATGGGTGCCTCGCGGCAGAGCTTTGCGACTATAGGCCGCCCGCCCTCACCTCGCCAGCGTGCACTGCGGCGCGGCTTTTCCGCTCATTTCAGCCGTTTCCAGTCGCGCAGAATCTCGCGCGCCGCGTTGTGTCCCGGGATGCCCGAGACGCCGCCGCCCGGATGCGTCGAGGAGCCGCACTGGAAGAGTCCGGCGATCGGCGTGCGGTAGTCGGCCCAGTGCGGCGCCGGCCGCTGCCAGAACAGCTGGTCGGCGCTGAGCTCGCCGTGAAAGATGTGGCCCTGGGGCAAGCCGACGATGCGCTCGAGATCCGGAGGCGTAAGCAGCTCGTAATCGATGATCTGCCCCGAGAAGTCCGGCGCCACGGCATCCAGCGCGGCGAACGCCGCGCGCGCGAGGTTGTGCCGCTCGACGGCCCAGTCCCCTCCCTTGAGTGTGTAGGGTGCGTGCCCACCGAACAGGTTGATGACGTGCTTGCCGGGCGGCGCCAGAGTGTCATCGACGATCGTCGGCACCACCGGGGTGAGGAACGGCTGCCGCGAAAACCAGCCGTACTTCGCATCGTCGTAGGCACGCTCCAGGTAGTCGATGTCCGGGGCGATGTGCACGTAGGTCGGATAGCCGAATCCCGCCCGCTGCGGGTCGAAGGCGCGGTACTGCGGCGGACTCTCGGCCGCGATGTTCATCTTGAAGGCGGTGGAGAAGGTGCGGAACGCGTCGATCTCCGCCAGCAGCTCCGCGGGCAGGTGCTGCGGCTGCAGCAGCTGGCGGAACAGCGTCTTGGCATTGGCGTTGGAAGCGACCACGCGGGCGGTGAACTCCCGCCCGTCGACGGTGCGCACGCCGCTAACCCGTCCGTCGCTCACGAGCACCTCGGCCACCGCGGCGTTGGTGAGCACCTGCATGCCGAAACGCGCGCCCGATTGCGCGATGCCCTGGGTGATCGCGCCCATGCCGCCGCGGATGAATCCCCAGCCGCCGGCACCGGCGTGCTCGCCCATCAGGTGATGCAGGATGACGTAAGCGGTGCCCGGCGAGCGCGGCCCGGCGAACGTGCCGATGCAGGCGTAGTAGCCGAGCACCGCCTTGATCACATCGCTCTCGAACCACACCGACAGGTAGTCGTAGGCGCTCTGGGTGAGCAGGTCGATCAGCCGGTACATGCGCTCGCCGACCGTGCGCTGCCGCCACAGCAGCGCCGCCGACTCGCGGAAATTCTTCCAGCGCCTGCGCGTCGGGTCGACGGGCGTTTCGAACAGCAGGCCGCGCACCAGCCGCGCCGCCTCATCGAGGTGGCGGGCGAATTGCGGATAGACCTCGGCATCGTGCCGCGAGAAGCGCGCAAACTCCGCCTGCGTGCGGGCGACGTCGTCGCTGAAAACGAGGTAGTCGTCGCCGCCCAGCGGACAGAACAGGTCGTTCGCCGGCAGCACCTGCAAGCCGAACGACGGCAACTCCAGGTCGCGTATCACCCGCGGATGCAGCAGGCTCATGACGTAGGAGAAGCGTGAGGCGCGAAAGCCGGGAGTAAATTCCTCGGTGACCGCCGCGCCGCCGACGATCTCACGCCGCTCGAGCACCAGCGTCTTCAGGCCCGCCCGCGCCAGGTACGCCGCGCACACCAGGCCGTTGTGCCCGGACCCGATCACGATCACGTCATAGTCGGCCGCCATGTCGTCCGCCGCATCGCTAAGCTGGGGTGACCGACATCTTAGGCGTTGTGCCCCGGTGCCGCACCGCCCGGCACGCTTCAGGTGATGAGGTGCTGCGGTCTGCCGGCGACGAAGGCCTCGATGTTGTCGATCAGCTGATCGGCGAGAAACTGCATCGCCCCCTCGCTCGCCCAGGCGATGTGGGGAGTGAGGATGAAGTTCGGGATGCGCAGCTCCAGCAGCGGGTTGCCCTCTTTCGGCGGCTCGGTGGTGAGCACGTCGAAACCGGCGCCGGCGATCCAGCCCTCGCGCAGCGCGCGCACCAGCGCCTGCTCATCCACCAGGCCGCCGCGCGAGGTATTGATCAGCAGCGCGCTGCGCTTCATCCGGCGCAGCTGCTCGCTGCCAATCAAATTGCGCGTCGACTCGCTCAGTGGCACGTGCAGCGATATCACGTCGCTCTCGGTGAGCACCTGCTCGAACGGCGTGAAGCTGACGTCCGCGGCCTTGGGCGGCGGGTGATCGGCGAACAGCACCTGCATGCCGAAGCCGCGCGCAATATGCGCGGTCGCCTGCCCCAGCACCCCCTCGCCAATGATGCCGAGCGTCGCGCCATGCAGATCGCGGATCGGGTGATCGAAGAAGCAGAACTGGTCCACCTGCTGCCAGCGGCCGCGCTCGACGTCGGCGCGATAGGCGAGCAGGTTGCGGCGCAGCGCGGTAATCAGCGCGAAGGCGTGTTCCGGCACGGTATGCACCGCGTAGTTGCGGATGTTGGCCACCGCGACGCCGTGCGCCTTGCACCAGGCGACGTCGACCACGTCGTAACCGGTGGCCGCGATGGCGATCATCTTCAGCTGCGGCAGGTGCTGCAGGATCTGCGCCCGCAGCGGCACCTTGTTGGTGATGGCGATGCTCGCCGTGCGCAGCCGCTGCGGCAGCTCCTCCGGCTCCGTGACGGGGTACTCGTGCCAGACATGCTCGAACGCCGGCCGGCGCACCTTGGCCTGCAGCGTGGAGCGATCCAGAAAGACGATGTCCTGCATCATGCTGCCCGCGTTCGCGTCCTTCAGCCCTGGATCGATCCGGTGGAGTGCGCCGCGTAGAACTGCTGGTCCTGGCTCACCTTTTTCTTCGGGATAGGGTCGTGTGAGCGCCAGTAGTTGGAGGCGGCGGCCACGCCGCTGCCCGGCGCGAGCTTGACGCCGACGTCGAGCATGGACATTTCTGCCCCGGCGAGTGCGCCCATCAGCATGAGCTCGTTCAGATCCCCGAGATGCCCGATGCGGAAGACCTTGCCGGCCACCTTCGACAGGCCGGCGCCGAGGGCGAGGTTGTAGCGGCGAAATGCCACGTCGATGACGTGCGCGCCGTTGATGCCCGCAGGTACCACGATGGCGCTCACCGTATCGGAATACCACTTCGGCTCGCGGGCACACAGCTGCAGGCCCCAACCCTGCAGTACCGCCGCGCGTACACCTTCGGCGAGGTAGTGGTGGCGGAAGAAGATCGCCTCCAGACCCTCCTCGAAGATCAGGTCAAGTGATGCGCGCAGCCCGTAGAGCATCGGCAGCGACGGGGTGTACGGGAAGTAGCCGCTCGCGTTGGCCTTGATCATGTCGGCCAGATCGAAGTAACAGCGCCTGGACTTGGCGCCGTCCATGGCCTTGAGCGCCTTCTGGCTCACACCGAGGACCCCTAAGCCCGCCGGCAGCATCAGCCCCTTTTGCGAGCCGCTCACGGCAAGATCCACCTGCCACTCGTCCATGCGAAAATCGATACTGGCGAGGGAGCTGACGGTGTCGACGTACAGCAGTGCCGGGTGGCGGATGTCGTCGAGTACCCTGCGTACTCCGGCGATGTCGCTGGTGACGCCGGTGGCGGTCTCGTTGTGGCACGCCAGCACGCCCTTGATCTCGTGGCGCTTGTCGGCACGCAGCACCTGCTCGTAGCGATCGAGCGGCACGCCCTCGCCCCACTCGACCTCCAGCACCTCCACGTCGTAGCCGAGCCGCTGCGCCATGTCGACCCACAGGTGGCTGAACTGGCCGAAGCGCGACGCCAGTATCCGATCGCCCGGCGACAGCGTGTTGGTCAGAGCTGCCTCCCAGGCGCCGGTCCCCGAAGAGGGGAATATGAATACCTGGCCGGTGTCGGTCTTGAAGACTTTCTTCAGGTCGCCCAGCACGCTCAGCGAGAGCTCGGGAAATTTCGAGGAGCGGTGATCCTCCATCGCCACCACCATCGCCCGCTGCACGCGGTCGGGTATGTTGGTGGGTCCGGGGACGAAGAGGAAATTTCGGCCTGGCATACGCGTAGGCATCTCTGGCTCCTTCTGCGATCGGTTCACGGTGGCCGGCGCGCGCGGTGCGCGGCCCGCAGCCGCGACGCCGACCGCTTCATCGCCATCCGTGCCGCCATCCTGCCAATTCCGCATCTCCTGCAACAGGCGGAAAATTGCGATGGCAGGATTCAGGATCTCTTATCGTCGGGTGCGCAGCGGGGGGGGCGCCTGGCAGCCGCCTGGCAATTGCATCGACAAGTAATTGAAATGATTATACTTTGACCCATGACTGGACGAGGGACCCATGACTGGACGAGGTATAGCTGACGTGGAAACCAACCCAGGGGCGCAGCTGCCGTTTCGTGTGGCCGAATGGCTGCCGTCGGATCAGGCCTTTCTCGACAAATGGCTCGAAGCGATGAGCGCGAAGTCGCACGCCGAGGCGAAGGATCTGCACCCGGTCATCGCGGATTTCCGCGACCTGATCGAAGCGGATGCCGGGATCTTCATGCTGTTCAGTCAGATGTTCACGCAGGTGCCGCGGCGGCCACCGTACAACAAGGACCCGCGTGGCCGGCCGCAGGTGCGCGACTATCAGCATATGCTGCGGCTGCTGAACACCATCATGACGCACGCGCCGCAGTTCGATCAGACGGGTCTGGTCGGCTGCCCGATCAACGCGATACTCGACTGGTCGATGGGCACGGCGGCGGGCATGGCGGCGTTCCTCGACGAGCGCGTGAATGCCGCGCTCAAGCAGGTGCTGAACGCCTGGGGGCGCTTCCTGAGCTGCGCCGATTCCGCCGCCGTGCTCAACGAGCATCCGCGCAGCGGCTGGTTCGGTGCGGACGCCCTGAAGGCGATGCCGAACTTCACGCGCGACTTCCTCTGCGAGCCGGATCGGCCCCATTGGGGATTTCGCTCATGGGACGATTTCTTCACGCGACCATTGCGCCCGGGTGCCCGCCCGGTCGCGGATCCCGAAGATGACCGGGTGATCGTCAACGCCTGCGAGTCCGCGCCCTATCGCCTGGCGCGGCACGTGAGCCTGCGCGACACCTTCTGGATCAAGGCCCAGCCCTACTCGATCGTGCACATGCTGGCAAACGACCGCCTGGCGCCGGCGTTTGCGGGTGCGACGGTCTATCAGGCGTACTTGAGCCCGTTGAGTTACCACCGCTGGCACAGCCCGGTGAGCGGCACGGTCACCCGGGCGTACGTGAAGGACGGCACTTACTTTGCGGAAGCCGCTTCACACGGGTTTGATCCGGCGGGGCCTAATGATTCACAGGCCTACATCACCGAGCTCGCGACCCGCGCGCTGATCTTTATCGAAGCCGACAACCCCGCCATCGGACTGATGTGCGTGCTGGCGGTGGGCATGTGCGAGGTCTCCAGCTGCCAGCTGACCGTGTACGAGGGACAGCACGTCGGCAAGGGCGAGCAGCTCGGCATGTTTCATTACGGCGGCTCGACGCATTGCCTCATCTTCCGCCCCGGGGTGCAGCTCGAGTTCGATCATCACGGCCAGAAACCCGGACTGACAGCCGGCAACATTCCGGTCAACGCCAGGATCGCGGTCGTGAAACATACCGCGTGACGCCGCCGCGGTCCGCGGCCCGGCGCGGGACCCAGCGGGTCCCGCGCCGCGCGGCCTTATTGCGGCAAGCGTGTCAGCTTCGCGCCCTCGATCGATGCGTCCGCGATCAAGCCCTTCTCACCAAACACGAACGCCACGACCGGCTTGTGCAGCGTCTCGGTGTCGTAGTCACGTCCGGCACCTGTCTTCGCGACCGCCACGCCGAGGTCGGCGCCGACCGTCCAGTCCTTCTTGCTGATGAATTTGTCGCGCGCCTCAGCGGTCTTGAACACGATCACTTCGCTGTGGCGCGCAGCTCCGAGCGTCGCACCGATCGAGGCACCCGTCACCTTGTAGTGACCGGCCGTCTCGGTCCCCACCTTGAGCTCGCCTTCGCCGTATTCGCCGCCGACGCCGGCGCCGGCCTTGGTCACCCTCGGGAACACCAGCACCGCGGCCGCGTTCGCCACCAGATCGCGGTTCTGCGCGTTCTGCGCATAGAAGTGATTGAGCGTGTCCTCAACGCGCGTGTTGAGGTCCGCAGTAGCCGTGAGCGCCACGGCGCTCAACGTCATAGTGGCGGCTGCGAAGATTCCCGTTATCAAGCGCTGCGAATACCGGCTCATTGTTGAGTCCTCCAAAGTTCGTGCGCCACTTTGGCACCGGCGGGCCGAAGAGCGCAGTCGCTGCAGGCTGTCAGCGGATGTAATCCGCTGCCTACGCCGCCCCGTTTCGGGCTGCGCAACCCGCCCAACGGGCGGCTGCGCAACCCTGGGCCGCCACTCGCTGACAGGACGTCGGCCTGCACCTACAGACGGTCAGCCGGATGACCGACGCTGACGATGACGGTCGCCGCAATAATCGATCGGCGATCGAGCGGTCTGAGACCTCGATCACGTACTACATAATCTCCTGCGACCGGCTTTACAGAACGTGACGCCAGTGCAGATCGCGTCCAGCCGCTGCACTGCAGTATCAGGGTCATCTGATCTAACGCGCTACCGGCACCCACAGCCGGATGGGTCGCTCTCCCATGGCTAAGAGGTACTCCCTAATGCGTTGCTCGCAGGCAAGTCGTTTCGTCGCATCCGTGGTGCTGGCGCTGGTCGCTGTGGGGCTCGCCTCCTGCGGCTCGAGCGATCCGAACGTTCACGGCGTCTCCGGCGCCGTCGCAGGACTCACACCCGGCGAGAGTGTCCGGCTCGAGTTGAACGGAGGAAACCAGATCACCGTGAGCTCGTTGGGTACGTTCACGTTCCCGGTCGCTGTGGGCAACAATGCCGCCTACTCGGTCACGGTCGTTGGCCAGCCGCAGGGTCAGGTATGCACGGTGACGAACGGCGCTGGCGCAGCGATCACGAATAATGTGACCAACGTGCAGGTCACCTGCGCGGCGCAAACCTTCACCCTCTCCGGCACGCTCACCGGACTTGCGGCAAACTCTCGGCTCGTGCTGAAGGACAACGCTGCGGACCCCCTCACACTCACCACGAACGGGTCGTTCAGCTTCGCAACGCCAGTCGGATTCAACGGCACGTATGCCGTGACGGTCGGGACTGAACCCGCGGACGCCACCTGCACCGTGCAGGGCGGCACCGGTGCAGGCATGACGGCAAACGTCACCTCCATTGCGGTGGTCTGCTCGCCCATCACCTTCACGCTCCGCGGCACCCTCAACAACCTTGCAAGCGGCCTGCAGGTCACGCTCGAGAACAACGCGGCAGATCCGCTGACACTGAGCGCCGACGGCACGTTCACCTTCTCCACTCCGGTAGCCGATTCCGGTGCCTACAACGTCACCGTGGGCACTCAACCCGCCGGGCAGACCTGCTCGGTCACCAACGGCCAGGCCACGCAGGTGAGTGCGAACGTCGCGAACATCACGGTCACCTGCTCCACGAACACCTACACCATCGGTGGCTCAGTGTCCGGACTGGGCGCCGGCCAGCAGGTCACCCTCGAGGACAACGGCGGTAATGCGCTCACCGTCACGACCAACACCTCATTCACCTTCACCACACCCGTGGTCTACGGCGGCGCGTACACCGTTACCGTCGGCACGCAGCCGAGCGGACTTGCGTGCCTCGTCAGCAACGGCTCGGGCTCACCGGTCATCGCCGCGGTGACCAACCTGGGCATCGACTGCGTGCCAAACACCGTGAGCTTCACCACGCCCGGCACTTCCACCTGGACGGTGCCGGAGGGGCTCACCACCATTTCCATCGTCGCGACGGGTGGCGGTGGTGGCGGCGGCGGCATGTCCGGTGCTGGTACCTACGTGGGTCAGGCAGGCGGCGCCGGCGCGGTCGTCACCAGCACCCTGAGCGTTACGCCGGGCCAGGTGCTCAACCTCGTGGTAGGCGGAGCCGGCGGGGCCGGCGCCTATGCCAACGCCAATCTCTACTTTGGCGGCGGCGGCGGTGGTGGTGGGTCGAGCAATGTCGATGCAAGCACCACTCACCAGATCATCGCCGGGGGCGGCGGCGGTGGTGGCAGCTACCTCGGTGGCGCCGGCGGCAACGCCGGCGGAACAGGAGGCGCCGGCGGCAACGGGGGGAACTCGGGTGCCTTTGGGACCACAGGCGGCGGTGGCGGCAGCGGGGGCACCGGCGGCGCGGCCGGTTCCAGTGGCTTCGGCACGGGCGTCAGCGGCAGCAGTGGCAACGGCGGGGCCGGTGGCAGGGGCGGCAACAATACCGTCAGCATTCCGGGCGGCAGCGGCGGCAGCAGTGCCGGCGCCGGGGCCGGCGCCAGCGATACGATAAGTACCTTCGCCGGTGGTGGGGGCGGAGGCTATGGCGGCGGGGGCATAGGCTTTAGCTCAACCGGCGGTGGTGCAGGCGGCAGCACGGGGCCGGGGGGAACGACCTATGCGCCCGCAAGCAACGGCGGCGGCTCCGCAACCAACGGGGGTGCCGGCTCGATCGTCGTCACCCTTCAGTGAGTTCACTGCGCAGTAAAGTGGGGCGTGACGGAGTCGAACCGTCGACCAGCGGATTAAAAGTCCGATGCTCTACCGACTGAGCTAACGCCCCCCGGCGGGAAACTCGCACGTCCGGCCGCGTGGCTGGCGGCGGCCGGGGCGCGCGGGCGCCGGATAATACTACAGCCCCTGGTAGCGGGTCGGATCCGGGACTGCCGCGGCGGCGAAGCCCTCGCGGCGCAGCCGGCACGCGTCGCAGCGCCCGCAGGCGCGTCCCTGCGCATCGGCCTGATAGCACGACACCGTTTGCGCGTAGTCAACGCCGAGTCGCAGACCTGCGTGGATGATCTGCGCCTTGGTCCAGGCGATGAGCGGTGCGTGGATGCGGCACGGATTACCCTCGACGCCGGCCTTGGTCGCAAGCGCCGCGAGCGCCGCGAAGGCGGCGATGAACTCCGGTCGGCAATCCGGGTAGCCGCTCGAATCGAGCACGTTGACCCCGATGAACAGGTCGCGCGCGCCGAGCACTTCCGCCCACCCGAGCGCCAGCGACAGCATGATGGTGTTGCGCGCCGGCACGTACGTGACCGGTATACCGGCGCTCGGCTGCTCGGGAACCGCGATCGAGGCATCGGTCAGCGCCGAGCCGCCGATACCTGCGAGGTCGACCCGCATGATGCGGTGCTGCACGGCCCCTCCGCGGAGGGCGACGCGGGCCGCCGCGGCCAGCTCCGCGGCGTGACGTTGCCCGTAATCGACCGACAGCGCGTAGCAGACGAACTCCCGCTCGCGCGCGATCGCCAGCGCGGTCGCCGAGTCGAGTCCTCCGGAAAGCAGCACTACCGCCGGGCTCTGCGCCATGCGCGCGCTCACTTTCCGGGCACGTCGCCCCACAGGTACTTGTGCAGCTGGATCTGCAAGCGCACCGGCAGGCGATCGGCGAGAATCCAGTCGGCGAGCTCGCGCGCCGGCAGCTGCTCGTGGCTCGGCGAAAACAGCACCGTGCAGCGCTCGGGCAATGCCAGCTCCTGCAACCGGGCGCGGCTCCACTCGTAGTCGGGGCGGTCGCAGATCACGAACTTCACCAGGTCCTGCGAGCTAAGCCGCGAGAGCTCCTCGTAGCGGTTGCGGCGCTCCTCGCCGGAGGCCGGCGTCTTGACGTCGACGACCTTCACCACCCGCGCATCGACCTCCGCGAGCGCCATGGCGCCGCTGGTCTCGAGCGACACGCGCAGCCCCGCATCGCACAGCAGCGTCAGCAGCGTCGTGCAGGCCTTCTGCGCCAGCGGCTCGCCGCCGGTCACGCAGACGTAGCGCGTGGCGAATTCGCCCACGCGCTTCAGGATGTCCCCGACCTCCCACCACTGCCCGCCGTGAAAGGCATAGGCGGTGTCGCAGTACTGGCACCGCAGCGGACAGCCGGTGAGGCGCACGAACACGGTCGGCACGCCGACGGTGTCGGCCTCGCCCTGCAGCGAGTGGAAGATCTCGGTGACTTTCAGGCGCGTCATGCGCGCGATGCGATCTACTGGGCCGCTGGTGCCGGCGGCTGCGTGGGAATGCGCTTCAGGCGATCCGCTGCCAGCTTCGCCGCCTCGGTGCCCGGATATTTCCGGGTCACCTCCTGCAGCGTCGCACGCGCCGCCGCGTACTGCTTCTGCTCGGACTGGGTGTAGCCGAGCTTGAGCAGCGCATCCGGAGCCTTGCGTGAATCGGGCCACTTCCTCATGACGGTGCGGAAGGCGCCGGCCGCGGCCTCGTAGTCCCGGTTCACGTAGTACGTCTCGCCGAGCCAGTACTGCGCATTCTCTGCGAGCGGGCTCGTCGGGTAGGTGCCGAGGAAGTCCTTGAAGCCGGTAATCGCCACCGAGTAGCTGCCGGCCTTCAGCGCATCGAAGGCCTGGCTGTAGACGGCCTGCTCGACCGAGGAGGGCGTGGTGGCCGCCGGCGCGCCGCCGCCGCCGTTGTCGGCGCCGGTCGGTGCAGGCGCCGGCGCGGCCGCCGCGGCTCCCGGGCTCGCTGCCCCTGCGGAGCCTGCCGCCGAGCCCGCCGGCCCGGCGGCGCCCGCTCCGGCCGCACCGCCCGCCGCGCTGATGCGCTTGTCGAGATCCGCATACAGGTCGCGCTGCTGCTTACGCAGCTCCTCGTTGCTGTGCTCGAGCTCGTCGATGCGCCCGCGCAGCTCGCGCAGGCTCGCCTGCACCTCATCGAGCCGCTGTGACAGCTCGACCTGGCTGGCGCCGGCACGCTCCATGCGCGCCACGCGCGCATCGAGCTCGGCCAGCTTCAGTTGCACCGGATCCTGCCCGGGCGGCGTACTGGCGCAGCCGGCCGCGAGCAGCGTCAGCAGCACCACGGGTATCCTCAGCATGGTGGCACTGCGTCAGTGCGGCGGCGGCGGCGGCGCCGGCGCCGGTCCCGCCGCCAGGTAGACGATCTCAACACGCCGGTTCTTGGCCCAGGCAGCCTCATCGTGTCCAGGCACGGCGGGCCGCTCCTCGCCGTAGCTGACGGTCGAGATCTGCGCGTCGGCCGCTCCCTGCAGCAGCAGCGCCCGGCGCACCGACTGCGCGCGCCGCTCACCGAGGCCGATGTTGTACTCGCGCGAGCCGCGCTCGTCGGTGTGCCCCTCGAGCCGCACGCGCGTGGCGGGGTTCGCCGCCAGGAACTTGGCGTGCGCGCCGACGACATCGGTGCCGGCGCCCTTGATCTCGCTGCTGTCGAAATCGAAGTACACCACGCGCGTGGCGAGCAACCCCGCCTGCGGGCCGGCAACTTCCTCGTCCATGCCGCGTGAGGAGTTGGCACTCGTGGCGCCGCCGGCCTGCGCGCCGCTGCCTTCGGCACTGGCCGGCGCGGCCGGCGCCTGCTTGGGGGGCTTGCTTGCACAGCCGGCGAGACTCAGGGTCAGCGCCAGCAGCAGTACCATCATCGCTCGATGCATACACAGCCTTTCGCTCATGCCACTACCTTACGCGGCAGCGCCGCAGTCGCCTCAGGGGTTGCTGAACGGGCCCCAGGCCGGTTCGCGTACTTCACCCTGCGAAGCCTTGAGACGCAGTCCCGTCAGTCCGTCGGTCGAGACCGTCGCCAGCGACCCGCGCTCGGACTCGCGTTCCGAATAGATGAGTGTAGCTCCATTGGGCGCAAAACTCGGTGATTCATCGAGGTGACCGTGCGACAGCACCCGCACCACCCCGCCCGCCAGGTCCTGCACCGCGATGCGGTAGTTGCCGTTGTCGAGCGTCACCATGGCGAGTTGCGTGCCGTCCGGCGACACCCGCGGCCGGGCGTTATAGGGGCCGCCGAAGGTGATGCGCTTGGGGCGGGCGCCGGCGGCGACACCGATCTGATAGATCTGCGGTGAGCCCGCGCGGTCCGAGGTGAAGTACAGCGAGCGCCCGTCCGGCGCCCATTCGGGCTCGGTGTCGATCGCCGGGTCGTCGGTGATGCGCGTCAGGGTCTGCGTGTCGAGGTCGAGCACGTAGATGTCCGGGTTGCCGCCAGCGCCGCTCAGGGTGAGCGCCAGCTTGCGTCCGTTCGGTGACCAGGCCGGCGCCCCGTTGATGCCGGCGCGGGCCGAGACCTGACGGCGCTCGCCGCTGCGCACCAGTTGCACGTACACCGCCGCGTGCTTGCTCTCGAACGAGACGTACGCCAGCCACTGCCCGTCGGGCGACCAGGCGGGCGACATGAGCGGAAAGCGCGATTCGAGCACCAGGTGGGTGTTCTCGCCGTCCGCATCGGCGACGATCAGCTGGTAGTGCTGCGCCGGAGCCGTGCCGTCGACCGCCACGTAGGCGATGCGGGTGGCAAAGGCGCCGCGCACCCCGAGTATCTTCTGGTAGATGGCGTCGCTCACGCGATGGGCGGCGTTGCGCAGGGCGCTGGCGTCGCCGACGAAACGCTGCGAGGCGAGCCGCGTGCCGGTGAGCGTGCTGATCAGGTCGAAGTCCACGGCCAGGTTGCCGCCCTCGAGCCCGGTGACGCGGCCGACGGTGACGTAGTCGCTGCCGCTCGCCTTCCAGGCGGCTGCGGCGACCTCGTCGAGGCGGGTGGGCGTTGCCGGCATGCGCTCGCGCGGCAGTGCGCGGAAGCGCCCGCTGCCTTCCAGGTCATGCTGGATCACCGCGGCGACATCGAGCCCGCCGTCGGCTGCCGCGTGCGCAAACGGCACGATGGCCATCGGCACCGGGTCGCGCACCCCCGAGGTGATCTCGATCTGCAGCTCCGCGTGCGCTGCCGGCAGCGCCAGCAGCGCCAGCGCCGCCCACAGCGGCGCCCACAGCGGCGCCCACAGCGGCGCCAGCCTGCGCCGGCGTCGCGAGCCAACCGCCCGTGGTGAGTTCATGTCCGTCAATCCGGCCTGAAGTCGATGCGCAGATTGCGGTCGAACAGCGCCGGATCGGGTGGTGGCGGCAGCGGCGAGGCGCGGTACACCGCCGCCTCGATCGACTCGCGCACCGCCTGGTCCCCGTTGCATTGCCCGATACGCACCTGCGTCACTTCGCCTCCCGGTACCTGCGTCACGTACAACATACATTCTATCCCCGGCCGCGCCGTCGGCGGCCGCAGCCACGCGCGCGTGATCTTCGCGGCGATCTGCGACTGCCAGTTGGCGAGCGCCGGACCGGAGCGCGCACTGTCGGTATGCTCCTCGGCGGCCAGGCTGCGCTTCAGGTCCGCTTCCGCGGCCTGCGCATCGGCCTTCTGCTGGCGCGCCTCCGCGGCACGTTGCTGCGCTTCGGCCTCGCGTGCCTTGCGCTCCTCGTCCGCCTTCGCCTGCGCGGCGCGCTGCTCGGCTGCGGCAGCCGCTTCGGCCTGGTGGCGCTGCTCCTCGCGCTGCGCCAGCTCCGCGGCAGTCGGCTGCGGCGGCCCTTCAGATTCGGACGGCGGCGCCGGGGGCGCCGGCGGCGGCGTGGGCTGCGGCGCTGGCCGCGGCACCCCGCGCACCGCGCGTGCATCCACTACGGTCGCCTCGATCGCGAGAGTGGGCGCCGGTCGCGGCGGCCGCCGGTAGAGCAGCCAGCCATACACCAGCGCCGCGAGCAGCGCCCCATGCAGCAGCACGGACAGGCCGATCGACACCCAGCGATCACTCTCCCGTTGCATCGGCACGGCGCTAGGTCAGCTCCCACGACCCAGGCTCTGTGGCAGCGGGTCGGTGATGAAGCCTACCTTGCGCGCCCCGGCGCGCTGCAGAATAACCATCACCTGCACCACGCGCCCGTAAGCGACCGCGCTGTCGGCCTTGATCAGCACCGGCGTGTCCGGGTGACGGCCGAGCGTCGCGGTGGCGCGCGCGGCCACCGTCTGTTCATCGAGCGCGGCGGCGGGATTGCCGCCGACGTTCAGGTACAGCCGACCGGCGCGATCCACGGACAACACCAGGGGTTGGAGCTGCTGTGCTTCCAGAGGTTCCGCGCCGGCCTTGGGCAGGTCGACCTTGACACCCTGGGTCAGCAGCGGCGCGGTGATCATGAATATGATCAACAACACCAGCATGACGTCGATGTAGGGCACGACGTTGATCTCGCCCATCAGCCGCCGTCCGCGTGAGGTCTGCGCCATGGCCTAGCGCGCCGCGGTCGTGCCGGCGCTGGTGCCGGCGCCGGCGTTGCCGGCGGCGCCGCGCGCCGCATGCCGCTGCAGGATGGTGGAAAACTCCTCGATGAAGGCATCGAAGCGCATCTCCAGGCGCGTCACCTGGTCGGCGAAGCGGTTGTAGGCGACCACCGCCGGAATGGCGGCGAACAGACCGAAGGCGGTCGCCACCAGCGCTTCGGAGATTCCCGGTGCGACCTGTGCCAGCGTCGCCTGCTGCACGTTACCGAGCGATGAGAAGGCGCTCATGATGCCCCACACGGTGCCGAACAGGCCAACGTAGGGACTGGTGCTGCCCACCGTCGCGAGCGTGGCCAGGTTGTGCTCGAGGCGATCGATCTCCTTCAGCTGCGCGACGCGCATCGCACGCCGCGAGCCTTCCAGCAGCTGATCGGCGGGGCCGGCGCTCTGGCGCTGGCGCGCAAACTCGCGAAAGCCGAATTCGAAGATGCCCGCCATCCCGGTGGCGCCGCCGCGCGACTCGATGGCGCGGTACAGCTGCGCCAGGTCATCGCCCGACCAGAAGCGCCCCTCGAAGCGGTCGGCTTCGCGGCGCGCGCGGGCGATGATGCGGCGCTTGCGGAAGATGATGGCCCACGAGGTGAGCGAGGCGAGTAACAGGATGGCGATCACGATCTGCACCGGCACGCTCGCCTGCGCGATCAGCCTGACGATCGACAGCGGCTCACCCATGCGCCGGCTCCTGCGCCGCCACCGCCGCGAGCACGAACTGCGGCAGCCGGCGCGGCTTCAGGCTGCGGGCGTCGACGCAGGCGACGCGTACCTGCGCTTCCAGCAGCAGCCCGGCAGCGGCTGCGCCGTCGCGGCCCTTGCGGTAGATGCGCTGCAGGAACTGCAGCGAGGCCGCGCCCTGCGCGCGCGGTTCGCAGGTGATTTCCAGCTCGTCGTCGAGCCGCGCCGGCGCGCGGAACTCCACCTGCAGGCTCACCACGGCGAACAGGATGCCCGGGGTGTGTGCCAGCTGCTGCTGCGAGTGACCGTGCGCGCGCAGCCACTCGGTGCGCGAGCGCTCGAGGAAGCGCAGGTAGTTCGCGTAGTAGACGATGGCGCCCCCGTCGGTGTCCTCCCAGTAGACGCGCGCCGGCCAGCAGAAGGCGCTCACCGCTCACCTTCGAACAGCGACAGCGTCGCGGCGCGCTCCGGCGGCTTGAGCCCGAGGTGCAGGTAGGAAGCGCGGGTCGCCACCCGGCCGCGCGCCGTGCGCACCAGGTAGCCCTGCTGGATGAGGAACGGCTCGGTGACGTCCTCGAGCGTGCCCCGCTCCTCGCCGAGTGCGGCTGCCAGGCTGTCGATACCTACCGGACCGCCGTCGAAGCGCTCGATGATCGCACACAGCAGCTTGCGGTCGAGCGTATCGAATCCGAGCGCATCGACCTCGAGCATATCGAGGGCGGCGTCGGCCACTGCCTCGCCGATGCGCCCGTCGGCGCGCACCTGGGCATAGTCACGCACGCGGCGCAGCAGGCGGTTGGCGATGCGCGGCGTGCCGCGCGAGCGCTGGGCGATGCGCAGTGCCCCGCCGGCGTCTATGCTCACCTCGAGAATGGCGGCGGAGCGGCGCACGATGCGCTCCAGGTCCTCCACCGTGTAGAACTCGAGCCGCTGCACGATGCCGAAGCGGTCGCGCAGCGGCGAGGTGAGCAGCCCCGCGCGAGTGGTGGCGCCGACCAGCGTGAACGGCGGCAGGTTGAGCTTGATCGAGCGCGCCCCGGGTCCCTCGCCGATCATGATGTCGAGCTGGTAATCCTCCATGGCCGGGTACAACACCTCTTCCACCACCGGCGCCAGACGATGGATCTCGTCGACGAACAGCACGTCGCGCGCCTGCAGGTTGGTGAGCAGTGCCGCGAGATCCCCGGGTCGCTCGAGCACCGGACCGGCGGTCTGGCGCAGGTTGACGCCGAGCTCCGCGGCGATGATGTGCGCCAGGGTCGTCTTGCCCAGCCCCGGCGGGCCGAAGATCAGCACGTGATCGAGCGCCTCGCCGCGTGCGCGCGCCGCGCTGATGAAGATCTCCATTTGCGTCTTGACCGGCGCCTGGCCGACGTACTCCGCGAGGCTGCGCGGGCGGATGGCGCGCTCGACGGCCTCTTCCTCGGAGCCTGCCACGGTGCTGATGATGCTTTCGGATGTCACGGACTTGCGACCTACTCCCGCGCCGCGCCCTGCAGGGCCCGGCGGATCAGTTCCTCGGTGGAATGTGTACCGGGACCGACCGCTTTGAGCAAGCGTGCGGCCTCCGCCGGCCGATAGCCGAGCGCCACCAGCGCCCCGTATGCCTCGTTCGCAGCGCTCGCCCCGGCGTCAACCGCCGCCCCGCCGCCCGCCGCCACCGGCGGGGCCGCCAGGCGGTCGCGCATTTCCACGATCAGCCGCTCGGCGGTTTTGCGCCCGACGCCCGGCACGCGCGTCAGCGCCGCCACGTCCTCGCGCTGCACGCACTCGGCGAACGCGCTCACGCTGATCCCCGACAACAGCGCCAGTGCGATCTTCGGGCCGACGCCCGACACCTTGATCAGGCTGCGAAACAGCCGCCGCTCCTCCTCGGTGGCGAACCCATACAGCACGTGCGCGTCCTCGCGCACCACCAGGTGGGTGAGCAGGTGCACCTCGGCGCCGACCGCCGGCAGATGAAAGAACGTCGACAGCGGGGCCTCGAGCTCGTAGCCGAGTCCGCCGACCTCGACGGTCAGTTGCGGCGGGATCTTGGCAGTGATCCGGCCGCGCAGCGAGCCGATCATCGCTGTGCGCCCGCGAGCGGCGCGGCCTGCTGCGCCAGCAGCGTCAGGCGGCGCGCGTGCGCGTGGCACACCGCCACGGCGAGCGCATCGGCCGCATCCGCACCCGGACGCTCGGTGAGCGCCAGCAGCACCCGCATCATGTGCGCCACCTGGAATTTCTCCGCGGCGCCCGAGCCGACCACCGCCAACTTGACGGCGCGCGCGGCGTACTCGAACACCGGCACGCCCGCGGGAATGGCGCACAGCGCCGCGCCGCGCGCCTGCCCGAGCTTGAGCGCGCTGTCGGGGTTGCGGCTGACGAACACGCGCTCGACCGCCACTTCCGCCGGCGCATGCTCGCACATGAGCGCCACGAGACCTTCGAAGATCAGGCGCAGCCGCCGCGCCGGAGCCGCCGCAGCGACGTTGAGGCAGCCGTGCGCCACGACCCGCAGCTCCTGGCCGCGGCATTCGATCACGCCGAACCCGGTGCGCCGCGAGCCGGGGTCGAGGCCGAGAATGCGGACCGTGAGCGCCACGGCTAGCGGGGCGGCGGCCGCCGCCGGATCAAACGCGCGCCAGGACCTCGTCCGATATCTCGACATTCGAGTACACGTCCCGTACCTCGTCCAGCCCTTCGAGCGCCTCGAGCAGGTGCACCATCGCCTCGGCAGTCTCGCCGGAGAGCTCGAGCGAGGTGGCAGCCCGCTGCGTCACTTCGGCCGTGGCCGGGGTGAAGCCGCGGTGCGCGAGCACCGCGCGCACGGTGGCAAATTCCAACGGATCGGCCAGCACTTCCACCGAGGTGTCCGCGCTCGGCACCACGTCCTCGGCGCCCGCCTCCAGCGCCACCTGCATGAGCTGGTCCTCGTCCGTGCCGGGCGGAAACGTCATCAGACCCACGATATTGAACAGGTAACTCACCGAGCCGTCCGCGCCGAGCTGCCCGCCGTGTTGTGCGAAGGCGCGGCGCACCGCGGCACGCGCCCGGCTGCAGTCGGCCGTCACGCACTCGACCATCACCGCGCCGCCACCCGGCCCGTAGCCCTCGTAGCGCACGCTCTGCAGTCCTTCGCGGGAACGGGCCCCCGGCGGCGTGGCGTGCTTGCGCGCCAGCGCGCCGGCGCGGCGCTGGATGTTAGCCCATTTGCTGTGTCCCGCCATGCATACACCGGGCGCGCCACGCGCCGATCCGAAGCAAAGACCGGCGGTATGATAACGGCAAAGCCCCGGCGGCGACATGCCGGGCACCCTGCCATCCGCCGTAACAGCCACCGCCGCAGTGGAAACCACTCATCTCTGTCCACCCCATGTCCGCGAGGCCATCGCCGCGGCGCGCGCGGCGCTCGAGGCGGTCGGCCCGCACGTGACCGCGGATCTGGCGTTGCCCGCGGAAGCCGCCGAGATCATCGGCGCACTCACCGACAGCGCCGAGCTCGCCGCGGCACTGCTGGCGCGCGCGCTGCTGGCCAACGACGCACTGAGCGCCGAGGCGGCTGGCCGCATCGTCGGTCAGGCGGCCGCGGCAACCGCAGTCGCGCTGCAGCGGCTCGGCACGCTCGGGCTGCCGCGGCAGTGGTCGCCGGCGCACGGCCTCGACACGCGCCAGACCGAGACGCTGCGCAAGATGCTGCTCGCGGTGGTGAGCGATCCGCGGCTGGTGCTCGCGCGGCTCGCCGAAGAGCTGGTGGCGCTGCGCCACGCGCGCACGCTGCCGGCTGCCGAGCGCGAGCGGCGCGCGCTCGAAGCGCGCGCCATCTATGCGCCGCTCGCCAACCGCCTCGGCGTCTGGCAGCTGAAGTGGGAGCTCGAGGACCTGGCGTTCCGCTACCTCGAGCCCGAGGAGTACCGGCACGTCGCCGCCGCGCTGAATGAGCGGCGCGCGGACCGGGAGCGTTACATCGAGGCGTTGTGCGCGGAGCTGGGTGCGCAGCTGCAGGGCGCCGGCATCGAGGCGCAGGTCTACGGCCGGCCGAAGCACATCTACAGCATCTACCGCAAGATGCAGCGCAAGCAGCTCGCGTTCGAAGAGCTGTTCGACGTGCGCGCGGTACGCGTGGTGGTGGACTCGGTCGCCGCCTGTTATGCGGCGCTCGGCGTGGTGCACGGCCGCTGGCCGTACGTGTCGGGGGAGTTCGACGACTACATTGCGACGCCCAAGGGCAACGGCTACCGCTCGATCCACACGGCGGTCATCGGCCCGCAGGCGCGCAGCGTCGAGGTGCAGATCCGCACCCGCGAGATGCACGAGCACGCCGAGCTCGGCGTGGCCGCTCACTGGACCTACAAGGAAGGCGGGCCCGCCGACACGCAGTACCAGCGCCGCATCGAGTGGGTGCGCCGGCTGCTCGAGCCCGAGGACGGCACGCGCAGCGCGGCGGACGCCGATCGCGATCTCATCGAGGGCATGCGCAGCGAGCTGTTCGAGGACCGGGTCTACGTGCTCACCCCCAAGGGCGAGGTGATCGATCTGCCGCGCGGCGCGACGCCGCTCGACTTCGCCTACAGCGTGCACACCTCGCTCGGACACCGCTGCCGCGGCGCCAAGGCCAACGGCCGCATCGTGCCGTTGACGCACGTACTGGCCAGCGGCGAGGTGGTGGAGATCATCACCGGCAAGCAGGAAGCGCCGAGCCGCGATTGGCTGGCGCCCGAGCAGGGCTTCCTCGTCTCGGCACGCAACCGCGGCAAGGTGCGCGCCTGGTTCCGCCGCCAGGACGTCGGCGAGAACCGCAGCGCCGGCGCCCGGCTCGCCGAGCGCGAGCTGGCGCGCATCGGCGTGCTGCCCGGGCAGCTCGCGGCACTCGCCACGCAGCTCGAGGCGCGCGACGTCGACCACCTTCACCAGCTGCTCGGCGAGGGCGAGATCACGCTGACGCAGCTGATGCAGGCGGCGAACCGGCTGTTCGAGCGGCCAGCGTTGCCGCGGGTCCACCGGCCGGCGCCAGCGCGCCGGCGCGGTACACCGGTGGAAATCGAAGGGGTAGGCGATCTGCCGACCACGCTGGCGCGCTGCTGCGCGCCGTTGCGGCCGCAGCCGATCACCGGCTACGTCACCCTCGGCCGCGGCGTCACCGTGCATCGCGGCGATTGTCCGAGCCTGGCGCGCATGGCGGCGCTCAAACCCGATCGCGTGCTGCAGGTCGAATGGAGTGCCGCCGCATCCGCAGCGCTCAGTGTCGTCGAGCTCACCGTGAGCGCCTATGACCGGCGCGGGTTGCTGCGCGACCTGACCGACGTGGTGGCCGTCGAGCGGCTGAGCATCGACGCGGTGACCTCGCGAACCGACCACGACAGCGGCATCGCGTATTTCGAGCTGGTGGTGGCGGTCGCCGGCCTGGAGCAGCTGTCGCGCGTGCTGCGCCGGCTGGCCGCCGTGCCGAACGTCATCGAGGCGCGGCGGCGCCGCTAGCTCAGGCGGGGAGCGTTCAGGGCGCCGCGCCTTTAGCGATTGATGGAGTCGATGGAGCGCTTGTCGGCGGCGAGCGCCGCCTCATGCACCGCCTCGGCGAGCGTCGGATGAGCGTGGATGGTGCGCTGCAGGTCCTCGCTGCTCGCCGCGTACTCCATGGCGAGCACCGCTTCGGCGATCAGCTCCCCGGCAAGCGGACCGATGATGTGCACGCCGAGGATCTCATCATCGTCGCGTGCGGCGATCAGCTTGGCGAAACCGCTCGCCTGCTCCATGGCGCGCGCGCGGCCGCTGGCCAGAAACGGAAACACGCCGGTCTTGTAGGCGCGGCCGCTCGCCTTGACCTGCTCCTCGGTGAGACCCACCCAGGCGATCTCGGGGGCGGTGTAAATGACCGACGGGATCACCTTGTAGTTCATCTCGCCGTAACCCCCGGCGATCAGGTCCGCGACCATCACCCCTTCCTCCTTGCCCTTGTGGGCGAGCATCGGTCCGCGCACGCAGTCGCCGATCGCCCACACGCCTTCCGTCCCGGTGCGGCAGTGCTCGTCCACCTTGACGAAGCCGCGCTCATCGAGCTGCACGCCGGCGTCCGCGCTGAACAGGTCCTGGGTGTAGGGACGGCGGCCGACCGCAACGATGAGCCGGTCGACGCGCACCAGCTGCTCGCCCTGCGCGTCGCTGTATTTGACCTCGACCGCGCCGCCGGCGAGCGTGGCGCCGCTCACCTTCGCGCCGAGGCGGATGTCGAGCCCCTGCTTGCGCAATTGGCGCAGGGCTTCCTTGGCGAGCTGTTGGTCGGCGAAGGCGAGGAACTCAGGCAGCGCCTCCAGTACCACCACCTCCGCGCCGAGCCGGCGCCACACACTGCCGAGCTCGAGCCCGATCACGCCGGCGCCGATCACCCCGAGGCGCTTCGGTACCGCGTCGAGCTCGAGCGCGCCCCAGGAGTCGACGATGTGCGGCGCCTTGAACGGCGCGGAGCGCAGCTCGATGGGCGTGGAGCCGGAGGCGAGCACCACGTGACGCGCGCTCAGCGTACGCCGTGCACCGTCGTGCGCCGTGAATTCGACCTTGCGAGCGGCGAGCAAGCGGCCGTGGCCCTGCAGCGGCGTGACGCCCGCGGCCTTGAACAACGCGAGGATCCCCTGCGTCATCGCGCGCACGATGCCGCTCTTGCGCTTCTGCATCTGCGCGAGGTCGAGCTGCGCGCCCGACACGCGGATGCCGTGCAGCGCGAACTCCTCCTGCAGCCGGTGGTAGAGCTCGGTGGACTCGAGCAGCGCCTTGGAGGGGATGCAGCCCGCGTTGAGGCAGGTGCCGCCGAACGCGGGGACGCCGTCATGGTTCTTCCACTCATCTATACACGCCACGGTCAGCTTGTTCTGCGCGGCGCGCAGCGCCGCGGGGTAGCCGGCAGGTCCCCCGCCGATCACCACCACGTCGAAGGAATCGCCCGGGCCCGCAGGCCGCTTTTCTTCGTTCGTCATTGGCAAGTCCCCGTGACCGGCGAGCAAATGTCGTTGAAAAATAACACAAAGAGGGAACCCGAGCGCTCTTCCATCTGCCTGTCACAAATCCGGAACATGACCGTCATACACTGCCCGCCTCTCCCACGACGAGACCGCCCATGAGCAGCGTCGCCGCTGAGACCGTTGGCGTAACCCCCGCATCGCGTCCGGCGCTGGACCGCAAGCCCAGCCGCACCACCATTGCGCTGTTCGTCGTGCTGGTGCTGATCGGCATCGGCTACAGCGGCTACAGCCTGGTCAGCGACATCAGCGGGGTCAGCGCGCCCAGCCTGACGATCCTGCCGTTTCTGCTGCTGGGCCTTGCGCTGCTGATCGCGCTCGGGTTCGAGTTCGTGAACGGCTTCCACGACACGGCCAACGCCGTGGCGACCGTGATCTACACCCATTCCCTGCCGCCGCACCTGGCGGTGGCGTACTCCGGTGCGCTGAACTTTCTTGGCGTGCTGGTCTCCAGCGGCGCGGTGGCCTTCGGCATCATCACGCTGCTGCCGGTTGAGTTGATCCTGCAGGTCGGCAGCAGCGCCGGCTTCGCCATGGTGTTCGCGCTGCTGATCGCCGCGATCATCTGGAATCTCGGCACCTGGTGGCTCGGGCTGCCGGCCTCCTCCTCCCATACGCTGATCGGCTCGATCATCGGCGTCGGCGTCGCCAACGCGCTGATGCACGGGCGCGATGGCACCAGCGGCGTCGACTGGGGCCAGGCGACCAAGGTCGGCTATTCGCTGCTGCTCTCGCCACTGGTCGGCTTCGTCTTCTCGGCGCTGCTGTTGCTGGTGCTCAAGGCGCTGGTGAAGAATCGCGAGCTGTATCGCGAGCCCAAGGGCAATAAGGCCCCGCCCTGGTGGATCCGCGGCGTTCTGATCCTCACCTGCGGCGGCGTGTCGTTCGCGCACGGCTCGAACGACGGCCAGAAAGGCATGGGCCTCATCATGCTGATCCTGATCGGCACCGTGCCCATGGCCTACGCGCTCAACCGTGCCATGCCCGCCGCCCAGATGACGCCGTTCATCGCCATGGCCACGACCACGCAGCAGTCGCTCACCCGGTACGCCGGCAGTTCACTGCCCGCCGATCCGAGCGCGCGCGGCGCGCTCTCGACCTACATCCGCACCCACGCCTACAACGACAACGTCGTGCCGGCGCTGGCCGCGCTCACCGGCAGCATCGCCGCGCAGATCAAGTCGAGCGGCACGTTCGCCAACGTGCCGGCAGTCAGCGTCACCAACGTGCGCAACGACATGTATCTCACCTCCGAGGCGGTGCGCGTCTTCGACAAGGACTCGCACGCCCCGAAGCTCGATCCCGACACGCGCGCCAATCTCGACGCGTTCAAGCGGCAGATCGATGCGGCGACGAAGTTCATCCCGTTGTGGGTGAAGGTGGCGGTGGCGATCGCGCTGGGACTGGGCACGATGGTCGGGTGGAAACGCATCGTCGTGACCATCGGCGAGAAGATCGGCAAGACCCATCTCACCTACGCACAGGGCGCCTCTGCGGAGCTGGTGGCCATGGCCACCATCGGCGCGGCCGACATGTTCGGTCTGCCGGTGTCGACCACCCACGTGCTGTCCTCGGGGGTGGCCGGCACCATGGCGGCCAACCATTCGGGACTGCAGATGGCCACGCTGCGTAACCTGCTGATGGCCTGGGTGCTGACGTTGCCGGTGGCCATCCTGCTGTCCGGCAGTCTCTACTGGTTCTTCCGCCAGGTGTTCTGACAGCCGCGGGCGCGGCCTGCGCTCGGCGCAGATCCCGAGCAGGCTCAGATGCCGAGCAGCATCCGCCCCGGGTCTTCGAGCGCCTCCTTGATCGCCACCAGGAACTGCACCGCCTCGCGCCCGTCGATGATGCGGTGATCGTAGGTCACCGCCAGGTACATCATCGGCCGCACCACGATCTGGCCGTTGACCACCATCGGGCGGTCCTGGATCTTGTGCATGCCGAGGATCGCGCTCTGCGGCGCGTTGACGATCGGCGTCGACATGAGCGAGCCGAATACTCCGCCGTTGGTGATGGTGAAGGTTCCGCCGGTCAGCTCCTCGATGGTGATCGAGCCCTCGCGCGCGCGGCGCGCGTAGTCGGCCACCTGCTTCTCGAGCATCGCAAAGCTCTTGCTGTCCGCATCACGCACGATGGGCACGATCAGCCCGCGCTCGGTCGAAACCGCCACGCCGATGTCGTAGTACTCGTGATAGACGACGTCGTTGCCATCGACCGACGCGTTGATCACCGGGAACTTCTTCAGCGCATCGATCGCGGCCCGGACGAAAAACGACATGAAACCGAGCTTGACACCGTGCTCCTTCTCGAAGCGCTCGCGGTAGCGCGCGCGCAGCTCCTGCGTGGCGGTGAGATCGACCTCGTTGAATGTCGTGAGCAGCGCCTGCGTCGACTGCGCCTCGATCAGGCGCTGCGCGATGCGCGCCCGCAGCCGCGTCATCGGCACGCGCTGCTCGGCGCGCGCACCGACCGCGGGCGGCCGGACTTCCGCCGGGCGGGTAAGCGCGGCCGCGGGAGCGGCCCCCGACGACGGCGCGGCGGACGCAGCCGACTGCACCGGCACCGCACGCGGCGCATCCGCGGGCTGCCGGCCGAGATAATCGACGACGTCCGACTTGGTCAGCCGGCCGTCGCGTCCGGAAGCCGGAATGCGCGCCGGATCGAGCTGGTTCTCTTCCACCAGCCGCCGCACCGACGGGCTGAGCCTGCCGGCGTCGGTAGTAGCGGCGGGAGCAGCGGGCGGCGCGGACTTTGGCGCCTGGGGCGCGCCTGCCGTCGCAGCGTTCGCCGCGGCTGCCGGTGTGGACGCCGCGGCCGCGGCAGCGCCGGCTGCCTTGCCGTCGAGCGCACCTTCCTCGATGACGGCGAGCACCTGGCCGCTCTTCACCACGGTGCCGCTCTTCACGCGCAGCTCGCGTACCACGCCGTTGGCGGGCGCCGGCACCTCCAGCACGACCTTGTCGGTCTCGAGATCGGCCAGATTCTCGTCGCGGTGGATGGTATCCCCGGGCTGTTTGTGCCAGGCCACGAGCGTCGCATCGGCGACGGACTCGGGCAGTTGTGGAACGCGGATCTCGGTGCTCATGAGCGCTTTCTCAACGGCGCCGGCGATGGTACGGCGGCGGGCGGGGTCGCGGGCTCCGGGTTCGCGGCCGCGGCCGGCAATGCGGTGAGGCGCATGGTGTCGCGACCTGACTCCTCGGTGGTGTTCGAATGCAGCGCCGCGGCGACCAGCGCCTGCTGCTCGATCTCGTGGATCTTGGAGATGCCGGTGGCCGGTGCGGCGGCCGGTGCGCGTCCGGCGTACAGCACCGGGCGGCGTCCCAGCAGCAGCTCCTGCAGGCGATGGCGGATCTGGTACCAGGCGCCCTGGTTCTGCGGCTCCTCCTGACACCACACGACCTCGCGCGCATTGGGGTAGCGGTTGAGCAACGCCTGGTACTCCTCGTTCGGGAACGGGTAGAGCTGCTCGATGCGCAGCAGCGCCACGTCGCGCAGCGCTTCCTTACGCCGCGCCTTCAGCAGGTCGAAGTACACCTTGCCGCTGCAGAACACCACGCGGCGCACCTCCTGCGGCGGCAGCTCGTCGATCTCGCCGATGACGCGCGCAAAGCCGCCGCGCGTCAGCTCCTCGAGCGTCGACACCGACAGCTCGTGACGCAGCAGGCTCTTCGGCGTCATCACGATCAGCGGCTTGCGAAACGGTTGCCGCATCTGACGGCGCAGCATGTGGAACATCTGCGCCGGCGTGGAGGGCACGCACACCTGCATGTTGTTCTCGGCGCACAGTTGCAGGAAGCGCTCGAGGCGCGCCGAGGAGTGCTCGGGTCCGGCTCCCTCGTAACCGTGCGGCAGGAACAGGGCGATCCCGCAGAAGCGCTCCCACTTCGCTTCGCCCGAGCTGATGAACTGGTCGATGATCACCTGGGCGCCGTTGGCGAAATCGCCGTACTGAGCCTCCCACACCACCAGCGAGCCGGGCTCGGTGGTCGAGTAGCCGTATTCGAAGCCGAGCACCGCCTCTTCCGACAGCGGCGAATCGACGATCTGCACGCGCGGCTGCGTCGCCGCGACGTGCTGCAGCGGAATCCAGGTGGCGTCGGACTGCTGGTCGTGCAGCACCGCGTGGCGGTGAAAGAACGTGCCGCGGCCGCTGTCCTGGCCGCAGATACGCACCGCGAAACCGTCCTCGAGAAGCGCCGCGTAGGCGAGCGTCTCGGCGCAGCCCCAGTCGAGCGGCAGCTCCCCCTGCACCATCCGGCGGCGGTTGGCCATGAGCGCCGCCACGCGCGGATGCAGCGTGAAGCCCGGCGGCAGGCTGGTAATGCGCTCGCCGAGCGCGCGCAGGCGCGCCAGCTCGACACCGGTCGAGACGCGCTCGGTCCAGTCGACCTGCGCGTAGGCGCTCCAGTCGACCGTGTACTTGTTGCCGATCATGCCGAGGGAGGCGCGCGCCTGCGGACGGCCCTCGTCGAGCCCCGCGCGGTACTGCTCGAGCATCGCCTGCGCGTCCGCCTCGCCCAGCACCCGTTCCGCCAGCAGGCGGTCGGCGTACAGGCGGCGCGCGGTCGGATGCTCGCGAATGATGCGGTACATGACCGGCTGCGTGGCCGCCGGCTCGTCGGCCTCGTTGTGGCCGTGCCGGCGATAGCCCACCAGGTCGATCACCACGTCCTTGTGAAAGCGCATGCGGTACTTCAGTGCCAGGCGGGTGACGAACACCACCGCTTCCGGATCGTCGGCGTTGACGTGGAAGATCGGCACTTCCAGCATCTTCGCCACGTCGCTGCAGTACATGGTGGAGCGCGCATCGGCCGGCGCCGAGGTGGTGAAGCCCACCTGGTTGTTGATGATGATGTGCACCGTGCCGCCGGTGAAGAAGCCGCGCGCCTGGCTGAGCTGCAGCGTTTCCATCACCACGCCCTGGCCGGCAAACGAAGCATCCCCGTGCAGCAGCAGCGGCAGCACGCGCTCGGCGCGCTCGTCGCCGCGCCGCTCCTGCCGGGCGCGTACCGAGCCCTCGACCACCGGATCGACGACCTCGAGGTGCGAGGGGTTGAAGGCCAGCACGGTGTGCACGTTGCCGTGCGCGGTGCGCAGGTCCGCCGAGAAACCCTTGTGGTACTTGACGTCGCCCGAGCCCTTGATGCGGTTCGGGTCGTAGGCGCCCTCGAACTCGGAGAACAGCTCCGCGGGGGACTTGCCGAGCAGATTCACCAGCACGTTGAGCCGCCCGCGATGCGCCATGCCGATGACCACCTCCTCCATGCCGACGTCCCCGGTGCGCTGGATCAGGTCATCGAGCAGCGGGATGAGCGCATCCTCGCCCTCGAGCGAGAAGCGCTTCTGCCCGACGTAGCGCGTGTGCAGGTAGCGCTCGAGCCCCTCGGCGGCGGTCAGCTGCCACAGGATGTTGCGCCGCTCTTCGGCACTGAAGCGATGGCGCAGACGGCCTTCCTGGAACTCGTCCTGCAGCCACAGCCGCTCCTCGGAGTCGGACATGTGTGCGAATTCCGCTCCGACGGTGCCGGCGTAGATGAACTGCAGCTGCGCCAGGATGTCCCTGAGCGGCAATCGCGCCGGCACCGCCGCGGTGCGGCTGCCGGTGAAGAACTCGGTGTCCAGATCTGCGGCGGACAGGCCGAAGTACTCGAGGTCGAGCACCTGCGGCCGCGGGCGCGGCATGAGGCCGAGCGGATCGATGTTGGCCAGCAGATGTCCGCGGTTGATCCATACCTGGATGAGCCGCGAGACGGCGGCCTGCTTGGCGCTGTTGGCCACGCTCCCCGGCAGCGTCCCGGAGGCCGCAGCCGCCGCGGCGCGCTGCGCGATGGCGGCACGCAGCGGGCCGTGCGCGCGCTCGCCGCCCGGGGGCGTCAGCTGCGCGAAATAGCGGCGCCAGCCGTCCGGCACGCGCGCCGGGTCCGTGAGGTAGTCCTCGTAGAGCGCATCGAGAAATTCGGCGTTGCCGCCGTAGAGGGGCGTGGGTTCCAGCATAACGCGCAGCGGGCGGGCGAAGCGTTAGTCTAGCGGAAAAGCCGCGGCGCGGCGCTGCCCTCCCCGGCTGCGGCCTACGGGCCCCCGAGCAGGTGGAACTCGTAGAAAATCAGTGCGCTGTAGATGGCCAGCACCAGGTACAGCACCACCCCCACCGGAATGCGACCGAAGGCGCGGATGCGTGCCAGCTGCGTGAGCAGCACCACCCCCACGCCGGTCAGCGCAATCTTCACCCCGGCGAACGCGGCTGCCGATCCGGCGACCAGCGGCGCCATCACCGGGTTCACTTCCCGCGCGCCACGCTCCACCAGCAGCAGCGTGAGGAACGCATCGCCGCAGGAGCACAGCACGATGAGCAGAGCGATCGCCAGCCACTGTGCGTGGTGCCAGTCGATCGCGCTCGCGGCGCGATCACCGGCGCGGCGCGGCCCGTGCCGGCGCGGGCGCAAGCTGCCGTGCAGTAGCGCGCGCAGCCCCTGCTGGCGCCGCTCGCTGGCGCGCCGTTCGCCGCCGCCCGGGTGCCGCCCGCGCGCTTGTAGTTGTTGTAAGGGCCGGTACACGAGGGTCCTATGGCTGACGTGCAATCCGCGCTCGCTGTACGGTCGATTGTAGCAGCGCGGCGCGCGCCGCGCCGCGGGCGGCGCAACCGTGTTATGACAGGCTTCCGCCCGGGTGTTCGGCCTATATGATGCGCGCCATGAGCGCCCCTGGTGCCGTTCCGCATCCCGCTGCCGTGCACGCCGATGGCCTGCCGGTGCCGCGCCGCTACTGGGCGATGGCCGCGATTGCGCTGGCCATTGCGATGTCGGTGCTCGACAGCAGCATCGCCAACGTGGCGCTGCCCACCATCGCGCGCGATTTCGGCGCTACGCCGGCCGCCTCGATCTGGGTCATCAACGCCTACCAGCTGGCGATCCTGGTGTTGCTGCTGCCGCTCGCCTCGCTCGGCGAGATCGTCGGCTACCGGCGCGTGGCGCAGACCGGACTGGCGGTGTTCACGCTCGCCTCGCTGGCCTGCGCGTTCGCCCCGACGCTTGCGGCGCTGAGCATCGCGCGCATCGTCCAGGGATTCGGCGCGGCGGGCATCATGAGTGTGGGTCCGGCGCTGGTGCGCTTCACGTACCCGCACCGCTACCTCGGCCGCGCCATCGGCATCAACGCCTTCGTGATCGCCACCTCGGCCGCGCTCGGTCCCACCATTGCCGCGGCAGTGCTGGCGGTGGCGCACTGGCGCTGGCTGTTCGGCATCAACGTGCCGCTCGGGTTGATCACGATCTGCATTGCGCTCGCGTCGCTGCCGGAAACCGAGCGCACCGCGCGGCCGCTCAACTACGCCGGCGCCGCGCTGTGCGCCGGGGCGTTCGGCCTGCTGGTGAGCGGCCTGCAGTCGTTCGCGCACCAGGGCTCGCGCGCCCTGGCGCTGCTGCAACTGGCGTGCGGCGGCGCGCTGGCGTGGCTGCTGGTGCGGCACGAGCGCCCGCGCGTCGCGCCGCTCATCCCCTTCGACCTGCTGCGCATCCGCATCCTGTCGCTGTCGCTGCTGACCTCGGTGTGCGCGTTCATGGCGCAGACCGCCGCGCTGGTCGCGCTGCCGTTCGAGATCCAGCGCCTCGGCCACAGCGCGGTGACCACCGGATTGCTGATGACGCCCTGGCCGCTGGCGCTTGCCGTGGCGGCGCCACTGGCCGGACACCTGACGGACCGCTATGCCGCCGGCGCCCTCGGGGCCTGCGGCCTGCTGGTGCTGGCCGCAGGCCTGGCGCTGCTCGCGCTGCTGCCGGCGCATGCCGCGGAGGGATCCGTCGTGTGGCGCATGATGCTGTGCGGGCTGGGATTCGGCTTCTTCCAGGCGCCGAACAATCGCACCATACTCGCGTCTGCACCGCGCCAGCGCAGCGGCGCGGCCGGCGGCCTGCTGGGCGTCGGGCGCTTGCTCGGGCAGGCGCTGGGCGCCGCTGCCGTCGCGATCCTGTTCGGCATCTATGCCGCGGCGGGATCTAACATCGCACTGTGGGCGGGAGCGCTGCTGGCGCTCGCCGGTGCGGCATTCAGCGCCGGGCGACTGAGCCGCGGCAACGAGGCACACGCATGACCGGAAACGACAACACCGCCGCGGCAGCGCCGGCGCCCATCCGCCCGCCGTTCACAGCGGACAGCGCGGTTGCCAAGGTGCGCATGGCCGAGGACGCCTGGAACAGCCGCGATCCGCAGCGCGTAGCGCTCGCCTACAGCGAGGATTCCGAGTGGCGCAACCGTGCCGAGTTCCTGCGCGGCCGCCAGGCGATCCGTGAGTTCCTGCAGCGCAAGTGGAACCGCGAGCTCGACTACCGCCTCATCAAGGAGATCTGGGCGTTTGGTGCCGACCGCATCGCGGTGCGCTTTGCTTACGAGTGGCACGATGATTCCGCTCACTGGTTCCGCTCTTACGGGAACGAGAACTGGGAGTTCGACGCGGGCGGCCTGATGCGCCGCCGCTTCGCCTCGATCAACGACGTGCCGATCAGCGCTGCCGAGCGCAAGTACCACTGGAGGGCGCCCGGAGCGCGGCCCGCGGCTCACGCGGGCCTGAGCGAGCTCGGCCTGTAGCGCGCCGCCGCTGCTCGCGGCGGGGGGTCCGGCCGCAGCTAGACCAGCGCGCTCTTGAAGAGCACCAGCATGCGGCCCCAGGCCTTCTCCGCCTGGTCGTGGTTGTATACCTGCGAATCCGGCGGACACCACCCGTGCATGGTGCCGGCATACACCTCGATCTCCGCCTTCAGGTGCGCCTTGTCAAACGCCGCGCGAAGCACGTCCTTCGCCTCCGGCTGGCGCTCATCGTCGTTGGCGGCGATGGCGATCAGGTAATGCGCCTTCATCTGCGGGATGAGCAGGTGCGGGCTGTCCGGCTTGTCGGTCACCAGGCCGCCGCCGTGGAAGGAGCCGCCGGCGCCGACGCGCTGCGGCGCGGCGGCCGCGGTACGCATCGTGAGCGGACCGCCCATGCAGTAACCGGTCGTGCCCATCTTGCGCTTGCGGTCCACGGCCGGCTGGCTGTCGAGCCAGGCGATGAAGGCCTGCGCGTCGGTGCCGGTCGTCACCGGTGTCAGCGTGTGCATCAGGTCCATCAGTGCGCCGCGGGTGGCCGGATCGTTGAAGTCCGGATGCTCCGGAGCGGTCGGGGCTCGCTGCGTGCGGTAGAAGGGATTCACGACGAGCACGGCGTACCCTGACTCCGCGAGTCGCTTGCCCATCTGCCGGAACGCCGGGCGCAGTCCGAAGATATCCGGCCAGACGAGCACCGCCGGGCGTGCCGCGCCGACCGGATGCACAAAATAGGCATCCGCCGTGCCGTCCGGGGTCTTGATGTCGACCTCGGATTCCTGCACCTCGGCTGCTCCCGCCACCGGCGGCAGCGCAGCCACGAGTCCCGCACCGAGCGTCAGCGCCCCGAACTGCCGTCGCGACAAGCCCGCCCTGAGCCGGTACTCGAGCGCATCATCCATCGTGTCGTTATCGCACATGGTCACTCCTGCGGTGTCTGGCCGCGCGCCATGCTGCGACAAGGCGTGTACGCCCGCAAGCCGCCCACCTCCCCTTGTGGGTCCTGCGCGACTAGACTGCGCGCCTGATCCACAGCTTGGCCGTGCGCGCGGCGTACGTGCCTTCCCCGGGGGAGAGAAAAATATGCGCCATCCGTGCAGCGTCTCGCAGTTGCTTACAGCACTCACCGTCGCGGGGCTCACCGCCACCGCAGCCATTGCCGACGTCACCATCCAGCAGCAGACCAGCTTCGACTTCAGCCTGTTCAAGGCGCACGGCACGGCCAGCGAATACACCGCGAGTGACAAGCAGCGCCGCGACAGCGACCTGCAATGTGAAGGTTTCATGTCGATGCTGTGCGGCAATGCGCAGAGCGCCGAGATCATCCGTCTCGATCGCGACGTGCGCTGGACGCTGGAGCCGAGAAAGAAGGAGTACCGCGAAAGTGCCTTCCCCACCGAGGCGCAGCGCCTGGCGGCACAGCAACAGGCGCAGGCGACGCTGCAGAAGATGCAGCAGTGCCCGGCGATGCAGGGCGCCTCCTCTGCGCCCGATACCTCGAAGTGCCAGATGAGCGCGCCGCGCTTCGACGTGAAACAGCCGGGCACCCACGCGAGCTTCGCCGGTCACGACGCGCAGCTGACGCAGATCGCCCTCACACAAAGCTGCACCAACCCGCAGACGGGCGATGTCTGCGACTTCATGTTCGCCTTCGACGAGTGGCTCACGCAGGACCAGCTCGACGGCCTCGCGGACCGCCAGGCGTTCCAGCTCGCCTACGCCCACAAGATGGGGCTGGATGCAGCCGACGCGGGCCTGCAGAAGCAGGTGCGCCAGTTTCTCGCACCCTACGCGGACAGCCTGAAGCAGCTCTCAGGCAAGGCGGCGGATCTCAAGGGCTTCCCGCTCAAGACGACGATGCGCATCGCCTTCGGTGGTCCGCGTTGTGGCGCGGCGAAGTCGCAGCCGCAAAGTGCGGGCAGCGACAACGTGGTCGCCAACGCCGGCCAGGCCGCCGGCGATGCTGCGGCCGGCTCTGCACCGGGCGCCGCGGGATCCGCGGCGGGCACTGCCGCGGCCAACACCGCCGGCAACAACGCCGGCGGCTCGGCGCTCAGCTCGGCCGCCAGCGCCTTCGGCAGCAAGCTGGTGGGTGGGCTGTTTCAGAAGAAGCAGCAGGACGCCGCGGCGCCCGGTGCGGCTGCCCCCGCATCCGCAAACGCACTGCCGCCCGGCATGGTGCAGGCCGCGCAGATCACCATCGAGACTACCGCGATCACACCGGGCACAGTGCCAGCGGCGCAGTTCGACATCCCGCCGGGCTGGAAACTCGTCCAGCCCGACGCTGCCAGGGCAGGACAGAAGGAGTTCACCTGTCCGACGAAAGCGGGAACCTGACGGTAGCACGACAGCGCGCGCCAGCCGCGGCCCCTCGTTATTATTGGCTCCCATGCGCGCTCGCAACCAGTCCCTGGTGAGACTCATCCAGGTGCTCCTCATTTCAGGCAGCACGGCGGTTTTCGGCGGCGACGGGATAACGATCAACATCAACAACAACACGACGAAAAACCTGATCGTGACTGTCTACGATCTGAATACCCGTCGCGCTGAACGGGTAGTGCCCAACCAAACCATCAACAGCTTCGCATCGATTTCCATCACCGTCGCCGCCGATGGCTCGGGTCAGGGACACGTGTCGTGGACCGCGCGGACCGATGGCCCGGACATGCGCATGTGCGGGCATCAGGACAAACCTCATTTGAACAACAGCGATACGGTGCACGTCTATGCCGATGCGGCGTGCGCTACGAACTGACGCCCTAGGAATCGCGATACCCGACCCACTCGTCTCCATGATCACGATGTCCCTATTGACCTGCCCAGAGTGCGGACACATCTCGCCCGAGACCATGCCGACCGATGCCTGCGTCTACTTCTACGACTGCACAGCGTGTGGTGCGATGTTGCGGCCTAAGGCAGGGGACTGCTGTGTATTCTGCTCCTATGGCTCTGTCCGCTGCCCTCCGGTGCAGGCAGACCCATTGTGCTGCGGCACGACAGCAGCGCCCAACAAAGATCGCGCTACCGGGAGCGCCAGCAGCGCGCCTGCGAGCTGCGCGACGATGAAGGCCGGCACGTCAACGGGCCGGATGCCGGAGAAGGTATCCGAGAGCGAACGGGCGATGGTGATTGCGGGATTGGCGAACGATGTCGAGGCGGTGAACCAATAGGCACCGCCGATCCACGCGGCGATCATCCACGGAGCATCCTCCACTCGTCGATGTCCGACGGCGACCAGGATCAACCCGAAGGTTGCAACCGCCTCCGCCAGCCACTGCGACGTACCGGTGCGCACGTGCAGGGACGACTGCAGCCAGGGAAGGTCAAACATCGCATGCGCGAGGAGCGCCCCGAGGCAGCAGCCAAGCACCTGGATCAGCGCATAGGCGCTCGCATCGCGCCAAGCGAGCACACCGCGTACCGCCTGAATCAGCGAGACCGCAGGATTGAAATGCGCGCCGCTGATGGGACCCAGGAGTGCGATCAGGGTTGCCAGCACGGCTACTGTGGCTCCCGTGTTCGCCAGCAGCGCAACGGCGGAGTTTCCCGCGGCCAGTCGCTCTGCCATGACCCCTGAGCCTACGACGGCAGCAGCCAGGAGCAGCGAGCCGAGTCCCTCGGCGCTCAGCCGCCGGGTGAGATTCATTCGTCGACCTCGGGGGCCGCGATTTTGCCGATCGCATCCAGGCGTCCCTGCAGCTTGATCCGATCGAGCGTGGCCAGTGGCAGACTGGTGAAGACCTTGATGCGGTTGTCGAGCAACCTGAAGGTCTTGCGGAAAGCCAGCCATTTGTCCGCCTCCGTGCCTTCGATGGCCGCCGGGTCCGGCACTCCCCAGTGGGCAGTCATCGGCTGCCCTGGCCAATAGGGACAGACCTCGCCGGCCGCGTTGTCACAGACGGTGAACACGAAATCGAGCCGAGCCGCGCCCGGCACGGCGAATTCGTCCCAGCTCTTGCTGCGCAGGCCTGCGGTCGCAAGGTTCATACGCTCCAGCAGCTGCAGTGCGATTGGGTGCACTACGCCCTTGGGATGGCTGCCCGCACTAAGCCCTTGGAACTTTCCATTTCCCCAGTGGTTAATCAGGGCCTCCGCGAGGATGCTGCGCGCGGAGTTGCCGGTACACAGGAAGAGCACGTTGTAAGGTCGATCTGCCACGCGGTGCGCTACGGCGAATCGGCCAGTACTTTCATCATGCAGATCGCAGAGGCGGGACACAGCGAGCGAAACTCTTCGCTCCCCTGGATGTCCTGCGGGGCTTCGCTTCGTTCGACCACGCGATAGCCCTGATGCGTAAAGAACTCCCGAGCGGTCGGGGTAAGAAGAAATAGCCGGCGGATCCGCACGGCAGCCGCGACCTTCTCGAGTTCGTGCACGATGATGCTGCCCAGTCCGGTGCCGCGGCGATCTGTCGCGACTACTAAGGACCGCAGCAGCGCCGCTGAGCCGAACCGCTGCAACGCGCCGGCGGCCACGATCGCACCATGCTCGCGCAGCAGCGTGAAGCTCGGTTTCGCAGCCTGAAGATCGGTCGTCGGCAGCCCCGCACTCTCAAGGAGCGCCCGTATGGCACCCAGGTCGGCTTCAGCAGCGGCGCGCAGCTCGGCCACACCAGCCACTCGAGGTCAGGCCGATTCTGGTGAACAGCAGCTCGCTGCGCCGCAGGGCGCATCGGCTTGTCGCCTTTTCTGTTCGGACCGTATCGGGTTCGTACCGTACTCGGTGTTTTCGCTCGTGGTGAGGAAGGTTTCCCACTGCACGCCCTGCGGGTCGTCGATCCAGCTCTTCTCACTGTGCGCGTAGCAACAGGTCGTCGTCCCCTCCTCGATCATCGGTCCCTCGGCCCGCCGTAGCCGCGTGTAGACCTCTGCGAGCTCAGTGCGATCCTCCACCTGGATCCCCAGGTGCTGCACGCCGGGCTTGCCACCGCGCTGGCTGATCGCGAAGTTCATCCGCGGGTCCTCCAGCATCCACTTCGCATAGTCGTCCTTGCGCACCGCGGGCTCGGCGGCAAATAGCTGGCGGTAGAAACGCACGGAGGTATCGAGATCCCTGACGGACACGTGGACGTGTAGGCGCTTCATGCTCGTTTCCTTCGTTGAGTCACGTCGCTCAACGGTTGGCAATCGGTCCCGCAGGCCTGCTCGGCCAGGCTGCAACAGTTCTCAGTTAGAAAGCCGACGAGTGCGTTCATACGCTCGAAGTTCGGGCTGTAATGGAGATTGCGACCCTCGCGACGACTAATCACCAGCCCTGCCTGTGCGAGACCCTTGAGGTGAAAAGACAGCGTTGGCGCCGGTAGCTCCAGTCGTCTGACGAGTTCGGAGGGGGTGTACCCCTCGGGACCGCGCTTGACCAACAAGCGGTAGACGGCGAGGCGTGCGTCTGATGCCAGGGCGCTCAGTGCTTCGATGGCTTCAGGGACTTTCATAGTTCCAATTATATGGAATCTCAGGTCGTGCGCAAGAGCGCACGCGATAGCACTCCGAAGAGGGGAAAAACGTCATTCGCGAGAGGGACAACATGCTGAACAAGGTACCGTAGCTGCGTGCGCCGCCGCGGTCGCGCTCAAAACAGGCTCAGGATGACGCTGAGGGATATCACGCTGGGGTACGCGGCGTTGGGAACGTGGAAGCCCTCGTATTCGAGCCGGCCGCCGATGTTGCCGAAGTGCAGCTGCGCACCCACGCCCCAGGCAAACTCGGTGGTGTGCTCGGAGAACGACGGAAGGGGGGAGCCGTTGGGGAAAAAGAAGTCTTCGTTCGAGCTCCAGCGCTGCACGCCCAGCTTGCCGACGACGTCGAGGCGGGCGAGTGATACCGCTTGATTAGGAGGGTCTGGCGCCCCCGGCCGGAGTTGAACCGACGACCTACCGCTTAGGAGGCGGTCGCTCTATCCACTGAGCTACGGGGGCGTGCCCGGGCCGGGAGTCTAGCGCGACGCCGGCACGGGGTAGTACCGCGGGGTTCAGCGGCTCACGAACGCCCGCTCGATCACGTAGTCCCCGGCGACACCGATCTGCGGGGACAGGGTGAAACCGCGCGCGTCCAGCAGCGCGCAGCTGTCCGCCAGCATCGCGGCGCTGCCGCACACCATGACGCGGTCGGTGCGTGGATCTAGCGGCGGCAGCCCGAGGTCCTCGAACAGGCGCCCGGACGCGATGAGGGTGGTGATGCGTCCGCGTTGCGGGTGCGGCTCACGGGTCACGGCCGGGTAGTACCTGAGTTGCGCGCGCGCCGCGGGACCGAGGAGCTCGTGCTCCATGAGGGCGTCGATCTGATGGCGCACGACGGCTGACTCCCTGAGGTAACGCACGCCGTGCACGAAGACGATCTGCCGGAAACGCTCGTACGCTTGCGGGTCCCGGACCAGGCTCATGAAGGGCGCCGCGCCGGTCCCGGTGGACAGCAGGTACAGCCGCTCACCGGGTTTCAGGTCATCGAGGAGCAGCGTGCCCGTGGGCTTGCGGCTGACCAGGATCTCATCACCAGCGCGCAGGTGCTGCAGGCGCGAGGTCAGCGGGCCATCCGGCACCTTGATGCTCAGGAACCGCAGCTCGTCCTCGTGGTTGGCGCTCGCGATGCTATAGGCGCGCAGCAACGGACGCTCCGCCAGCGCCAGCCCCAGCATCACGAACTGACCACTCGCAAAGCGCAGGCCCGGGTGGCGCGTGGTCGTGAAGGTGAACTGCGTGTCGGTCCAGTGATGCACCTCGAGCACGCGCTCGGTACCCAATGCTGCCAAGATAGCCAACCTCGCCTGGCTTCAGTGAGGCGGAAATATATCGGGTCAGGCCCGCGTCTATGGCTAATTTGAAGCTATGGCGTGATAAGGCCCGGTTATCAGCTGCAGCCCAGCGTTGGCAACGTGGCGGCGAGCCAGTTGCACAATAAAGTGCTGAAAGTGAGAGGTCGGACAAGATTGCCCGGCAGATCGACTGATTGTGAGTCGAATCGTGGACGCGCCCTGCGGTTCGCGCTCCAATTCCCTGGCCGAAACTCGCTCGGCGGATGTCGCGCCCACAAACGCAAGGCCACAGCCATGGAAACGGTGCGGTTGCGCAAGATTCAGCAACCCTCGCAGCTGGAGAGGTTGCTGGAAGCGTTTATCTCCCGCGGAGACTTCGTGCCGCGAGAGGCCTATCAGGTTCGTGATCCTCGTGCGCTCCCCGCGGCCTTACGCAAGGTGGGGTCCCAGGCCATCCAGCAAGGACACGTCTGGTCCTGCTGGGCGGACAATTTCCACTTCTGGCTCTTTACCTGTGAGATGTCGCTGTCGTTATCGCGCGAGCGAGGCTCGCCGGTGCTGAAGGTGAGCCGCTACGACGAGACCGGCGAGCTGACAGAAGCCGGAACCTGGACCGCGGACGGCGAGGGGCGCTGGCTCAAGTGCGCCGATTGAGTTGAGGCAGCAAACACAGGTCAGGACGTGATGCGCAGCGGCGGCCACACAACAGTCATTCAAAGGGTCCTGGAGCGGCGTGCCGAGAAGCCGCCCACGGGCGAGGAAGGAACCACGGCGACGGTCGCCGTCATGCTGCGGGTGCTGCCCCCGCCGAAGGCGCTGCTGGTCCTCGCTGAGCCGCACGTTCGTCAGGAGATGGAGCGCCGCATCACGCCTGACATGCTCGATCTAGATTCCGTTGAGCACGAGGATGAGGCGCTGCGACGCTTCGCCGTCGAATTCCGGCCGTTGGTGCTCACCGATAGCCTTGAGCTGATACGGAAACTGCGCTCCCGGCCGGCAGGCTCGCGCGCTCCCTTTATCGTCTACCTGGCGGAACTCGACGAGACCAGCGAGCGCGAGGCCGGACTTGCGGCGGGCGCGGACGAATGCGTCGGACGGCGCTCGTCAGAGCGCGAGCTTGGCGCGCGAATCGCCTCCGCCCGGCGGATTGCGGAGCTCGAGAGCGTGCTGCGGATCACCATGGACGAGAACCGCAAGCTCTCGGCCACGGATGACCTGACGCGAGTCGCGAGCCGTCGTTTCTTCGCCAAGCACTTCCCGAGGGAAGTCGAGCGGGCGGTACGGTACCGGCACGCCCTCTCCCTGGTGTTGTGCGACATCGACCACTTCAGGAAGCTCAACGAGACGCTCGGTCACCCGGGCGGCGATCAGATCCTGCGACAGTTCGGCGCACGGTTGCAGCAGGTCGTGCGGCGCGGCGTCGACTGGGTCGCGCGGATCGGTGGCGAGGAATTTGCCATCATCCTTCCGGAGACCGCCTACGAACCGGCGCTCGAGGTCGCTCGCAAGCTGCGGGGAGCCATCTCGCACACCCCTTTCAAGGCCGAAGGCCAGGGTGTGCGGGTGACGGCGAGCTTTGGCCTGTGCGGGCTCGACCGGGTGCCGGCAGGCGAACGTCGGCTCGCAAATCGGATGCTGAAGATCGCCGATGGGGCGCTCTATCGCAGCAAACTGGACGGGCGGAACAGGGTCACGGCGACGGCGCTGGAATCATCCGCTGCGGAGGCCGCGGTACCTGATGCGAGTCATGGGAATAGAGCTCGACGCGCCGCAGAAAGATGACCTCGGCAGGCGAGACCGGGCTAGCGAAGCCCGAGAAACGGGCGAATACCGGCAGGGGGTGGGGATATGGAGCGGAAGGGGATCGAACCCTCGACCTTCGCATTGCGAACGCGACGCTCTCCCAGCTGAGCTACCGCCCCACGCAAGGCGCGCGATTCTAGCATCGTTGCCGCGGGGTTGCGGCTATCATCGGCGGCAACGACCCGGAGAAGAATGGGCGGGAGTGGAGACCAACCATGCTGGCCATGGGCGGGAGGGCGCCGGAATTCACGCTGCCGGATCAGGACGAGCAGAGCGTGTCGCTCAGCACGTTCCTGCGCCACGGCACGCTGATCCTGTACTTCTATCCGGGCGACTTCACCTCCGGCTGCACCCGTGAGGCTTGCGCGATCCGCGATCTGCACGAGGAGATCCTGCAGGTCGGTCTGCAGGTCGTGGGCGTAAGCCCACAGAGCCCGCAGTCACACCGTGCCTTCAGAGAAAAGCACCGGCTGCCGTTCACGCTGCTGTCGGACATGGACAAGTCAGTGATCCGCATGTACGACGTGCTGGGACCGCTCGGGCTGTGGGTGCGACGGGCGACCTACCTGATCGACCAGGCGCGCTACATCCGCGCTGCGGTGCTCGCCGATTTCCGCATCGCGGAACACGATGCGTTCATCCGGCGCGCCATCGCGCTGAGCGCCGGCGGCAACACGCGGCGCGAGCGCACGCTCTGAGGGCGCGTCACATCCTCAGGCGCACCACGTGCGCGTGGCCGACACTCGGAATGCTGATGATGTAAGCGAGGTTGGGATCGTCCGGCGCACCCGCGGGCGCGCCACCGGCCAGCTCGCGCAGCACCTGCAACAGCGCCGGACCGCTCACGATCATCAGCACGGTGCCCCCGGCGTGCTCGTGCAACGCGCGTGCCGCGCCGGCGCGCGCCTCGGCGGGGTTCAGCAGCGCGGGGACACGATGCAGGCGCTCGGCGAGCGGTGCCGCGGTCTGCTGTGCACGGCGGTCGTCGCTCGCGTAGATCGCGTCGATGGTGCCGACCGCCGGCCCGGCGAACATCTGCGCCAGGCGCTGCGCGCGCTCCTCCCCCTCCGGCGACAGCGGCGGGTCGTCGATCGTTCCCGGGGTCTTCTCCGCCGAGTGCAACAGGATCACCACCGTGGTCGAGGCATCGCGGTAGAACGCCCAGGCAATGACACCCACCGCCACGGCCGCCAGCAGGGTGACCCATAAGGGGGCGAGAAACGGGCGGCGGTGGCGCGTGATGCCGGGTGGCTCCATGGGCGAATCATAGCCTCACGCGGCGGTGCGGTAATGTGCGCCGTTCCCGCGGCAGTGCCGCTGCGCACCCGCGCGGTCGGTGTGGCGCGACGTTTTTCGCGCAATTTCCTGCCGGTGTCTGTAATCTGCGGCGCGGGACGTGACAGTGGAGGCATTGGGGGGTCAGTGTCATCCAGCGGCGGCCATACTACCGTCATACAGCGGATTCTCGAGCGGCGTGCGGAACGCCCGGCGGCCATCCAGGAAGAAACGACGGCCACCATCGCAGTCATGCTGCGGGTGGTACCGCCGCCTAAGGCCTTGCTGGTGTGTCAGGACGTGCCGCTGCGCCAGCAATTCGAGCGCCGTATCACGGCTGACATGCTCGATTGTGAGTCGGTGAGCGACGAGCAGGAGGCGGTGCGCCGCTGCACGGCCGAGCATCGCTCGGTGGTGGTGACCGACAGCCTGGAGGCCGTGCGGCAGATCCGCGCTCACCCGACCGAGCGGGCGCCCTTCATCCTTTACATTGCCGACCTCGACGACGCGCCCGAGCGCGAGGCCGGCCTCACCGCCGGCGCCGACGAATGCGTCGGACGACGCGCTTCCGAGCGCGAGATTGACGCACGCCTCGCGGTGGCGCGGCGCATCGCCGAGCTCGAAGCGGTGCTGCGCGTTACCCTCGCCGAGAACCGCAAGCTCTCGGCGACCGACGATCTGACACGGCTCGCGAGCCGGCGCTTCTTCAGCAAGCACTTCCCGCGCGAGATGGAGCGCGCCGCGCGCTACGGCCGCCCGCTGTCGCTCATCCTGTGCGACATCGACCTATTCAAGGGCATCAACGACACGCTTGGACATGCCGGCGGCGACCAGATCCTGCGCCAGTTCGGCGCGCGGCTGCAGCGCTCGCTGCGGCGCGGCGTCGACTGGGTGGCGCGCATCGGCGGCGAGGAATTCGCGGTGGTGTTGCCCGAGACCCCGTATCCGCAGGCACTCGAGGTGGCGCGCAAGCTGCGCGCGGCGATCGCGCAGCCGCCGTTCACCTCCGAGGGCAAGAACATCCCGGTGACCGCCAGCTTCGGACTGTGTGGTCTCGATCGCGTGCCGACCGGCGAGCGCCGCCTCGCCGAGCGCGTGTTGAAAATTGCCGACGCGGCGCTCTACCGCAGCAAGCACTCCGGACGCAATCGCGTCACTGCCACAATGTTCGGCGGCGGCGCCGACTGAGCACGGCGTGAGCGCGGCTGGTGAAATTGCGCCCAGGATGATGCAAGCCCTTGCCGGTGCTCGGCGTTTGCGCCGGCGGGCGCGCCCTTGTCCACATGGTTATGCACAAATTCTGTGGATAACTTCCGGGGGTAGCGGTGCACCACTGCTTGTGTGAGACTGACGGCCTTTTCGCTCGCGGACCCACACATGAAGAAGACGGCAAGCGAACAGGACTCTCCCGTTGAGCCGCTCGAGCGGGCGCGCCTGCAGGCGGATGTCGCCAAGCAGCGCGTGCGCATCGCCAAGGAAGAACTCAAACGAGCCCGCAAGCGCCTGAAGGAAGCCAAGCGCGAAGCGCGGCGTGCGCGCAAGCAGGCCGCGGCCGCGCACAAGGCTTGGAAGCGCGCGCGGCGTGCGCAGAAAAATGGCGTCAGGCCGTCCTCCGCCGACGCTGTGGCGTCCGGGCGACGGCGCAAGCGTCGCAAGGCACGCTCGGCCCAGGCCACGCGCACTGGCGGCGGCGCGCAGCGCGCCGCTAAAATCGGGCGCACGGGCACCGCGGCGAAGGCGGCGGCGCGGAAACCGACGCGAGCCGCCGCGAAGGCTGCCGGGCGCAAGCCGGTACGCGCGAGCTCCAAGCCGCGCCGCAACCGAGCCGCTCCCCCACGCGTCGCTGCCGCAAGGCGCCACACGCGCGTACGCCGGCGCGCAACCGCAGTCGCTACGGCGCGGGTGGCGCGGCCGCCGCGACGGCGGCGTATAGCGCGGCTACAGACCGCGGCTGCGGCGCCGGTTGCGCCGACCGCACCGACACCGACGGCATCCGAGAATGCCGCGGCGGCCGATGGCGCGACAGTGTCTGCGACGCCGGGGCCGAAGACCTAAAGCGCTGCGGCGCGTGCCGCGGTTGTTCGACATGGACGTGACGCTGCGGCGAATGCCAATTACGGGGACGCCATTGATGTACGAGGGATGCCGTTGATACCGGACGAGCCTGTTCAGGAAGGCATGGCGCGGATGCCACAGCTGCGCGCTGCCGCGCGTATGCCGATCGAGCCTTCCAGCTCGCGGATGTTCGCCAGCTATCTGACCGACATCGAGCAATTACTCGACGCGCACTGCGTCGATGCGGCGCTGCGCGACGCGATCGACCTGCCGCGCATCGCCGTGGCGCTCGCCGACCCGAGACTGCATTGCCCGGTGGAGCTGGTGAGAGGCTGGTGCGAGGAGTGGATCCGCCCCCCTGGTGCGGAGCGCGACGCCGATGGCCGCGAGAGCGAGCGGCGGGCGCACGTCCTCACCGAGCGCGTGGTGCAGATGACCAGACCGGACGTGGTGCCGGCACGAGCACTGCGCCGGCTGCAGCTACGGCGCCACGTGCGCACGGCACCGCGCGGCTTCTCGCGTGTCCACTCCGCTGGCCTGTCGGAGCGCGAGCAGCAGACCTTCGAGGCCTGCACCGCGCTGCTGCAGGCCGCCCGCCGCTGGTACGCGCGCCTGGCCTGCCACGACGACACCGTCCAGGACAATCTCGCGCGTCTCGCCGTGCTGCGCTAAACGGTCCGTTGGCGGCGGCACGCAAAGCTCGCGTCTGAACGAGCATTCAATCCTCTGGGGTAGTCCGTAGCCCCTTGTAGTCGCAGAGATTTCTGCCCGCTCTGCGGCGCCGTTGTTGCGTCCCGTCCAAGCTTGAGTGAAGATACCTCAAGCAGGGATACAGAATATTGAGTGTGCGTTCAATGCTTCACTCAACTGTCATAAGTCGCCTTCCTCAGCCCGAGCGCACCGCACGGCCGCCGCTGCGCGTCGGGATTGTGCTCGCACATCACTTCACGCTGTCCGCATTCGCCGTATTTGTCGACCACCTGCGGCTGGCCGCCGACGAGGGCGACCGCAGTCGTCCGCTGCACGTTCAATGGTCGATCATGGCGAGCCGCGCGGAGGCGGTCGCCGCGAGCTGCGGAGTGATGCTGCAACCCACCAGTGCGCTGCTGGCGGCCGAGACGCTCGATTACGTGGTCGTCATCGGCGGAATTCTCCACGCCGGACCACAGCTCGATGAAACCGGCATGCGCTACCTGCGCGAGGTGGGCGCCAGCGGCGTACCGCTGATCGGTATCTGCACCGGCAGCTTCATACTGTGCCGCGCGGGTCTCATGAAGGGGCGCCGCTCGTGCGTGAGCTGGTATCACTACCAGGACTTCCTCGAGGCCTTCCCCAACCAGGAGGTCATCGCCGACCGGCTGTTCCTCGCCGACGGGCCGCGCATCACCTGCGCCGGCGGCGCCGGTGCGGCGGCGCTCGCCACCTACCTCATCGAGCAGCACCTGGGCCGTGCGGTCGCACAGAAGGCCAGTCAGGTGCTGCTGTTCGACCGGCCGCGCTCCGGCAGTGACGCGCAGCCGCATCCGCCGCTGTCGGAAAGCGTGAGCGAGCCGCGCGTGCGCCGTGCGCTGCTGCTCATGGAGCAGAATCTGGCGCGCCCCATCGCCGTCGCCGCGGTGGCGGCCGAGCTCGGCCTGTCGGCGCGACAGCTCGAGCGGCTGTGCCGGCAGCACGTCGGCATGGGGCCCGCTTCGCTCTACCGGCAACTGCGCATGCGCTACGCCAACTGGCTGATCGAGAACACCGACCGCTCGGTCACTGACATCGCCAACGAAGCCGGCTTTGCCGACTGCGCTCATTTCTCGCGGCAGTTCAAGGACGCCTACGGTCTCTCGCCATCGACGCGGCGCCTGCAGCCGCAGCGCGCCGTCAACGGCGACGCCGCGCGTGCGCGCGTGTTCGAGTAGGTCTTGCCCAGCGGTTCAGGGGAGTTGACGCACGGTGCGCGCAAGCGGCCCGCGCATCCATGAGATACATAAGGTCTAAAGGGATCACACCATGAATTCGAAGATCTCCTACGCGGTCGCGGCCATCCTCGCCGGCGCCTCCTGCGCAGCAGGGGCGGCCGACCAGGCCTCCGGGACATCCGAATCCGCCAGCGACTCGCTGGCGGAGGTCACCGTCACCGCGCAGCGGCGCACCGAGAACATCCAGGACGTGCCGATCTCGATGCAGGCCCTGACCGGACAGGCGCTGCAGCAGCTCAACGTCCAGACCCTGGACGACTACCTCAAGTACCTGCCGAACGTGACTGCGGCAAGCAACGGACCAGGCCAGAACGAGGTGTTCATGCGCGGGCTGAGCGCCGGCTCCCAGGCCAGCCAGGGCAGCGGCTCGACGGCCGTATGGCCCAACGTCGCTATTTACCTGGACAACCAGTCCGGCCAGCTGCCGGGTCGCAACCTCGACGTCTACGCCGCCGACCTCAATCGCATCGAGGTGCTCGAGGGTCCGCAGGGCACGCTGTTCGGCGCCGGCGCCGAGGCCGGTGCCATCCGCTACATCACCAACGAGCCGAAGCTCAATGTCACCGAGGGAAGCGTCACCGGCGGCTACGGCACCACCGCTGGCGGGGATCCGAACACCAACCTGCAGGCGGTGCTGAACGTCCCGTTGATCCCCGACACCATGGCCGTACGCGCGGTGATCTACGACGACCAGCGCGGCGGTTACATCGACAACGTGCCGGCGACCTTTACCCGCAAAAGCACCGATGTCGGTATTCACTACGCCGACTTTGCCACCGCCTGCTCGGCGGGCGCGCCGGTCGCCGGCGTGTGTCCCGGGGGCAACGCGAACGCCACGACCTTCGGTGTTCCTCCGGGGAGCCCGACAATCAATAACGCCAACGTGATCGGCAATGCCATCAACCCGGTCACCTACGAAGGCATACGCGTCGAGGGGCTCTACCAGTTCACCCCCGACTGGAACCTGCTCATCAGCCAGTCGTATCAGGAAATGGACTCAAAGGGCGTCTTCTACCAGCAGCCCAATGCCTCCGATGGCGCGCCGCTGCAGCCGCTCGAGGTCACGCTCTTCAACCCCGCCTACGACAGGGACCAGTTCGAGAGCACGGCGTGGACCGTCAATGGCAAGTTGGGTCCCTTGAAGGCTGTCTATACCGGCGGCTACCTGGTGCGCCACGTCGATCAGGTTGGTGACTACACCAATTACGCCCGCGGCGTCTTTGCCGATTATTACCAGTGCTACGGTCCGCCGGGAGCCGGGACGTTCGTGAACGATCCGTCGCTGAAGTCCACGTGCTTCTCGCCGAGCGCCACCTGGCACGAGACCGAGCGCAATGTCCACCAGCAGCACGAGTTCCGCCTGAGCACGCCGGACGACTGGCGGCTGCGTGCGATCGGCGGCGCGTACTGGGAGGATAACGAGCTGTACGACCAGACCGCGTGGCTCTACAAGACCATGCCGCCGTGCACCTCGAACGCGACGCCTGGCACACCCGGCAACGGCAATACCGGCTGTCTGTCGAACGTCGGCACCTTCCCCAACACGACGGTGCAGAACCCCGGGGTGCAAAGCGACAACACCTCCTTCTACCAGGACCAGCTGCGCGAGACCAAGCAGACGGCGTTCTTTGCCTCGGTCGACTTCGACCTGATCCCGAAGGTGTTGACGTTCACCGCCGGCACCCGCCACTTCCTGTTCCAGAACTCCATGGCCGGCAGCGTGCTGTCGAGTTTCGGCTGCTTCGAGGCAGGCCTGCCGCCCGGCGGTTGCCATGCCGGCCCGGGTGGACCCAGCTACAACCTCAACGCGGAGAATCTGCGCGACAGCGAGTCCGGATGGAAGAGCCGCGGGAATCTCACCTGGCACGTGACGCCCGACGCGATGGTGTACTACACCTTCTCGCAGGGCTTCCGGCCGGGCGGCTTCAACCAGAACGGCGGCTTCTTCCTCTACGCTCCGGGGACGGATGGCGTGGCGCAGTACGCCGTTCCCCGGGCCTACTCGTCCGACAAGCTGACGAACAACGAGATCGGCTGGAAAACCGAGTTCTTCGATCATCGCCTGCAGTGGAACGGCGCGCTGTACCGCGAGGAGTGGGACAACGCTCAGGTCGCCTTCTTCGACCCCGGTGTCACCGGCAACATCTTCTTCGACACCAACGGCCAGAATTTCCTCATCAAGGGCATCGAGACTTCGCTCGTCGCCCGCGTGGTGACGGGGTTCACTGTGCAGGGCGCGGCGTCCTGGAACCAGAGTCGCCAGACCAACTCTCCGCAACTGGTCGACGAGAATCCTCTGAGCAACAACTTCGGCAAGCCGATCACTCAGGTGTGCAGCACCACCGGTACCAATTGCACCGGGGTCACCAGCCCCTACGGCCCGATCGGCGCGCCGAGCGCCAATGCGCCGCCGATCCAGCTCAGCGCGCGCGCCCGCTATGAGTGGAACATCAGCGGGTATGCGCCCTACATCCAGTTCGGCGCTACCCACAACGGCCACTCGTTCACACAGGCAGGTGCCAATCCCACTTTCGGGCCGGGTGAGACGGTGACCAACTCCAGGGGGCGATTCGAGCTGCCCGCTTACAGCGTCTATAGCGCAGCGGTCGGCGTGGCGAAAGATGCCTGGTGGGTCAATGTGTATGGGGAGAACCTGAGCAATTCGAACGCCAGCGTGTTCACCAGCACGGATCAGTTCATCGTCCAGCAGACACCGCTGCGACCGCGGGTCATCGGGGCGTCGGTCGGCTACAGCTTCTAGGGCAGCGCGCGGCGCGTAGCAAGCGGGCCGCACCGCGCGCATCATCCGCGCCATGCCGCGCGTGCCGCCGTACCCATGAACCGACCCTCGGCCGTGGAGCTCGAGGTGCGGCGCACACGCGAGCTCCTCAGGGAGCGGCGTTTCGCGCAGGCCCTGCGGGCCACCGACGCCCTGCTCGCCTCGGTACCTGAGAATCGCGACGTGCTGTACCTGCGCGCCGTCGCGCAGCGGCATCTGGGCGACACCGCCGCGGCGCTCGCCACGCTCACCGAGCTCGAACGTCTGCATCCGCGCTTCAGCGGCCTGTACCAGGAGCGCGGCTACTGCCACGTCGCGCTCAGGCAGGCGCCGCAGGCGATCGAGGTGCTGCTGCGCGGCGTGCACATCAACCCGGCCCTGCCGGGCAGCTGGAGCATGCTCGAGGGCCTCTACCGGATGACCGGCCAGAGCGCCGACGCCGCCGCGGCGGCCGCGCACGTCGCCAAACTGAAAGAACTGCCCGCCGAGGTGGTGTCGGCGACCGCGCTGTTCTCGGATGGCGAGGTGGCGGCGGCCGAGCAGCTCATTCGCGCTTTCCTGCTGAAGCACGGCCACCACGTCGAGGCCATGCGCCTGCTGGCGCGCATCGGCATCGAGCGCGACGTACTCGATGATGCACAACTATTGCTCGAGGCGGTGCTCGATCTGGCGCCCGACTATCACGCGGCCCGCTACGACTATGCACAGGTCCTCATCGAGCGCCACATGTATCCGCAGGCTCAGCAGCAGGCCGCCAGGCTGCTCGCCATGGAGCCGTCAAATCGCAGCTATCGCACCCTCGAGGCGCTCGCGTGTGTGGGACTGGGCCAACATGAGCGGGCCATCGAGATTTACCGCTCACTGTTGAGCGGCGCCGCACAGCCGGCCGATCTGCACCTGTCGATCGCTCACTCGCTCAAGACGCTCGGGCGGCGCGACGCGGCGGTCGCCGCCTACCACGACGCCGCGACCGCTCGCGCCGGCTTCGGCGATGCCTGGTGGAGCCTGGCGAACCTGAAGACCTACCGCTTCGCGGAAACGGAGCTGCAGCAGATGCGCGCCGCGGAAGCGGCGGCGACGAGCGCGGTGGTCGATCGATACCACCTGTGTTTCGCGCTCGGCAAGGGGCTCGAGGACCTGCAGCGTTACGCGGAATCGTTCGAATACTATGCGCGCGGCAACGCCCTCAAGCGTGTCGAGAGCCATTACCGTCCGGAGCTCCTCGAGCTCAACACCCGCCTGCAGATCGCCGTGTGTACGCCCGAGCTCTTCGCCCGCAACCGCGACAATGGCGCGCCGGCCGCCGATCCGATCTTCATCCTCGGCCTGCCGCGCTCCGGCTCGACCCTCATCGAGCAGATCCTGGCGTCGCACTCCCAGGTCGAGGGTACCCAGGAGCTCGCCGATATCCCGCGCATCGTGGTGGATCTGAAGGGCCGCGAAGCGGAGCTCGACCATCCGCGCTATCCGGCGGTGCTGGCGCAGATGAGCGGCGAGGATTTCCGCCGCCTGGGCGAGAAGTACCTGAGCGATACCCGCCTCTACCGCAGCGGCAAGCCGCACTTCATCGACAAGATGCCCAACAATTTCCGGCACATCGGCCTGCTACACCTGATGCTGCCGAACGCGAAGATCATCGACGCGCGCCGCGAGCCGATGGCGTGTTGCTTCGGCAACCTCAAGCAGCTGTTCGCGCAGGGCCAGGAGTTCACCTACAGCGTCGAGGACATCGCGCGCTACTACCGTACCTATCTGGAGCTGATGCGCCACTGGGACACGGTCCTGCCGGAGCGCGTGCTGCGGGTACAGTACGAGGACCTGGTGGACGACCTGGACGGCCATGTTCGCCGCCTGCTCGGGTTCTGTGGACTGGGCTTCGAGCCCGCCTGCGTCGAGTTCCACAAGACCGAACGCAGCGTGCGCACCGCGAGCTCCGAGCAGGTGCGCCAGCCGATCTATCGTGAGGGCCTCGAGCAGTGGCGCCACTACGAGCCGTGGCTGGGCGCACTGCGCGAAGCGCTCGGCGATGCGCTGACGCGCTACCGCGAGTAAGGCCGCTGCGCCTCAGGCACTGGGACGGGCCGCGCTCTCGACGCGGTGCCCGAGCGTCAGCGCGCTGAAAAGGATCGTGAGCAGGCAGCAGGCGACCATGATCGCAAACACCGCTCCCCAGCCCCAACGGTCCGCGACCCACCCGATCCCACTGCCGGAGAGCGCCGCGCCGAACGCGTAGCCGAAGAAACCGGTGAAACCGGCCGCGGTGCCCGCGGCCTTCTTCGGCACGAGGTCGAGCGACTGCAGGCCGATCATCATGATCGGACCATAGATCAGAAAGCCGATGGCGATCAGCGCCGCATAGTCGATCCAGCGCGGACCGCGGCCGTTGAGCCAGTAGACCACGACCGCCACGAGTGTCAGCGTCATGAACAGCATCGTCGCCGGCGCGCGCCGGCGCCGGAACCAACGGTCCGATACCCAGCCGCAGGCAATGGTGCCGGGAATGGCCGCAAACTCGTACAGCGCCCACCCCACGCTCGAATCCTTGAACGAATACCCCTTGGTGAGCTGCAGGTAGGTCGGAATCCAGTTCTCCACGCCGTAGCGCACGAAATAGCAGAACACGTTGGCGGTGGCGATGGCCCACAGATAGCGGTTGGGCAGCACGTAGCTGACAAAGATCTCGCGGAAGCTGAGGATGCGCTCACTGCCCGCGTCGTAACCGGGCGGATAGTCGTTCTTGAACTTCTCTATCGGCGGCAGGCCGCGTGACTGCGGCGTGTCCTGCAGCAGGAAATAGACACCCACGGCTACGATCGCGGCGATCAGCGCGTTGAAGTAGAACTTCGCACGCCAGTCCCCGAACAGTGTCACGCCCAGCAAGGCGAGCGTGGCGACCAACCCCCCGCCTACGTTGTGCGCGGTGTTCCACACCGACACCGTGAGAGCGCGCTCGCGCGTGCTGAACCAGTGCACCATCGACTTGCCACACGGCGGCCAGCCCATGCCCTGCACCCAGCCGTTGAGCACCTGGACGGCGATGATCATGAACAGCGAGGCGTAGAGCGCCGGTATCAGGCCGAAGCTCGCCATGATGAGGCTCGACAGCAACAGCCCGAGCGGCAGGAAGTACTTCGGGTTGCTGCGGTCGGACACCGAGCCCATGAGGAATTTCGACAACCCGTAGGCGATGGTCAGTCCCGTGAGCGCGCTGCCGAGGCCGGCCTTGGTGTAGGCGGGGTGCTCCTTGAGGATGTCGGGAATGGCGAGCGCCAGATTGCCGCGCACCAGGTAATACGCGGCATAGCCGACGTAGATACCCACAAACACCTCGAGGCGCAGCCGCCGATAGCTCGGCGCCACCTGCTCGGGCGGCAGCGCGGGCGCGAAGCTCGCTGGTCGCAGCAGCCCGATCATGGCCGCTGCGCGTGCTGCCAGTCCGGGGCTACGTAGGACGGCACGTCGGCGCGCGGCAGCAGCGTGCGGCCGCGAACGTGGTCGGCGGCCTTCTCCGCCAGCATGATGGTCGGCGCGTTGAGATTGCCGGTGGTGATCGAGGGCATGATGGAAGAGTCGATGACCCGCAGCGCCTGAAGTCCGATGACCCGCGTCTCGCTGTCGACGACTGCTTGTCGGTTGGCCGGATCACCCATCCTGCAGGTGCACGAGGGGTGGAAAGCGCTCTCAACCCTGGCGCGCACGAACGCATCGATCTGCGCGTCGCTTTGCACGTGCTCGCCGGGCTGGATCTCGCGGCCGCGATAGCGATCGAACGCCGGCTGCGCAAAGATCTCACGCGTCAGGCGCAGGCAGGCGCGCATCTCCTGCCAGTCCTCCTCGCAGGACATGTAATTGAAGCGAATGTGCGGTGCATCGAGCGGTTGCGGCGAGCGCAGCCGCACCGACCCCTGGCTGCGCGAGCGCATCGGCCCGACGTGCGCCTGGAAGCCGTGCTCGCGCGCGAGCGACGAGCCATCGTAGCTCACCGCCAGCGGCAGGAAATGGAACTGGATGTCCGGGTAGCGCACACCGGCGCGGCTGCGGATGAAGCCGCCGGTCTCGAAGTGATTGCTGCTGCCGAGCCCGCCGCGGGTCAGCAGCCAGCGGGCGCCGATCAGCGCCCGGCGCCACGCCGACATCTGCCCATAGAGGGTCACCGGTTCGCGGCTCGCCACCTGGAAGTAGAACTCGAGGTGATCCTGCAGGTTCTCACCCACGCCAGGCAGGTCGTGCACCACCGCGATGCCACAGCCGGCCAGCTCCCCGCCCGGGCCGACGCCGGAAAGCTTCAGCAGCTGCGGCGTGTTGATGGGGCCTGCGCACAGCAGCACTTCGCGCCGCACGCGCACCTCGTGCGTGGCGCCGTGGCGCTGGTAACACACGCCGACGGCGCGTCGCCCCTCGAACAGCACGCGCGTGGCGAGAGCGTGCGTGCGTACGGTGAGATTCTGCCGCCGCATCGCCGGGCGCAGGTAGGCATTGGCGGCGCTGCAGCGCCGGCCGTCCGCGACCGTCATGTCCATGTAGCCGAAGCCGTCCTGCCGGAAGCCGTTCATGTCGTCCGTGTGCCCGTAACCGGCCTCGCGCACCGCGGCGAGCCACGCCTGGTGCAGCGGGTTGGTGAGCAGTCCGCGGCGCGTCCCGAGCCTGCCCTCCCCGCCACGGTAGGCGTCCGCGCCGCCGGCGTAGCGCTCGGCGCGCCGGAAATACGGCAGCACGTCGTGGTAACCCCACCCCTGTGCGCCTTCCTCCCGCCAGCGCTCGAAGTCGAGCGGGTTGCCGCGTACGTACACCAGGCCGTTGATCGAGGAGGAACCGCCGAGCACCTTGCCGCGCGGGGTGTGCAGGCGGCGGTTGTCGAGGTGCGGCTCGGGCTCGGTGTAGTAGCGCCAGTCGTAACGCTGCATGTTCATCGGCACCGACAGTGCCGTGGGCATCTGGATCCACAGCGAGCGATCCGAGCCGCCGTACTCGAGCACCAGCACGCGGTCGCGGCCGTCTTCGCTCAGGCGGTCGGCGAGCACGCAGCCGGCCGACCCGGCCCCGACGATCACGTAGTCAAAGATTTCAGGCGCCACGGGTTGCGCGTCGCGCAGCTGCGCTAGTAGGGCGAGTCGATGTCGCCCATGGCGACGTAGACGCTTTTCAGTTGCGTGTAGTGCTCGAGCGCGGCACGCCCGTTCTCGCGTCCGAGTCCCGACAGCTTCACCCCGCCGAACGGCAGCTCCACCGGGGTGATGTTGTAGTGATTGATCCAGCAGGTGCCGGCCTGCAGCTGGGCGATGACGCGGTGCGCGCGCGTCAGGTCGTTGGTGAACACTCCCGCCGCCAGGCCGAATTCGGTGGCATTGGCGCGCTCGATGACCTCCGCCTCGGTGTCGAACTCGAGCACCGACATGACCGGGCCGAAGATCTCCTGGCGCACGATGTCCATGTCGTCGTGACAGTGATCGAATACCGTGGGCGCGACGAAGCAGCCATTGGCGAGATCCCCGGCGGTGAGGCGCGCACCGCCGACCACGAGGCGCGCACCCTGGGCGCGGCCGCGCGCGATGAAGCCCAGCACCTTCTCCAGATGCTCGGCGGAGATCAACGAGCCGACCTGAGTCGCCGGATCCAGCGGGTCGCCGACCCGCAGCGCCGCCGTGCGCGCGTGCAGCAGCTCGACGAAGCGCGCATGCACTCGGCGCTGCACGAACACGCGCGTGCCGTTGGAACACACCTCGCCGGCCGAATAGAAGTTGCCCAGCAGTGCCCCGCTCACTGCATTGTCGAGCCGCGCATCGTCGAAGACGATGAGCGGGGACTTGCCGCCGAGCTCGAGCGTCACCTGCTTGAGCGAGGCGGCCGCATCGGCCATCACCGCCTTGCCCGTGGCCACCTCGCCGGTGAGTGAGATCTTGCGGATGTGTGGATGGCGCGTGAGCAGCCGTCCGGTCGCCGCCATACCCTGCACCACCTGGAACACACCCGCGGGCAGCCCGGCCGCGCGATAGATCTCCTCGAGCTTCAGCGCCGTGAGCGGGGTGAGCTCCGCGGGCTTGAAGATCATGGCATTGCCGCAGGCGAGCGCGGGAGCGGACTTCCAGCACGCGATCTGCAGCGGGTAGTTCCAGGCGCCAATGCCCGCGACCACCCCGAGGGGCTCGCGGCGCGTGTAGCCGAAAGCCGCAGCTCCTAAGTCCAGGTGCTCCCCGGCAATGCCGGCGGCGAGACCTGCGTAGTACTCGAGGCACTCCGCGCCGGAGGTCACGTCGACCACCCGCGTCTCCTGGATGGGCTTGCCGGTATTTAAGGTCTCGAGCCGCGCCAGTTCGTCGTTGTGCGCGCGCAGCAGTTGCGCCGCACGCTGCAGCACGCGGCCGCGTGCCGCGCCGCCGAGGGCCGCCCATTGGTGCTGTGCCGCGCGCGCACGCTCCACCGCCGCCTCGATCTGCGCCGGGCCGTCCGCGCTGAGCTCGGCGAGCACGGCACCGGTGGCGGGGTTGTGCACCCGGAAGGTGCCGCCGGCGACCGGCGGCGACGCCTGCGCGGCAGCGGTGGTGACGGTGCCCGCGGACGTAGAGGCGAGTTCCTTCAGGCGCCCCTCGACGAAGGCGGTGAGCAGCGCACAGGCGCTCTCGCTGTCGGCCTCCTGCCATTCCGACAGTGCGGCACGCAGCCATACACCGTCGATCATGGCGGCAATCATCGCCGCGAGACTGCGCGCGTCCTCTCCCGGTATCATCCGACGCAGATCGCTGCGCAAATTTGACAGCATGCGGCGCTGGTAGGCCGTCTGTACCCGTTTCAACCCCTCGACGTGCAGCACCTGTCCCCAGAAGGCGAGCCATGCCGTGCCGGTGCGCTTGTTGAATTCCTCCGGCGCCAGATTGATGTCGATGACGGCCTGTACGCGTCCGCGCGGCGTGCGCGCCAGCGCCAGGCGCGCCCGTACCCGCACGGCCAGCGTGCGCGCGAGCGTGCGGAACGCCGCTTCCAGCAGACCGTCCTTGTCGCCGAAGTAATGCGCGACCAGGCCCGGCGATACGTCCGCGCGGCGCGCGATCTCTGCGAGAGTAGTGCCGACGTAGCCGACTTCAGCCAGACTGTCGATCGTGACTTCGACCAGCTGCACGCGCCGCGCGTCCTCGCCCTCGTCCCGCGGGGACGCGGCGTTGTGAACGCGGGCATCCTTGAGCGTTGATTGCCTGTTCAATTGGACATTACCGGGTGGGCTCCGCGACAGAGCATCCAGGCTCGCTCGATGTCCTCGTCCCTGAGGCGTACTTCTTTCTTGCTCAGTGACTTGCCGGTCTTTCAGCGACTTGACAGCCGGTCGGTTAAACAGCTATTCAAGTTCCGGGGGAAATGATGGAGTCGCGGGGCGTTACGGTCAAGTGCACCGTCTGCCGCCGGCAATCCGCCCGCCTGCCGCCTGTGACGCAGTTGGGTCAGCCGGGCCTCGCTGGGATTGCCCGGGCGACGACCCATTCCAGAGAGGAAAGGCGTGCATAAGAACAAGGCTAGCGGACGGTCCGACAGCGGCATGGAGCACTTTGGCTACAAGGAATCGCTTGCTCGCAGCATCGGGGGTTTCGGCAGCTTCGCCGCCGGCGTCAGTTATATCTCGATACTCACCGGTACCTTCCAGCTGTTCTACTTCGGCTTCGGCACTGCCGGGCCGGCCTATCTGTGGTCCTGGCCGCTGGTGCTCGTCGGTCAGTTGGCGGTCGCGCTGTGCTTCATGGAGCTGGCCGCCAAATACCCCGTCGCCGGATCGGTCTATAACTGGTCGAAGCTCCTGGGCAGCCGGATCGTGGGTTGGTCTTCGGGCTGGCTGATGCTCACGGCGTCGATTGTCACGCTGTCTGCCGTGGTGCTGGCGCTGCAACTCAACCTGCCGCGGCTGTGGAGCGGCTTCCAGATCATCGGCGACGGCAGTGGTAGCTACGATTTCGCCACGAACGCGGTGATCCTCGGCACGGTCCTGATCGTGTTCACCACCGTGGTCAATGCGCTCGGCGTGCGGTTGATGGCGACGATTAACAGCGCAGGCGTGTTTGTCGAGCTGATTGCTGCCTGCCTCATCGCGATCATCCTGGCGCTCAACGCCAAGCGAGGTCCCGAAGTCTTCTTCTCCGCCCACGGCTACGGCGCCGGCAAGAGCGGGGGCTTTCTGAGCGCTTTCCTGGTGGCGTCGCTGGCCTCCGGATACGTCATGTACGGCTTCGACACCGCCAGTTCACTGGGTGAGGAGACGTTGGAGCCCCGGCGCACTGCGCCCCGGGCCATTCTGCGGGCCATCCTGGCCTCGTTCGTCATCGGTGGTGCAATCCTGGTGTTCGCGGTCATGGCGGCACCCAACCTGCGTGATCCGAGCATCGGCAGCAGCAGCGGCGGCTTGCAATACATCGTCGAGCAGGTCATGTGGGGTCCGCTGGGCAAGATCTTCCTCGTCTGCATCGTCGTCGCGGTGACGGTGTGCTCGCTGGCCGTGCATACCGCGGCCATCCGCTTGACCTTCGCCATGGCGCGCGACAATGCATTGCCGTTTGGTGAGAAGCTGGCGCGGGTGAATTCCAGGACCCAGACGCCTATTGTTCCTGCCGTCGTGATCGGCGTGATTGCCGAGCTGATCCTGGTCGTCAACATAGGACAGCCGAAAATCTTCACGGTGCTGACCTCGATTGCGGTCATCATGATCTACCTGGCGTACCTGATGGTGACCGGTCCGCTGCTGAAGAAGCGTCTGCAAGGGCAATGGCCCCCCGCAGATCTGGTGGCCGGCGGCTACTTCACCATGGGCAGGTGGGGAATGTTCGTCAACATCGTCGCGGTGCTGTGGGGCACGGGGATGGCGATCAACCTGGCCTGGCCGCGCGAAGCCGTCTACGGCACACCCTGGTACAACACCTGGGGTGCGTTCGTCTACATCGCCGTGATTCTCGGAGCAGGTCTGTGGTGGTACGCCGCCAAGGGCAGCCATCACATCGGCACGCTGGCGTCGCACACACTGACCACAAGTGCTGATGCACTGCAGGCGCAACTCTAGTGGGGAAGCGATGATCGACGTACCGGCGACCGCTGCGGCGGATCACAACGCGCTGAGCCGCTCACTGCGGCCGCGCCACGTTGCGATGATCACCATCGGCGGCATCATCGGTGCCGGTCTGTTCGTCGGCAGCAGCGTGGCGATCGCCGCGGCGGGACCTGCAATTATCGTGAGCTATGCGCTCACCGGCCTGCTGGTCCTGCTGATCATGCGCATGCTCGGGGAGATGGCGGTCGACATGCCGCAGGTGCGCTCGTTTACCGAGTTCACCCGCGCGGCGCTTGGCAACTGGGCCGGATTCTCGGTCGGCTGGCTCTATTGGTACTTCTGGGTGGTGGTGATTCCGGTCGAGGCGATCGCCGGGGCCGGCATCATCCAGGGCTGGCTGCCGCTGCCGCTGTGGCAGATTGGCGCCGCGTTGATGCTGCTCATGACGTGCGTGAATCTCATGTCAGCGCGCGCCTACGGCGAGTTCGAGTTCTGGTTCTCATCGATCAAGGTCGCGGCCATTCTCTCCTTTATCATCGTGGTCGGCGCGCACGCCTGCGGTTACCGCTCCGCGAGCGGGCCGACCTTCTCCACCCTCGTCGATTATGGCGGGTTTGCGCCGCGGGGGCCGTTCGCGGTGCTGGCCGCCGTGACCACAGTCATCTGGTCCATGATGGGCGCTGAGGTGGTGACGATCGCCGCGGCGGAATCGCCCGAGCCGGCGCGGGCGGTGGCACGGATGACCTCGACCATCATCACCCGCATTCTGCTCTTCTACGTCGGCTCGATCTTTGTGATCGTGAGCACCGTGCCCTGGATACACGTGGTGTCGGGTCAGTCACCGTTTACCCTGGCGTTGGATGGAATCCACTTCCCCTACGCGAGCGAATTCATGGCGGTGGTGATTCTTACGGCAGTGCTGTCGTGCCTCAATTCGTCGTTCTACGTGGCCTCGCGCGTGCTGTTCGTCCTCGCCAGCCGCGGCGATGCGCCGCGCTGGCTGGTGCGGACCAACCGTCGCCACGTGCCGGCGCGTGCCGTGCTGCTCGCCAGCGTGGTGGGATTCGCCGGTGTGATCGCCGCCATTCTCTCGCCGAGCGTCGTGTTTGCCTTCCTGGTGAACGCGTCCGGCGCCATCATCGCGGTGATCTATCTCGCCATTGCAGTGTCGCAGGTGCGCTCGCGACGGGCGCGCGAGCGCGCCGGCGCACCCCCGCCGACACTGCCGATGTGGCTGTTCCCGTGGCTGAGCTACCTCGCGATCGCGGCGATGGTGCTGGTGCTGGTCGCGATGGCGCTGACGCCCGCGCACCGCGCCGAGTTCTGGACCAGCACCGTGTCCATCCTCGTGGCGTTGCTCGCCTACGTGGTTTTCCGGCGTGGACGAGCGGGCGCACTCTCGACGGTGCACGCTACGCGCTGACATCCGCTCCGTGTCCGCTGGGTCGGGGGTCCAGACCAGTCGCGGTGGGGCGCCCCTGCGCCAGGTGGCCCCACGGACGGCCACGTCGCCTCCATTCAAGCCGCTGGGCGTGTGGATGCTCGTAGGTCTTCAGGCTCCAGGAGCATGATGACGCGCGCGCATGATGCGCGCGGACGTGCGCCACAGCTGTTCGGACCTGACGATGCAACCCTTTTCCGCAATGTCACTGCTGAAGCGTGGGCTGTCCGGCCAGCGCGGCTGGACGGCGCAATGGCGCAGCCCCGAGCCGCAGCCGGCGTACGACGCGCTGATCGTGGGCGGCGGCGGGCATGGGCTGGGAGCGGCTTACTACCTCGCGAGCGAGCATCGCATGCAGCGCATCGCGGTGCTCGAAAAGGGCTGGATCGGCGGCGGCAACACCGGCCGCAACACCACCATCATCCGCTCCAACTACCTGTTCCCGGAGAGCGCCGCGCTCTACGACCACGCGCTCAGGATGTGGGAGAGCCTCGCGCAGGCCCTCAATTACAATGTCATGTTCTCGCCGCGCGGAGTTCTGATGCTCGCGCACACGGTGCACGATGCGCAGGTCTTCCAGCGCCACATCCACGCCAACCGTGCCGCCGGCGTCGACAACGAATGGCTCACCCCGCTGGAAGCGCAGCGCTTCTGTCCGCTGCTGAAGATTGGCGATATCCGCTACCCGGTGCTCGGCGCCGCGCTGCAGCGCCGCGGCGGCACTGCGCGCCACGATGCAGTCGCCTGGGGCTACGCGCGTGCCGCCGACGCGCTCGGGGTCGACATCATCGAGAACTGCGAGGTAACCGGCATCCGCCTCGACGGTGCCGGTGCCGTGGAAGGCGTGGAGACCACGCGCGGGCCGATTCGCGCCGCGCGCATCGGCGTGGCCGCAGCAGGCCACACCAGCGTCATCATGAAAATGGCGGGCGTCGCGCTGCCGCTCGAGAGCTACCCGCTGCAGGCGCTGGTCTCCGAGCCGGTGAAGCCGGTGTTTCCGTGCGTCGTCATGTCCAACACCATCCACGCCTATATCAGCCAGTCGGACAAGGGTGAGCTGGTGATCGGCGCAGGCACCGACGCCTACACCTCTTATACGCAGCGCGGCGGGCTGCACATCACCAGCCATGCGCTCGAGGCGATCTGCGAGCTGTTCCCGATGTTCCGCCGGCTGCGCATGCTGCGCGCCTGGGGCGGCATCGTCGACCTGACGCCGGACCGCTCGCCGATCATCGCCAGGACACCGGTGCCGGGCCTGTACGTGAACTGCGGCTGGGGCACGGGCGGCTTCAAGGCGACGCCCGGCTCGGCGCACGTGTTTGCCTGGACCATCGCGCACGATGCGCCGCACGCGCTCAATGCGCCCTTCACGCTCGAGCGCTTTCGTGACGGCGACCTGATCGACGAGGCCGCGGCCGCCGCGGTGGCGCACTGACGGAAAGAGCTGCGCATGCTGCTGATCGATTGCCCCTACTGCGGTGAGCGCCCCGAGCCCGAGTTCGTCCACGGCGGACAGGCGCACCTCGTGCGCCCGGCACGACCGGCGGACGCTTCTGACCAGGTGTGGGCCGACTACCTGTACCTGCGCGCCAACACCCGCGGGGTGCATGCCGAGCGCTGGCGCCATACCCACGGCTGCGGCCGCTTCTTCAACGCGCTGCGCGACACCACCACCGACCAGTTCCTGGCAACCTACAAGGTGGGCGAAGCCCCACCGGCCGTCCCCGCCGCGCAGGCACGCACATGATCGACGGCCTGCGGCTGCAGCACGGCGGGCGCATCGATCGCACGCGCACGCTGCGCTTTACCTTCGACGGTCGCCCGTACAGCGGCTACGCCGGCGATACGCTCGCCTCGGCGCTGCTCGCCAGCGGCGTGCACCTCATGGGTCGCTCGTTCAAGTACCACCGGCCGCGCGGCGTGCTGGCCGCCGGTGCCGAGGAGCCCAACGCGCTGGTCGCGGTGCGCCGCGACGCGGCGCGCTACACGCCGAACCTGCGCGCCACGCAGGTCGAGCTGTACGAGGGTCTGGAGGCGCACAGCCAGAACCGCTGGCCGGCACTGTGTTTCGATATCGGCGCCGTCAACGACCTGCTCGCCCCGTTCATCCCGGCGGGCTTCTACTACAAAACCTTCATGTGGCCGAAAGGCGCGTGGAAGGCGCTCTACGAGCCGCGCATCCGCGCGGCCGCGGGCTTAGGCAAAGCGCCCGCGCAGGCCGATCCCGATCGCTACGCCGCGCGCTACGCACACTGCGACGTGCTGGTGGTCGGTGCTGGTCCGGCAGGTCTTGCCGCGGCAGCCGCGGCCGCGTCCGCGGGGGCGCGGGTCATGCTGTGCGATGAGCAGTGCGAGCCTGGCGGCTCGCTGCTCGCCCACGATCCGCACGCGCCGGATGCGATCGACGGGCGACCGCCGGCCGATTGGCTGGAGCGCACCCTCGCTGCGCTCGCCGCCAATCCGCGGGTGACGCTGCTGCCGCGCACCACCGCGTTCGGCTACTTTCCGCACAATCTGGTGGCGCTCAACCAGCGGCTCACCGATCACCTCGCCGCCGCGCCCGCGGATCTGCCGCGCGAGCGGCAATGGCAGGTGCGCGCGCGCGAGGTGGTGCTGGCGACCGGCGCCATCGAGCGCCCGCTGGTGTTCCCGGGCAACGACCGGCCGGGAGTCATGCTGGCCGGCGCTGCCGCCACCTGGCTGCACCGCTACGCAGTGCTCCCCGGCAGTCGCGCGGTGCTGGTCACGGCGACCGACGAGGCCTACGAAGTGGCGCTGGCGCTGCAGGCGGCGGGCGTTTTCATCGCCGCCATCGCCGATGTGCGTGCCGAGGAGAGCGGTGCGGCGGCGCGCGCGCGCCAGGCGCGCATCCCGGTGCTGAGTGCGGCCACAGTGCTCGGCACCAGCGGCCGCTTGCGCGTGAATGCGATCCGGCTCGACACCGGGACGCAGCCCTGCGACCTGGTGCTGATGTCCGGAGGCTACACGCCGAGCGTGCACCTGCACTCGCAGTCGCGCGGCAAGCTCGAGTGGAACGAGGCGCTGCAGGCCTTCCTGCCGGGAGTCCCGAGCGAGCGCGTGCGCAGCGCCGGCTCCTGCCGCGGCGTGTTCGAGCTGGCGGCGCTGCTGGCCGACGGCGCCGCCGCCGGCACCGCGGCGGCGCACGAAGCACTGGATCCCGCGCGGCGCGGGGTGAACCCCGCTGCCGGCATGCGCACCGTTGCCGCACCACTCACGCCCGCCGCCACGCGCGCGGCGGGAGCCGCCGGCGTGGGTGCACTGCCCTTCCCCAGGCGTAACGCCGGACGCGCTTTTGTCGACTGGCAGAACGACGTGACGGCCAAGGATCTGGCGCTCGCGACGCGCGAGGGCTTTCGCTCCATCGAGCACGTCAAGCGCTATACGACGACCGGCATGGCGACCGATCAGGGCAAGACTTCCAACATCAACGCGCTCGCTATCGTCGCGCGCCAGCTCGACAAGCCGGTGGCGGAAGTCGGGCTCACCACGTTTCGCATGCCGTACACGCCGGTGAGCTTCGGCAGCTTCGCCGGTCCCGCCCGCGGTGAGCTGTTCGACCCGGTGCGCACCACCCCCATGCATGGCTGGGCGCGCGCGCACGACGCGGTGTTCGAAGACGTCGGGCTGTGGAAGCGTGCCCGTTATTTTCCGCGCGGCAATGAGGACATGCACGCTGCGGTGGCGCGCGAGTGTCTCGCGGTGCGCAGCGGCTGCGGCATCTTCGATGCCTCCACGCTGGGCAAGATCGAGGTGGTCGGCGCCGATGCGGTCACGTTCATGAACCGCCTGTACGTCAATGCCTGGGACGGTCTGGCCGTCGGCCGCTGCCGCTACGGCATACTGCTGCGCGACGACGGCTTCGTCTACGACGACGGCGTCGTGGCACGCGTGCAGGAGCAGCGCTTTCACGTCACCACCACCACCGGCGGCGCCCCGCGGGTGCTGGCGATGATGGAGGACTACCTGCAGACCGAGTGGTCGGCGCTGTCGGTGTGGCTGACCTCGACGACCGAACAGTGGGCGGTCATCGCGCTGCAGGGGCCGAAGTCGCGCGAACTGCTCGCGCCGCTCGTCGACATCGATCTGAGCGCGGCGGCGATGCCGCACATGTCGGCGCGCACCGGCCACATCTGCGGCGTGCCGATGCGCGCGTTCCGCGTGAGCTTCACCGGTGAGCTCGGCTTCGAAATCAACGTGCCCGCTGACTTCGGCGCGGCGGTCTGGCAGGAGCTGTGGGATGCCGGAGCTTCCTGCGGGCTCACCGCGTACGGGACCGAGGCGATGCACGTGCTGCGCGCCGAGAAGGGCTACGTCATCGTCGGCCAGGACACCGACGGCACGGTGACGCCCGACGATGCCGGTCTCGCCTGGGCGATCGGCAAGAGCAAGCCGGACTTTGTCGGCAAGCGCTCGCTCGCCCGGCCCGCGATGCAGTCGCCCGCGCGCCGCCAGCTCGTCGGCCTGCTGACCGCCGACCCGCAGTGCGTGCTTCCAGACGGCGCGCAAGTCATCGCGCGGGCGCACCCCGACACCGCGGTGCGGCCGCTCGGACACGTGACTTCCAGCTACCACAGCGCCGTGCTCGGGCGCTCGATCGCCATGGGACTCATCGCCGCAGGCCGTGCGCGCCTCGGCGAGACGCTCTACGTACCGACGGGCTCAGGCGTCGCGGCGGTGCAGGTGGCACCCCCGGTGTTCTACGACCCGGACGGAGCGCGGCTCCATGCGTGACCTGCGTGCCATGCGTGCCGGGCCACAGCTGATCACCAGCGACCTGGTGGCGGTGCTGCCGCCGGCGGCGCGCTGGGTGCTGCGCGCAGCGGAACCTGCGCGCGCGGCCGCGGCGCAGGCGTTCGGTACCGCGATCCCCGCGACCGCCTGCCGCGCCGCGACCCACGGCGCGCGCGCGGCGCTGTGGCTGGGACCGGACGAGTGGCTGCTGATCGCCCCGCCCGCCGACGCTGATGCGGCGGCGGCGGCGCTGGCGGCGGCGCTGCGCGACCTGCCGCACTCGCTGGTCGACGTGAGTCATCGCCAGGGTACCCTCGGTGTCGGCGGTGCGCTGGCGGTCACGCTGCTCGCGGCTGGCTGCCCGCTCGATCTCGACGTCAGCGCCTTCCCGCCGGGGATGTGCACGCGCACCATGCTCGCCAAGGCCGAAGTGGTGCTGTGGCGCACCGGCGCGGACAGCTTCCGCCTCGAAGTGTGGCGCTCGTTCCTCGATTACGTAGCGGCGTTTCTCGCCGAAGCCACCCGCGGGATCATTTGAGGCAAGGTGCCGTCGCAATTGGAGTCCGCCGCTAGCACGGCCCCCCGCTACACTGCCGCGGGCGGGTGCAGCCTGTGCCGCCCCGGGAGACAACCTCTGTGAAGACGCATGTGCGGGTGCTGGTCATCGGTGGCGGCGTGGTGGGCGTCAGCACGCTTTACCACCTGACGAAGAAGGGCTGGTCGGACGTGGCGCTCATTGAGCGCACCGAGCTCACCGCCGGCTCCACCTGGCACGCCGCGGGTCTGCTGCCGCTGTTCAACATGAGCTACACGGTCGGCCAGCTCCACAAGTACTCGGTCGACCTGTACAAGCGGCTGCCGGCGGAGACCGGCCAGGACGTGAGCTTCCACGTCAGCGGAAACCTGCGTCTTGCCACGTGTCGCGAGCGCATGGACGAGTATCAGAAGTACTGCGGCACCGCCAACACCATCGGCGTGCCCTTCGAGGTGATCGGCGCGCGGCGGGTGAAGGAGTTGTGGCCGCTGCTCGAGCTCGGTGGCAGCGCCGAGACGCCCGCGATCATCGGCGCGCTCTACCACCCCGACGACGGCCACATCGCGCCGGCCGATCTCACCATGGCGCTGCGCAAGGGGGCCCGCGCGGGCGGCGCGGAGATCTACGAGCAAACCGAGGCGCGCACTATCGAGCGCACCCCGGGCGGTGAGTGGCGCGTGCACACCAGTCAGGGTGAGATCACCGCGCAGCACCTGGTGCTGGCCACCGGCAACTACGCGCGCCAGACCGGCCGGTTGCTCGGGCTCAACGTGCCCGCGATCCCGGTCGAGCACCAGTACATCGTGTACGACGAATCGCCGGAGCTTAAGGCCTATCGCCAGGGCGGCGGACGCGAGCTGGCGGTGCTGCGCGAGTCGGACAAATCCTATTACCTGCGCGAGGAGCGCATGGGCTGGATCCTCGGGCCCTACGAGCATGGCGCGCCGGCGCGCTTCGCCGAGGGCGTCCCCGACTGGTTCGGCCGCAGCCTCTTCCCGGGCGACCTCGATCGGCTGGTGCCGCACGTCGAGGCGGCGACGCGCCGCGTGCCGGCGCTCGAGCACTGCGGCCTCAAGGACATCGTCAACGGCCCCATTTCCTACACGCCCGACGGCAGCCCGCTCATCGGGCCGGCCTGGGGCGTGCGCAACGTATGGCTCAACGAGGGTCACAGCTTCGGCATTACGGCGGCCGGCGGCGCGGGATGGCAGCTCGCCGAGTGGATCGTCGAGGGTGAGCCGGGCATCGACATGCTGGCGGTGGATCCGCGGCGCTACGGCGCCTACACCTCGAAGCGTTACGTCGTGAAAAAGAACGAGGAGACCTATCGCGACGTCTTCACCATCCACTTTCCCGACGAGGAGCGCCCCGACGGCCGCCCGGCCAAGACGAGCCCGGTATACGACAAGCTGAGCGCGCGCGGCGCGGTGTGGGGTCAGCGCTACGGCTGGGAGCGCGCCAACTGGTTCGCACCCCCAGGCGTCGAGCGTCGCGATCAGTGGAGCTTCAGGCGCAGCAACTACTTCGCGCACGTCGGCAACGAGGTGCGCCTGATGCGCGAGCAGGTCGGCGTCATCGATCTGACGCCCTTCACCAAGCACGAGGTCACAGGTCCCGGTGCGGAAGCCTGGCTCGATCAACTGGTCGCCAACAAGGTGCCGACCAGGATTGGACGCCTGGCGCTGTCGCACGCGCTCACCGCCCGCGGCGGCATCCGCTCCGAGTTCACCATCACCAAGATCGCCGAGCAGCACTTCTACGTGGTGAGCGCCGGCGCCGGCGAGCGCTACGACGGCGATTACCTCGTGAAGGCGCTGCCGCCGGACGGCTCGGTGGGCCTGCGCAACATCACCAACACGCGCGGCTGCCTGGTGGTCGCAGGACCTGAGTCCCGCGCGGTGCTCGCGCAGCTCACCGACACCCCGCTCGACAACGACGCCTTTCCATGGCTCACGGCGCAGACCATCGAGGCGGCGCTCGCGGTCGATGTCTACGCGCTGCGCGTCAACTTCGTCGGCTCACTCGGCTGGGAACTGCACTTCCCCGTCGAGTACGCGCACGGCCTGTTCGATGCGCTGTTCGCGGCGGGTGCCGCGCACGGCATCGGTATGGTCGGGATGCGCGCCATGGAGTCGCTGCGCATGGAGAAGTCCTACCGCATGTGGGGCAGCGACATGACGCCCGACTACACCCCCTTCGAGGCGAGCCTCGAGCGCTTCGTGCGCATGAAGAAGGCCGACTTCATCGGCCGGCAGGCGCTCGAGCGTCAGCAGGCCGCGGGCGTGCCCAACCGCTTCGTCACGCTCGAGGTGCACGCAGTGACCGATGCCGACCCGCTCGGCAACGAGCCGCTGTTCGACAAGGGCGGCCGCATGATCGGGCGCGCCACTTCCGGCTACTTCGGCCATCATCTCAAGAAGAGCCTCGCGATCGGCTACGTAAAGGCCGACTACGCTGAGGTCGGCACGCCGCTCGGCATCGAGATCCTGGGCGAGCGCAAGCAGGCGACCGTGGTGCCCGAATCGCCCTACGACCCGGAGAACCTCGCGCTCAAGGCCTGACGGGCCACCGCTGGCGTGCGCTGGGGCGGCTTCGCGGAACTGTCGATCGCGTCACACATCCCGCTTCGCAGCGCGGCTAGGTGCGCGAGCGCACGGATGGCGCCCGAGGCTCAATCCACGCTGTCAGAATGCTGCACGAATTCCTTACCGCCCAGCGAGCCGAGCTGATCGAGCGGTGTAGAGTAAAGGTCACAAAAAGATCTGCGCCCGGACCAATTCCGACGGGGAAAATACACGGAATACCGGACTTCCTGGACCAGCTTATCGAGACCCTGCAAGCGGACCCGGCGCGAAGCAGACAGCTCTCCGGAGCACAGGACAGCAGCAGCAAATCGGCCTTGTCAGAGATGGGCGTTTCGGCGACGCGGCACGGGCGCGAGCTATCCTGGCAGGGATACACGGTTGAGCAGGTTATTCGTGACTACGGTGATCTGTGCCAGGCGATAACGGACTCGGCTCTCGAACACGGCAGCACGATCGAGGTTGCCGAATTCCGAACACTTAACCGCTGCCTGGACAACGCAATCGCGGATTCGGTGACGGAATGGGCCTACCATCACAATCTCGCCAATGCAGAACAAAAAGTTGCGCGGGCGGATTTGTTTATATACGAAATGCGTAAGCTCATTCATACCGCGACACTCGCCGCTATTGCGGTTAAAACTGGCAATGTCGGGATAGCTGGGGCGACAGGCGCTGTACTGGACCGCAGCTTGATAGAACTGCGCAATCTATTGGATCGCTCCCTGGCCGACCTGCGTGGGCGATCTGCAGCGCCCACCCAACACAAGCTTATCTCCGTTGCCGACTTTGTCGGTGAAAGCCAAATCTGCGCATCCCTCGAGGCGCAAAATCGCGGGTGCACATTAGCCGTTTCCGCTGTTGATCCCAAACTAGCGGTTGAAGCCGACCAAGCCATGCTGTTCGCGGCGGTGGGCAACTTGCTGGATAACGCGTTCAAGTTTACGCGGCCCAAGACCGAAGTTTCATTGAAAGCCTACGCATCCGGCGATCGCATATTTATAGAGGTTGAAGATCACTGCGGTGGCCTTCGCGCGGGCGGGGCGGAAAACATGCTTCTGCCGTCTACGCTGAAGGGCGCGGATGCAGCGAACAGCGGACTGTGTATCTGTCAAGACAGCGTCCAGGCAAACAATGGAGTTTTGAGCGTCACCGATCTACCCGGCTCAGGATGCGTCTTCAGAATTGACCTGCCGCGGCACACTATCCCCCCCTTGAGCGCACGGTCTAAGGAAGCAAACGGCAAGTAACTGCCCCCGCCCTCGCGCGGACCCCCCGCGGCGCGGGGTCCAGGCAGGTCGCATTCAGGCAAGAAAGGCGTAAAATCCGTCATGTGCCACTGCCCCGCATCAAGTACGCCTTCCTGACGCTGCCGCGCTACTCGATGATCGCGCTGTCGAACGCGGTCGAGCCACTGCGCATGGCGAACGCCGTGACCGGCGGCACCACCTACGAGTGGACCATTGTGAGCCTCGACGGCCAGCCCACCCCGGCCAGCAACGGGCTGCAGCTCTCCCCGACGGTCGCGCTCGAGCAGCTCGGCACGGTGGACATCCTGTTCGTCTGCGGGGGCGTCGACGTGCAGGAGGCGGTTTCCCCGCGCATCGTGGCGGCGCTGCGCCGCCTCGCCGAGCGGCGCATCCCCCTCGGCGCGCTGTGCACCGGCGGCTACGCCCTGGCGAAGGCGGGGTTGCTGGACAAGTACCGCGCGACCATCCACTGGGAGAACCTCTCGGCGCTGCGCGAGGAGTTCCCGCGCATCCATCTGAGCGACCAGCTCTTCAGCATCGACCGTGACCGCTTCACCTGCTCGGGCGGTGTGGCACCGCTCGATCTGATGCTGCACCTGGTCGAGACGCGACTCGGCGCGCAGGTCTCGCAACTGATCTCCGAGCAGTTCATCGTCGATCGCGTGCGCAGTGACCGTGACCGGCAGTACGTGCCGCTGCGCGCCCAGATTGGCGTCAGCCACGAGAGCCTCATCAGGGTCGCGCAGCTGATGGAAGAGAACATCGAGCGGCCGCTGTCGCTCGATGAGATCGCCGCGGCCACCGGCCTGTCGCGCCGCCAGATCGAGCGGCTGTTCAAGCGCCACCTGAACTGCGTTCCCAAGCGCTACTACCTGCAGATGCGCCTGCGGCGCGCGCGCGAACTGCTGCTGCAGACCTCGATGCCCATCATCGACATCACGACGGCCTGCGGCTTCCAGTCGCCGCCGCACTTCTCGCGCTGCTACCGCGCGCAGTTCGGCTGCCCGCCAAGCGCCGAACGCCAGACCCGCCAGGGAAAGCCGCCGCCGGCGACTGCCCAAAACGTGACGCCCGTCGGGTGAGGTGCTTGCCTTAATCCGCCCGCTGTCGCTTGCGGACATGCCGCAGTCGCGAAGGAATCAGTAGCGGCGACAGGCGCCCCTTACCATGCTGCCAAGCGACCGCGCGAGCCGCTAACCCAAGGCCGCGCATGGAGATTTCGACAATGGCCGAGTCCGCCGACGCCGAATTCAATCTACGCGATCTCAACGACCAGGAGCTCACCGAGCAGGTGCACGACGACCTCTACAACGGCCTCAAGGCCGAGGTAGAGCAAGCGACGCATATCTTCCTCGAGCGCGGCTGGAACGCCGAGAAGGTGCTGAACGATGCGCTGGTCGAGGGGATGCGCATCGTCGGCATCGATTTTCGCGACGGCATCCTGTTCGTGCCCGAAGTGCTGCTCGCCGCCAACTCCATGAAGGGCGGCATGGAGATCCTGCGGCCGCTGCTTGCCGAGACCGGCGTACCGCCGATCGGCAAGATCGTCATCGGCACCGTCAAGGGCGACATTCACGACATCGGCAAGAACCTGGTGTCGATGATGCTCGAGGGCGCCGGCTTCGAGGTGATCGACCTCGGCATCAACAACCCGGTCGAGAAGTACCTCGCGGCGCTCGCAGAGCACAAGCCGGACATTCTCGGCATGTCGGCGCTGCTCACCACCACCATGCCTTACATGAAGGTCGTCATCGACAAGATGAAGGAAAACGGCATCCGCAACGACTACATCGTGCTGGTGGGCGGTGCGCCGCTCAACGAGGAATTCGGCAAGGCCGTGGGCGCGGATGCCTACTGCCGTGACGCAGCCATCGCCGTGGAGACGGCCAAGATGCTGCTCGCCGCTCGCCGCGCCGCCGCCGGCGCCAGCGGTCGCGCCGCCAGTGCCGCCTGAAGGGGACGCGCCGCATGGACACGCGCGCGGGCACGCTGCTCATCGCCTGCGGGGCCCTTGCCCGCGAGATCGCGGCGCTCAAGCGCGCCAATGGCTGGAGCGCGCTCGAGGTGCGCTGCCTGCCGGCGCAGCTGCATAACCGCCCCGAGCGCATTGCGCCCGCCGTGCAGGAGGCGATCCGCGAGAACCGCGGGCGCTACGCGCGCATCTTCGTCGTCTACGGTGACTGCGGCACGCGCGGGGCGCTCGATGCGGTGCTCGCTGCCGAAGGCATCGAGCGACTCCCCGGCGCGCACTGCTACGAGTTCCTGGCCACACCGGCGCTCTTCGCCCAGCTGTCGGAAGCGCAGCCGGGCACCTTCTACCTGACCGACTTCCTGCTGCGGCACTTCGAGCGCCTCGTGGTGCGGCCCCTCGGCCTCGACCGCCACCCCGAGCTCACCGCTGAATACTTCCGCAACTACCGCAAGCTCGTCTACCTGTCGCAGGCGCCGCGCGACGGCGCGATCGACGCGGCGCGGCAGATCGCCGCGCGCTTCGGCTTCCAGTTCGAGCACCGCTATACCGGTTACGGTGAGCTCGGCACCCGCCTCGCCGCTCTGGCTGCGAGCCAGGAGGCGCCGGCATGGCCAGCCTGATCATCATCTCCTGGCGCGACATTCCCGCGCAGGTGATCGTGAAGCGCGGTCGCGAGACCGCCAAAGTGCAACTGTCGGCGCGCTTCCAGGAAGCAGTCGATCGCGCCGCCATGCGCGCCGGTAAGGGCACCTCGGACGCCTATCTTGCCGACTGGAAGCGCAGCGACCCGCGGCCATGCGGCGAGGATCTGCAGGCGGAAGCCGCCGCGGAGGCGGCGCGCATCGAAGCGCAGTTCACGGACAAGCAACTCGAGCAGCTGATCCGCGCCAAGGGTCTCGCGGCGGTTTCCTAGGTGTACGCGCTCAGGCAGTGGTCGGTGCGGCACGCGCGGGGGATGAACGCCTTCTACCAGGGCTTCGAGACGCTGCTCGTCAGGCTGCATCCGCTGTTCAGGCGCATCGGCTACCAGCGCCTGGAGCGGCCGGTGGCGGCCGTCGAGCGCGGCGTGAAGGGCCTGCTGTTCGACTGCCGCATGTGCGGCCAGTGCATCCTGAGCTCCACCGGCATGTCCTGCCCGATGAACTGTCCGAAGAACCTGCGCAACGGTCCGTGCGGCGGCGTGCGTGCCAACGGGCACTGCGAAGTGCGTCCGGAGATGCGCTGCGTGTGGGTCGCGGCGGTCGCCGGCAGCGAGCGCATCCCGGGCGGGCGCGCGGCGTTACGCGAAGTGCAGGTCGCGATGGACCGGCGTCTGCAGGGCAAGTCGTCCTGGTTGCGCGTGGTGCGCCAGCGCGTCGGGGAAGTGCCGTGATCTTCGAGGACGAGCCGGTGCCGGGCTACCCGCTGCCGATACTCCCCGGGCACACCTCCCCCGGCCGCTTCGAGCGGGTACTGCGTGCCGGGCAGTTCGCCGTGACCAGCGAGCTGGCGCCGCCGGATTCGGCCGATCCCGAAGACGTTTACCGGCGCGCGCGCATCTTTGACGGTCATGTGGACGCGATCAACGCCACCGACGGCAGCGGCGCCAACTGCCACATGTCCAGTCTCGCGGTGTGCGCGCTGCTGACGCGCGTCGGCTATGCCCCGGTGATGCAGATCTCCTGTCGCGACAGAAACCGCATCGCCATCCAGGGCGATATTCTCGGCGGCGCCGCCATGGGGGTCTGCAACCTGCTGTGCCTGACCGGCGACGGCGTGCAGGCGGGCGATCATCCGCAGGCGCTGCCGGTGTTCGACCTCGATTCGCTGACGCTGCTCGAGACTGCGCGCACGCTGCGCGACGAGCATCGTTTTCTTTCCGGCCGCAAGATCAGCTACGCCCCGCGCGTGCTGCTCGGTGCCGCGGAGAACCCGTTCGCGCAACCGGTGGCCTGGCGCGCCGAGCGGCTGGCGAAGAAGGTCGCCGCAGGCGCGCAGTTCGTGCAGACGCAGTTCTGCTACGACGTGCCGCTGCTCATGTCCTTCATGCAGCGCGTGGAAGACCTCGGCCTGCTCGAGCGTGTGTTCATACTCGTCGGGGTCGGCCCGCTGCGTTCGGCCAAGGCGGCGGAGTGGATCCGCACCCATGTTCCCGGCGTGCACATTCCCGACGAGGTGGTGAAGCGCCTCGCCGGCGCCGCCGACCCCGCACTCGAGGGCCGCAGGCAGTGCATCGATCTGGTCCAGGAGATCCGTACTATCCGCGGCGTGCACGGGGTGCATCTCATGGCCTACCGCCAGGAAGAGACCGTCGCCGAAATCATCGAGCGCTCCGGGGTGTTGAACGGCCGCGTGCCGTGGTACCCGGGACGCGACCCGCAAGCGAACGCAAACAGGATGGCTTCATGACCGACACAGTTATCAGCTCCCAGACCCGCGAGGTCGTCATCGGCTTCGAGCGCCCGTTCGTCATGATCGGCGAGCGCATCAACCCCACCGGTCGCAAGATCCTCGCCGCCGAGATGGCCGCGGGGAACTTCAGCCGCGTCGAGTCCGACGCCCTGGCACAGATCGCGGCCGGCGCGCACATGCTCGACGTGAACGCCGGCATCCCGCTGGCCGATGAGCCGGCGATCCTCGCCCGCACGATCAAGCTCGTGCAGTCGATCACCGACCTGCCGCTGTCGATCGATTCCTCGATCGTGGCGGCGCTGGAAGCGGGGCTGGCGGTGTACAAGGGCAAGCCGCTCGTCAATTCGGTCACCGGCGAGGAAGAGCGCCTCGAGGCCGTGCTGCCGCTGGTGAAGAAGTACGGCGCGGCGGTGGTGGCGATCTCCAATGACGAGACCGGCATATCCGAAGATCCGGACGTGCGCTTCGAGGTGGCGAAGAAAATCGTCCAGCGCGCCGCCGATCACGGCATCCCGGTGAGCGACATCGTCGTCGACCCGCTCGTCATGCCGATCGGCGCCATCAACCAGGCGGGCGTGCAGGTGATGCGCCTGCTCGGGCGACTGAAGAACGAGCTCAAAGTGAACACCACCTGCGGCGCCTCCAACGTGAGTTTCGGGTTGCCGGCGCGCGAGGGCATCAGCGCGGTTTTCCTGAGCATGGCGATCGGCGCGGGGCTTACCTCGGCGATCATGAACCCGCTGCACCTGGAGATCGTCAAGGCCTGCATGGGTGCGGACGTCATGATGGGCCACGATCCGGATTGCGCCCGCTGGATCAAGCGCTTTCGCGAGGCGCCCGCGCTGCAGGCCGGCGGCGGCGTGGCGGCCCCCACGGAGGGCGCGGCGCGCGGGCGCCGTGAGGGCGGTCACCGGCGCCGCACGCAGAGCACGGCGTAACTGCCGATGAGCGACGCCGACGCACTCGTCGTCTTCACCCCTTCGGGCAAGCGCGGGCGCTTCGCGCGCGGCACGCAGCTGCTGCAGGCGGCCCGCAGCCTCGGGGTCGATGTCGACTCGGTGTGCGGCGGACGCGCGCTGTGCGGGCGCTGCCAGGTGCTGGTCATGGAGGGCGACTTCGCCAAGCACGGGGTGAGCTCGCACGCCGACCACCTCTCGCCACTGTCCGCCGCCGAACAGAGCTTCGCGCAGACGCGCCCGCTGCCCGCCGGGCACCGCCTGTCGTGCTCGGCGCAGATCTGCGGCGACCTGGTCGTCGACGTGCCGGCAAGCAGCCAGGTGCATCGCCAGGTGGTGCGCAAGGCGGCCGAGGCCCGCCCCATCACGCTCGATCCGCTGGTGCACCTGCATTACGTGGAGGTGCGCGAGCCAGACATGCACGACCCGCGCGGCGACCTGCAGCGGCTGCTCGAGGCGCTCAACCGCGAGTGGGACTTCGGTCCGCTGCGCTGCGACCTCGGAGTGCTGCAAAGCCTGCAGGCCGCGCTGCGTAAGGGCGCGTGGAAGGTCACCGTGGCGGTGCACGCGCGCAGCCAGATCATCGCCGTGTGGCCGGGCTTTCACGATCGCGTCTACGGGCTTGCGGTGGACGTGGGCTCGACCACCATCGCGGCGCACCTGTGCAACCTCGAGACCGGCGAGGTGGCCGCTTCCAGCGGCGCCATGAACCCGCAGATCCGCTTCGGCGAAGACCTGATGAGCCGCGTGTCGTATTCGATGATGCACCCGGGCGGTGCGCAGCAGATGACCGAGGCGGTGCGCGGCGCGCTCGACACGCTCGCCGCCGACGTCGCCCGTGACGCGCACATCGAGGTGACCGACATCCTCGAGATGACCGTGGTGGGCAATCCGATCATGCACCACCTGCTGCTCGGCATCGATCCGGTCGAGCTCGGGGGCGCACCGTTCGCGCTCGCCACCGATTCACCGCTCGGCCTGCGCGCCAGCGAGCTCGGCCTGAAGCTCAATCCCGGCACGCGCATCTACACGCTGCCGTGCATCGCCGGCCACGTCGGCGCAGATGCCGCCGGCATGATCCTCGCCGAGCGGCCCGACCTGTCCGACAAGCTGACGCTGCTCGTCGACGTCGGCACCAACGCGGAGATCGTGCTCGGCAACCGTGCGCGGCTGCTCGCCTGCTCGAGTCCCACCGGTCCCGCTTTCGAGGGCGCGCAGATCAGCTGCGGGCAGCGCGCTGCGCCCGGCGCCATCGAGCGGGTGCGCATCGATCCGGCGACGCTGGCAGCGCGCTTCAAGGTGATTGGCTCAGATCTGTGGTCCGACCAGCCCGGCTTCCCCGCGGCGATCGCCGCCACCGGAGTGACCGGCATCTGCGGGTCGGGGATCATCGAGGTGATCGCCGAGATGTATCTCGCCGGCATCATCAGCCAGGACGGCGTCATCGACGGGCAGCTCGCCGCGCGCAGCGACCGCATCGTCGCGACCGGGCGCACCTTCGCCTACGTGGTGCACCGTGGCGCCGTGCCGCTGCAGATCACACAGAACGACGTGCGTGCCATCCAGCTCGCCAAGGCGGCGCTGCACGCCGGCGTACGGCTGCTGATGGATCACCTCGGCGTCGATCAGGTCGATCGCATCCGCCTCGCGGGCGCCTTCGGCAGCCACATCGACGTGAAGTACGCCATGGTCCTCGGGATGATCCCCGACTGCGACCTCTTCAACGTGTCCTCGGCGGGCAATGCCGCCGGCACCGGTGCGCGCATCGCACTGCTGGACAACTCCTCGCGCACCACCCTCGAGGAGCTGGTGCGCCGCGTGGAGAAGATCGAGACCGCCATCGAGCCGAAGTTCCAGGCGCACTTCGTGGCGGCGATGGGCATCCCGCACTCGAGCGAGGTTTATCCGAACCTGCGCAAGGTGGTGCGGCTGCCCGCCACCAAGGCTGCCGCGCCGCGCGCCGGCTCGCGCGGGCGGCGACCGGCCCGCACCGAGGGCTGAGCGGCCGTTACCGACATGGAGACTTCTGAGACGCTGATCCTGTCAGCGTAGCTCGCGAATCCGGATGTTGCGGATCGCCAGCGCCCCGGGATGATCGCCCTGCAGCCCGATGAGCCCGCTGGCTGCGAGCCCGTAGTTGGGGTACGCGGCGAACTTGCTCGCGGCGACGCGCGCCTTCCAGTCCGCGCTCTTGAGCTCGTACTCGACGATCTTGCGGCCATTCAGCCAGTGCTCGACATGGTTGCCCTGCACGAGCAGGCGCGATTTGTTCCAATGATTGAACGGGTGCACGACACCGGCGGGCGCAGGATACAGCGCGAAGTCGGAGCCGGCGGCCGTGAGACGGCTCTTGCCGTCCTCGGTATTCGCGTCATCGAGCAGCTGGTACTCCGGCGCGCTCCAGTAGATGTGGTCGTACTCGCGCGTGCCGCGGTAGAAGACACCGCTGTTGCCGGCCTTGCCAATCTTCCACTCGAGCTCGAGCTCGAAGTTGCCGAAGGTCTGCCCGGTGACCAGGTCATCGACCGCCCCCTCCTTGGACAGCACGCCGCCGGCAATGTGCCAGCCGGCCGGCAAGCCCGGCTCCTTCCAGCCGCGCCAGTCGGGCGCGCGGTCAGCCTGCAACAGCGACCGCCACGCCCCCGTGGAGTTGCTCGCGGGCTCTGCCGCTATCAGCGCGGTCGCTCCTGCGGAAAGTGCCAGCAGCAGCGCGTACAGAGGGGTCCTGTTCATGGGGTGATACCTGTTGAGGAGTTAGTGTCTATGGCAGGTTCAGCCGCTTGAGGAGCTCCGGCGGCGGTGCGTCGAAGCGCGGCAGCGGCACGTTTCCGATGTAACGGAGATCCTTGCGGCCGACCGGAGTTGTATAGAACCCCCCGGCCGTCAGGTCGCGGAAGCGCGCGAAAAAGTGTGCGGCCTTGCGTCCGTCCGCCGCGGCGCGCGCCTCGTCACAGATGTCATCGCAGATGCCATGCTGCTCGCGGCTGCCGAGATCCGCGAATCCCTTGTGAGAATGCCGCGCCGCCTCGGCGTCGAGCCAGCGGAACCCCGCGAGCACGATCGGCCGATCGCGCCGGCAGTCCGGATACGGCGCGCTCACCCATTCGTCGATGAAATCGACGACACCGACGCTCGAGGCGCTTGGCGAGTGGTCGTCGGCCGGAATAATGATGTCCGACAGCACGCCCGCAAGGCGCCGCTGCGCGGCGGTGAAGGTCAGCGGCCACAGCTGCCCGGGGCGATAGACCGCCAGAAGATTGGGATCAGTCCCGTAACCACGAACTGTAGGTGCCGGGCCCGTCGGTGCAGGCCCCACCGCTGCCGGCCCACTCGGAGCAGCGCCCTTGCCAAGCAGCGGCCAGGCCGCGCTCGCGGCCAGCACCCACTGAATACTCGTGCGCCGATCCATCACAGCTCCCTGCGCCGCATGCGCTCGAGGATATGATCGGCGGCGCGCCAGGCCAGGGCCATGATCGTGAGGGTCGGATTCTTGTCGGCGTTCGAAACGAACACGGCGCCGTCGGTGACGAAGAGGTTCGGCACGTCCCAGGTCTGGCACCACTGATTGGTCACCGAACTCTTCGCATCGGCTCCCATGATCGTACCGCCGACTTCATGAATGATCGATCCGCCGGGAGCGATGGCCTTGGCACCGTCGCTCTCCACCGGGCCGTGGGTTCGGCCGCCCATCGCGGCGATGATGTCGCCGAACGTCCGTTGCATGTGCGCCACCTGGCGCAGCTCGTGCTCCGACCAGCGCCAATGGAAGCGCAGCACCGGGATGCCCCACTTGTCCTTCATTTTCGCATCGATCTCGCAATAGGAGTGTTCGTTGGGGATCATCTCCCCGCGCCCGTCGAAATTGACGAACGACCCATAATAGCGGCGCACGTCCTGCTTGAACCTCACCCCGTAACTGCCGCCGGTCAGCCACTCGATTCCAGCGGCGGTCAGGCACCCGGGCATCCGCTTGCCGCCGCCGTATTCGATGTGATACCCGCGCGCGAACCCGAGCTTGCCGGCGAGCTGCTCGCGATAGAGCCACCAGGGCACGTAGACCTGATCGCCACCCGCGGCGTCCTCGTTGAGCGGCGGCAGACTCTCGAGCAGCGGAATCTGACCCGTCACCGTGCTGCCCACGGTATCCATCAGGTACCGCCCAACCCTGCCGCTCGAGTTGGCGAGCCCCTGCGGAAACTGCGCGCTCTTCGAGTTGAGCAGAATCCGGACCGTTTCGCACGCGCTCGCCGCCAGTATCACCACCCTGGCGGCCGCGTGCTGATGCCGTCCGGTGGTCCGGTCGACGTAGCTCACGCCGTTCGCGCGGCCGTCGCGCCCGAGCGTCACCTCGTAGACCATGGCGTTGGTGGTGATATCGAGATTGCCGCTGCTGAGCGCGGGCGGCAAATGCACCGTGGTCGACTGATAGTTGGCACGGATCGCGCAGCCGCGGCCGCAGGGCGTCGCCCACAGACACGGCGCGCGGGCGTGCATGTCCTCGGCGAGGATTTTTTGTGCCGTGACGTTGCCGGGATGCAGCCGCGCCGGGGAGCGCAGGTGATCGAGCGGCCGGGTCAAAACCGCGCGATGGCCCGGGATCACCGGAATGCCGAGTCGCCGCGCTCGCTGTGCCAGCAGGTAATCGCTCACCAGCGGCTGCGGCGGCGGCAGCAGGCACCCGGGTGAGGAGTTCGGCGTGTTCTCCAACCCCTCGTTGCTGCCGTACACGCCGATCAGCAACTCAACCTTGTCGTAATACGGCGCAAGGTCGGAGTAGCTGATCGGCCAATCGAAACCCAGCCCGTCGCGGCTGCGAGGCCTGAAGTCGTAGGGACCGTTGCGCAGCGAGATGCGCCCCCAGTGGTTCGTGCGGCCACCGAGCATGCGCGCCCGCCACCATTCAAAGCGGCGCCCAGGCTCCTCGTTCGCGCTCACGTACGGCTCTCCGGGCACTTCCCAGCCGCCGTCGACGGTTGCATCGTAGAAGCCGAAGGGCTTCTGCGGAGTGCTGGTACCCGCGAGCGGCGCCAGGTCCGGCGTCTGGAACATCGGAGTCTCGGTTTGCGGCGAGTACTCGCGCCCCGCTTCCAGCATCAGCACCTTGGCACCGTCCATGCACAGCGTATAGGCCGACTGTCCGCCGCCGGCGCCCGAGCCCACCACGATCACGTCATAGGCGCTGTGCTGCGATTGCGGCGGCACGAAGGGCATGGCTGACGCGGCTCGATCGGCTCAGGAGCGATCGGCTCAGGAGCGATAGGCTTCGCGCCCGATGCCCTGCACGGCGATCCCCTGCGCGGCGAGCACCTCATGCTGCAGGGCGTACATCGCCGCCGCCGCCGCGTCGATCGCACGCGTAAAGGCGAGCGAGCCGGCCAGGATCGGCGCGAGGCGCGCCTTGTCCTGGATGCGGGCCCGCGGGTACTCGTGCTCCACCACCAGGTAGGTCTTGTCCGGCTCGATGCTGAGCAACTCCCGTGCGGCCAGCTGATGATCGAGCCAGTCTACCGAGCGGTTCTGCAGGTACGCGAGCGGATCGTGGCGCGCCGTACCGGGCAGCTCATGCTCGGCGAACACGGTCTGCTTTTTCCACGCATGGCGCTGCGCGGCCGGATCGGTGCTCGGGCGGCTCCCCTGCCAGTCCCCGCGCTGCATCGTCTGCCCGCCGTAGCCCCATGCCGAAATGCCCCGCGAGTCGATCACCTGGCCCTTAACATGAAAACCACCGATCAGGAAATTGTATCCCGTGTCCTTCAGATACTGGAACACCGAGCGCGAGTCCTGTCCCATCAGGATGGCGTGCGAAGGGTCGTAGTGGATGCGGAACTGATCACCGACGCCGTGCCGCTCGCAGATCCGGTGCAGCGCGATCCACGGAGCGGGCGCGTACGCCAGGTTGTTATGCCAGACATCCGTCACGGTCCACCCGGGCATCGGACACTGCTCGACCCGAAAGGTCAGCCCGCGCGCCTTCGCCTCGCCGAGCAGCGGCACGAACACCTCCTCGAACATCATCAGGTTGGCGTCCATGCTGAGCTGCGGATTGCGGCCGACGAAACCGGTGACGGCGTCGGTTCCGAGGAGCACCGCAGCGTCAAACACGCGCAGCATCAGCTCGTGCTTGCGGCGACGCGCTGCTTCGTCGGCAGCGAGCATGTTGTCGAAGTAGGCGAGGTCCGAGAGGCCCACCTGGGTGGCCTGCATGGCGCTGCGCACGCGTGCCGCACGCGCGCCGTTGAACGGCTGGCGCAGATCCAGCGTGTTGGCCACCGGGTCGAGCAGCGCTGCGGCCGGCACGTCGCTCAAGCTCGGGTGCAGCGCCGCGGACAGCTCGATGTTCGGACTGCCGATCTGACGCGCAAACTCCAGCCACTCCTCGATTGCCAGATCGGGATCGGCGTCGCGCCGCTCACGCGGGGTCAGCTCCTGCAACGCCGCCGTCAATATGCTGAGCTTCATCGTCCGCGGCCGGAACTCGCTAGTGTCCCTCGGCATACACCACCCTCTCGTTGCGGAACGTCGCCGCGAACGCCACGAACACCGCCGCTGCAAAGGCGGCCGGGTACAGCCAGATGGACTTCCAGTCGTGTGTACCGCCGGCGAAGTACCGATCGTCAATGAGCCCGGCGGCCCAGAACCCCACCAGCATGCCCACACCGTAGGTCGCCAGCGTTATCAGGCCCTGCGCGGCAGCCTTGTACTGTACGCCGGCCTTGGAGTCGGTATAGATCTGGCCGGAGACAAAGAAGAAGTCGTAGCACACCCCGTGCAGCGCGATAGCGATGATCAGCAGGAAGGCAAGCTGCTGCGCGTTGCCGAGGGCGAACAACACATAGCGGACCGCCCAGGCGAGCATGCCGACCAGCAGCGTGGTCTTCATTCCGAACGTCCTGAGGAACACCGGGATCAGCAACATGAACACCACTTCGGACATCTGGCCGATGGTCTGCTTGCCGGTCGCATTGGCAACGTGAATCTCGGTCAGGAACTGATTGGCGTTCTGGTAATAGAACGCCAGCGGAATGCAGATCAGGATCGAGGCGGCAAAGAACACCAGGAAGTTCGGTTGCCGCAACAGCACCAGCGCATCCAGACCCAACAGCCGCCCGAGGCGTGCCGGTTGCTCGCGCTGTGGATGGGGCGGCGTGCGCGGCAGCGTGAAGCTGTAGAGGCCGAGGGCGAAGGAGGCCACCGAGCACATCAGAAAAGTGTTTCGCAGCCACCCTTGCGTGATACCGCTGCGCGAATCCCAGCCGAACAGGTAGCTGATCACCAGCCCGGCGACGATCCAGCCGATCGTGCCCCATACACGGACACCCGAGAAGTGACGGGCCGGCTCGGCCATCTGCCGGAACGCGATGGCGTTGACCAGCGCCAGCGTCGGCATGTAGAGAATCATGTAGGCGAGCAGGCACGGATAGAACGGTCGGAAGCTGCGCGTGCTGAACAGCGCGTACATCAGTATGCCGCCGGCGATATGCAAGGCCCCGAGCAGCCGCTCGGCGTTGAAGTAGCGATCCGCGATCAGCCCGACGATGAGCGGGGCGATGATTGCGCCCCAGGATTGCGTCGAATAAGCCAGCGCGCTCTGCGCTCCGCTGGCATGCAGATTAGACGCCAGATAGCTCCCCATGGTGACGAACCAGCCGCCCCAGATGAAGAATTGCATAAACATCATCACGCACAGACGGATTCGGGTGGAGGTGGTCACGGGGTCTTCCCGTCCTGCAGCTTCACCCACACCGAGCCTGCGCGCGAGCTCGCGACTGTTTGCGCGATGAAGCGCAGGCCACGCAGGCCGTCCTGCACCCCCGGGTAATCCCGCAGCGGCGCTTGTCCGAGTCCGACCCGGCGCACGTCCTGCATGAAGCCGCGGTAGATGTTCGCGAACGCCTCGAGGTAGCCCTCCGGGTGCCCGGGCGGCGTGCGGGTCAGCGCGCGCGCCGCCGGGCTGAGATAGCCCTGCCCCGTGCGCAACAGTGCCCAGGGACTGCCGGCCGGCTTGTGAATGAGCGTGTTGGGCTCCTGCTGGTGCCACTCGAGGGCCGCTCGCGAGCCGTAGATTCGCAGCGACAGCCGGTTCTCCTCGCCGCAGGCGACCTGCGAGCACACCAGCGTCCCCTTGGCTCCGCCGCGCAGTCGCAGCAGCACGTTGGCGTCATCATCCAGCCGCCGGTCCGTGACAAAGGCGCTGAGGTCCGCGCATAGCTCCTCGATCTGACAGTCGCTGACGAATTCGAGCAGATTCGCGGCGTGTGTGCCGATATCGCCCACGCAACCGCTGAGACCAGCGCGTGCCGGATCGGTGCGCCACTCGGCCTGCTTGTTGCCGCGCTTCTCCAGCGGCTCCATCAGCCAGTCCTGCGTGTATTCGACCATGACCTTGCGCAGCTCTCCCAGTTGCCCGCTGCGCACCATCTCGCGCGCCTGACGCACGGCCGGATAGCCGGTGTAGCTGTAGGTAACCGCGAACAGTGCCGTGCCGCCTTCGACGAGCCGGACCAGTTCCTGCCCCTCGGCGAGCGTGAGCGCGAGCGGCTTGTCGCACACGACATGAATGCCTGCGGCAAGAAAGGCCCGGGCGACAGGGAAATGCAGATCATTGGGCGTCGCGATGATGACGAAGTCGATGCCATTCTTCTCGGCTGCTTCGGCCGAGGCCATCTGCTCATAGGAGGTGTAGGCCCGCTCGAGAAACCACGCGGCCGCACTTTCGCGCGCGGTCTGCGGACGGGACGACAGCGCGCCGGCGACCAGTTGTGCCTGGCCGTCGAGCTCGCAGGCGATGCGGTGCACCGAGCCGATGAATGCGCCGCGGCCGCCACCCACGATGCCGGCACGCAGGCGGCGCGAGGGTTGGGAGATTCCGCTGTTGCTCATATCCGGGGCTTTCTCAAGTGGATGCTCGTTGGGTCGAAGCCGAGCGCGACGCTGAAGAAGCTTGCCGATTATATCCACGCGCCGGACCTCAGGTTGTGGCGCGAGCCATGGAGCGCACGCGCCGATTCCGCTATTGTTGCCGCCCATGCGGGGTGGTGTGTGTGGAGGGTGCGCAGCGGTGCTGTTGGCCGCCGTAGTGCGCGCGTCACTGGCCGCCGCCGACACGGAGGTCACGATCAACACCGATCGCCCCGCGGTGACCGAGTCGAGCGTAGTGGTACCCGAGGCGGCGCTGCAAATCGAGAACGGCCTGCTCGCCACCGACGCGCAAGGGCGCTACACCCTCGATTTTCCCGAATCCGATCTGCGCTACGGTCTGGCGGACAAGACCGAGCTGCGCCTCACCCTGCCGGACTACTACCACAACCTCGCAGCCACAAATGCGGCGACCTCGGGCTTCGGCGACGTGGCGGTCGGCGTGAAACAGCAGCTCGGTCCCGCCGGCGGCTTCGACGTCTCGCTCGTCGCGTTTCTGAGCCTGCCAACCGGTGCGCACGCGATCAGCAGTCACGGTTACGATCCGGGCGTGCAGCTGCCGTGGTCACACGCCCTGTCCGGCAATTGGACGGTCGCCGGACAGCTGGCCGCCTATTGGCCCACGGTGAATGGCAAGCGCAACTCGACAGGCGAGGTCACGTTGTTGTTCGACCGGCAATTGAGCGCGCCGTGGGATGCCTTTATCGAATATGCTGGCGACTTTCCCCAGCGTGGTGGCTCGAGCCAACTGCTGCATGTCGGGACCGCTTACAAGCTCGCCGCGCACCACCAGATCGACCTGCATGCCGCCGCGGGTCTGTCGGATGCGGCACCCAGATGGTTCATCGGCGCGGGTTATTCGTATCTCTTCCTCTTCAGACATTGAGCGTGCCGTAAAGGCCGCCTCCGCAGGCCTGCGAGCGTGAGTACCACCGCACCAGCCGCTCCGGCGCGCCCAGGCCAGCCGCGGCGCGCGTCCTGGGCGGCCATCGCCTGCATGGGCGTGGTATTCGGCGACATCGGCACCAGCCCCCTCTATACGCTCAACACCGCCGCCAAAGCGGCCAGCCCCGCGGGCGTCGTGGCACCCGAAGCAGTGGTGGGAATCGTGTCGCTGATCTTCTGGTCGCTGATGATCGTCATTTCACTCAAGTACGCCATCCTCATCATGCGGGCCGACAATCATGGTGAAGGCGGCATCCTGGCGCTGCTGGCGCTGGTCAGCCCGCAGCGCGCCCGCGAGAGCCGGCGGCGCGCGCTGATGGTGGTCGTCGGCCTGGTGGGCGCGACGCTGCTGTACGGCGACGGCGCGATAACGCCGGCGATCTCGGTGCTAAGCGCGATCGAGGGCATCAAGGTTTACGCGCCGCACCTCGACCGCTTCGTGGTGCCGCTCACGGTCGCCATCCTGCTCGGCCTGTTCGTGATCCAGCGCAAGGGAACCTCCTTCGTCGGCGGGTTGTTCGGCCCCGTCATGCTGCTGTGGTTCATCGTCATCGGAATCCTCGGCGTCATCGGCGTCGCTCGGTCCCCGGCGATACTCGCGGCCTTGAGTCCGCTGCCCGCCATCACCTATCTGTGGCACATCGGTCCGCTGGCGTTCGTGGTGATCGGCGGCGCGTTCCTCGCCGTGACGGGCGGTGAGGCGTTCTATGCCGACATGGGGCATTTCGGCCCGTTCCCGATCCGCCTGGCCTGGTTCGGCGTGGCACTGCCGGCGCTGACCCTGAACTACTTCGGCCAGGGCGCCCTGCTGTTGAGCCACCCCGGTGCGCTCGAGAGTCCCTTCTACGAGCTTGCCCCGCACTGGGCACACTACGCTCTGGTGGTGCTCGCCACGGTCGCCACCGTGATCGCCTCGCAGTCGATCATCTCCGGCGCCTACTCCATGACCGAGCAGGCCATCCGGCTGGGCTTTCTCCCGCGCATGAACGTCATTCATACCGCCGGCACCGAGATCGGCCAGGTCTACGTCCCGCTGGTGAATTGGGCGCTGGCGTTTACGACGTTGACCGCGGTGATCGGCTTCGGATCCTCGGACGCGCTCGCCGGCGCGTTTGGCATCGCGGTGTCGCTGCTCATGGCCATCACGACGATGATGGCAACCTTCGTGGCGCTGCAGTGGAAGGTCAACGTCTGGATCGTCGCCCTCGTGAACGGCAGCCTGCTGGCACTCGACCTGCTGTTCTTCGCCTCGACCTCGACCAAGCTCTTCGAGGGCGGCTGGTTTCCGCTGCTGATTGCCGCAATCATCTCCTTCCTCATGCTCACCTGGCGCAAGGGCCAGCGCCTCATGGACGGCGTGCGCCTGGCACTGCGCCAGACGCTGCCGCAGTTCCTCGCGGCGCTGAAGAGCGACCCGCCGCTGCGCCTGCCCGGCACCGCGGTCGTGCTCGGGCGCATGGCACAGGGAGTGCCGCTGCCGCTGACGCAGAATCTGCGCTTCAACCGCGTACTGCACGAGCACGTGCTGCTGGTGGCCGCCGCCGACGCCGAGATCCCGCGGGTCGCGGAAGCCGAGCGCGCGGTAGTGACGCCGCTCGCCGACGGCATGGCGCGCGTGCAGCTCATGTTCGGCTTCATGGAGCATCCGGATGTGCCGCGCGGGCTGGCGGTGGCGGCGGCGCAGGGGAAGATCAATCTGGGCGACGCAGCTGCCGTGACCTACTACGCCGGACACGAGACCATCATCGCGCTCGGTCGCAGCCGGCAGATGGCGCGCTGGCGCGAGGGGCTGTTCGTCTTCATGCAGCGCAACGCCCAACGCCCGGCGGCTTATTTCCGGATTCCGTGCGGGCAGGTGATGGAGGTCGGCGTGGAGTTCGAGATCTGAAGCGGCGCTGCGGCGCGGTCCTCGCCGCGCTCCGGCGGGCCTTCAGACGTTCGAGTCGGGGAACGACGCCTTGCGCCGGTTGATGTAGTCGAGCAGCGCCTCGTCCACCGCCGCATCGAGCGGCGGTGCCTGGTAGTCGGCCAGCTGCTTCTTCCACAGCGCGTTGGCGCGCTGGCTCATGTCCTTGGCGCCCTCCGCCTGCCACTGCTCGACGCTGTTGTTGTCGGCGAGCGGCGAGCGGTAGAACGCGGTCTGGAAGTTCGCCTGCGTATGCGCGCAGCCGAGGAAGTGCTTGCCGGGTCCGACCTCGCGGATCGCATCGAGTGCCTGGCCGTTTTCGCTCAGGTCGACCCCCGCCAGCAGCGTGTGCATCATCCCCGCCTGGTCGGTGTCCATCACGAACTTCTCGTAGCCCATCGCCAGACCGCCCTCGAGCCAGCCGGCGGTGTGCAGCACGAAGTTCACCCCGCCAAGACAGGTCGGGATCAGCGTGTTGGCCGACTCGTAGGCGGCCTGCGCGTCGGGGATCTTCGCGGCGCATAGCGCCCCGCCCGAACGGAACGGCACGCCCAGCCGCCGTGCCAGCGCCGCCATCACGTACAGCACCAGCGCCGGCTCGGGCGTGCCGAAGGTGGGCGCACCCGACTGCATCGACAGCGAGGAAGCGAAGCTGCCGAGCACTACCGGCGCGCCGGGATTGACCAGCTGCGCGAGCGCCATGCCGGCGAGAGCTTCGGCGAGCGTCTGCGCGGCGGTGCCCGCCACCGTCACCGGCGACATGGCGCCGGCGAGAATGAACGGCGTGACGATGGTGGCCTGGTTGGCGCGCGCATAGGTCTTGAGCGCGCCCAGCATGGTCGCGTCCCAGGTGAGCGGCGAGTTCGCGTTGATGAGACTGATGACGCAGGTGCGCGGCTTACCGGTCGCCGCGTCGCTCCAGTCATCGCCGAACAGGATCCTGGTCATCTCGACCGTGTCGCGGGCGCGCTCCGGATGGGTGACCGAGCCCATGTACGGCTTGTCGCTGTACTTCATGTGGCTATACACCATGTCGAAATGCCGCTTGTTCACCGGCAGATCGACGGGCTCGCAGATGGTGCCGCCCGAGTGATGCAGCGAGGTCGCCATGTAGGCGAGCTTGACGAAGTTGCGAAAGTCCTCGATGCGCGCGTAGCGGCGCCCTTCGTCGAGGTTGCGCACGAACGGGGAGCCGTACGCCGGCGCGAACACCGTGCGGTTGCCGCCGATCACCACGTTGCGCGCGGGATTGCGCGCGTACTGCGTGAATTCCTGCGGCGCGGAACGGCGCACGATGGTGCGGCACATGCCGCGCGGAAAGCGCACGCGCTCGCCCTGCACGTCGGCGCCGGCGTCCTGCCAGATCTTGAGCGACTCGGCGTCGTCGCGGAAGTCGATGCCGATCTCCTGCAGAATGGTGTCGGCGTTGTGCTCGAGGAGCTCCAGCCCCTCGCTGCCGAGTACCTCGTAGTAGGGGATCTGCCGCGTGATGTAGGGGACGAAGGCCAGGCTGCGCGCGGTGCGCGCAGCGATCTTGGCGTCACGGCCGCTGGGCCGCCGGGTGCGCGCCGGTGCGTCTGGCTGAGGCTGCTCGTCCATGGAAAATGTCCTGACCGCGTCTGCGGGTCACCGGGCCTGCCCCATTATGGGTCACGGGCCGCCCGCGCCACTGATCGGTTTGCGGCATGCACTTCTCCGGCAGCGCCACCGCGCGCACGGTGGCGCCGTCACGGCCGCGTGGATTCCTCCACCACCGGCAGCGCGATGTAGCTCGACACGGCGCCGGTGTGGAACACCCGCTGCGTGGCCTTGCGGTAGTCGCCGGCGCCGGCGAAGAAGATGTTGTCCACGTAGGTCTGCGGGTTGCGGTCATAGAGCGGGAACCAGCTCGACTGGACCTGCACCATGATGCGGTGGCCGGGCAGGAACACGTGGTCCACGTGCGGCAGGGCAAAGCGGTACAGCTGCACCTTGCCCGCGGGAATGGCACTCGGCCGGGAGAGACTGTCGCGGTAGCGCCCGCGGAAGATGTCCATGGCGATCGCCAGCTCATAGCCGCCCATCGGCGGGTCGGAGGGCACCTCGTCCGGGTACACGTCGATCAGCTTGACCACCCAGTCGCTGTCGGTGCCGCTGGTGGAGGCGTACAGGTTGACCAGCGGCGCGCCGCCCAGGTGCAGCGGCTCGGTGAGCGGCGCGGAGGTGTAGGTGAGCACGTCGGTGCGGTCGGCGACCGTGCGCTGATCGGTAAGCAGCCAGCCTCGCCAGGCGTCGCCGTCCTCGAAATGGACCGGCCGTGGAATGTATGGCACGGGCTTGGCAGGGTCGGCGACGTATTCGTCGTAGGGCGTGCCGCTGCGCACGGCAGGTGCGATGAAATCCAGAGCGAAATGCGGCTGCAGGTACAGCGGCCGCGGGCGTGACGGGCAGCCCGACTCGCACGACAGCGGCCAGCGCTCGAGGCGCCGCCAGACATTGGTGCCGGTCTCGAATACGAATGCCGCCGGAGTGTGCGCCGGCGGCGCGCCGTCCTTCAGGTGCTCATCGAGAAACGGCTGCATCACCTCGCGGCGGAACTGCAGCGCAGTGTTGCCCTCGAACTTCAGCGGTCCGAGCGTCGTGCCGTCGTAGTTAACGCCGCTGTGGCGCCACGGGCCGAGGGCCAGGAACACATGATCGTGTGCGCTGTCCTGCGCCCTGGTGGCCAGGTAGGCGTGCACACCCCCATACATGTCCTCCTGATCCCAGAGGCTCGTGACGTACATGGTCGGCACCGTGAGCGGCTGGCGCGGCAGGATCTGGTCGAGCGCCTGGCCGCTCCAGAACTCGTCGTAGGCCGGATGCTCGGCGAGCTTGCGGAAGAACGGCAGCGTATCGATGCCGAAGCGACGCGCGAAATCGCCCGCCGAGCCGCTCGCGAGGAACAGCTGGAAGTCATCGTAGGCGCCGCGCGCAATCTTCAGCCCCTCGTCGCGCGCGGTGGTCTGGTGGTAGATGTAGTCGAAGTTGGTCTGGCGGAAGGCGCCGTTGTGAAACCAGTCGTCCCCCTTCCAGCCATCGACCATCGGACACATCGGCACCGCGGCGCGCAGCGCCGGGTGGGGGTTGACCAGCGCCATGAGCACGGTGAACCCCTCGTAGGAGGAGCCGATCATGCCGACCCGGCCGTTCGACTCCGGTACGTTCTTCACCAGCCAGTCGATGGTGTCGTAAGCATCGGTGGAATGGTCCACGGGCGTCTGGTTCAGCGGGCCGCGCAGCGGCCGCGTCATCACGTAGTCGCCCTCGGAGCGGTACTTGCCGCGCACGTCCTGGAACACGCGGATGTAGCCCTCCGGCACCAGCAGCTCGTCGCCCATCGGCAGCGTCGCCAGCATGTGCGGGCTGACGAAGCGCTCGGCGCGCTTCTTCGCCTCGTAGGGGGTGCGGGTCAGGATGATCGGTGCGTGCTGCGCGCCCTTCGGGATGACGATGACCGTGTACAGCCGCACCCCGTCGCGCATCGGGATCATCACCTCGCGCTTGAGGTAATCGAAGTCGGCGCTCGGTACGGTGAACGTCGGCGCAATGTCCGGTTGCATCGGGGGGGTCTGCGCCGCGACGCCGCTGGCAAGCCACGCCACCGCCAGCCAGCCGGATCTCATGCCGCTCATCATCTAAGCTCCCCGGTTCATGCGCACCCACGCAGCGCTCGCGCGCGGTGCAAGCCTAGCAGATGCGGCGCCGCCCATCGCGCGCGTCCGTTGCGGCACGCGGGCCGCTCACGCGCTAGGATGACTCCATGCCCGACAGCGACATCGCGGCGGCCTTGAGTGCGACCCTGCCCCCGGACTGCGTGCTGTCGCGGCCGGAGGAGCGCCGCCCGTACGAGTGCGATGCGCTCACCGCCTTTCGCGAGCTGCCCGCCGTCGTGGTGTTGCCACGCACCGAGGAGGAGGTGCGGCGCGTGCTGCTCACCTGCAGCCGGCTGCAAGTGCCGCTGGTCGCGCGCGGCTCGGGGACGGGACTGTCGGGCGGGGCGACTCCGCACCCGCAGGGCGTGCTGCTGTCGTGCGCGCGCATGAACCGCGTACTCGGCATCGACCCGCAAAACCGTTGCGCGCGGCTGCAGCCGGGAGTGCCCAACCTCAGGATCTCGGAGGCCGCCGCACCGTACGGACTGTACTACGCACCCGACCCCTCCTCCCAGGTCGCCTGCTCCATCGGCGGCAACGTAGCGGAGAATTCCGGTGGCGTGCACTGCCTGAAGTACGGGCTGACCGTGCATAACGTGCAGGGCGTGCGCGGCTTCACGGTGGACGGTGAGCTCATCGAGCTCGGCGGCGGGGCCGCAGCCGACGTCCCGGGCCTCGATCTGCTGGCCCTCACCATCGGCTCCGAGGGGCTGCTGATGATCGTCACCGAGGTGATCGTAAAGCTCATCCCGCGGCCGCCGTGCGCGCAGCTCGTGGTCGCTTCCTTCCCCACCCTGCACAGCGCCGCCGACGCCGTCGCCGCGATCATCGCCGCCGGCATCATCCCCGCGGCGCTGGAGATGATGGACCGCAAGGCCACCGTGGCCGTGGAGCCTTTCGTGCACGCCGGTTACGACCTGAGTGCCGCGGCGCTCCTGATGGTCGAATCCGACGGCACGCGCGCGGAGGTCGAGGAGCAGATCGGCGAGATCCAGAGCGTGCTGCGCGGCTGCGGCGCGAGCGCGCTGCGCGTCGCCGCCTCGGAAGCCGAGCGGCTGCTGTTGTGGTCCGGTCGCAAGAATGCTTTTCCCGCGGCGGGGCGCCTGTCGCCTGACTATTACTGCATGGACGGCACGATCCCGCGCAAGCACGTGGGCAGGGTGCTGGAAGCGATCGGCGAGATGGAGAAGCGCTACGGTCTGCCGTGCTTCAACGTGTTTCACGCCGGCGACGGCAACCTGCACCCGGTGATCATGTTCGACTCCAACCAGCCGGGCGAGTGGGAGCGCGCGGATCGCTTCGGCGCCGAGATCCTCGAGCTGTGCATCAAGGTCGGCGGCACCATCACCGGCGAGCACGGCGTCGGGCTGGAGAAGATCGGCGGCATGTGCGTGCAGTTCTCGCCCGCCGAGCGCGCGGCATTCGCCGCGGTGAAGGCGGCCTTCGATCCGGCCGGACTCCTCAATCCCGGCAAGCTCATCCCGACGCTGGCGCGCTGTGCCGAGTACGGCAAGATGCACGTGCGCGGCGGGGAGCTGGCACACGCCGAGCTGCCGCGCTTTTAGAAACGCGCCTCCATGGCCGCTACCGACGGGTCGATTCTCGAGCAATGGCGGGCGCGCATTCTCGCCGCGGCGGCCGCGCGCACGCCGCTGCGCTTGAGGGGCGCGGGCACCAAGGACTTCTACGGCGAGCGCCTCGCGGGGGAGATCCTTGAGCTGCGGGAGTGGCGCGGCGTGGTCAGCTACGAGCCCTCGGAGCTCGTCATCACCGCGCGCTGCGGCACGCCGTTGTCGCAGATCGAGTCCGAGCTGGCCGCGCGCGGCCAGTTTCTCGGCTTCGAGCCACCGGCTTTCGGCGCCGACCCGACGCTCGGCGGCGTGATCGCCGCGGGACTCTCGGGACCCCGCCGCCCCTACGCCGGCGCGGCACGCGACTACGTGCTGGGCGCGCGGCTGCTCACCGCGGGCGGCGAGGCGTTGCGCTTTGGCGGCGAAGTCATCAAGAACGTGGCGGGCTTCGACGTCTCGCGGCTGCTGTGCGGCTCGCTCGGCGTCCTCGGCGTCATCACCGAGGTGTCGCTGAAGGTGCTGCCGCGACCGCGACTAGAGAAGACCCTGCGCCTCGAGCTGTCGGCGCCCGCCGCGGTGGAGTCGTTCAATCGCTGGGCGGCGCTGCCGCTGCCGCTGTCAGGGGCGGCCTGGTGGCAGGGAGCCGCCATGGTGCGCCTGTCGGGCGCGCCGGCGGCGGTGCGCGCGGCGCGCGAGCACATCGGCGGGGAGATCGTGGAGGCGGCGGCGGCGGGCGAGTGGTGGGAGGCGCTGCGTCACTGCAGGCTGCCGCCGTTTTCCGGCACGGTGCTGTGGCGATTGTCCGTGCCGCCGGCGGCCGATCCCCTCCCCCTGCCGGGGCAGCCGCTGATCGACTGGGGCGGCGCGCTACGCTGGTATGCCGAGGTGCCCGCCGGGGTAGCTGTGCGGGATTTCGCGGTCGCGGCGGGCGGCACGGCGCTGTGCTGGCGTGGCACCGCGGCACCGCGCTTTCATCCGCTGTCACCTGCGGTCGCGCGGCTGCATCAGCGCCTCAAGGAGCGCTTCGATCCGCACGGCATCTTCAATCCGGGCCGGCTGGTTGCCGGACTATGACGCCGCTGCTGCCGGCGCGTAGCGCGGCGCGCGACGCGTGTGCCGTGCTCTTACAGGGTGATCGTGCCGCGCCCGAGCTCGATGACGTCGCCGCTTACCAGCACGGTGCGCTCGGCATCGACGCGCAGGCGCAGGGCCGAGGGCCGCCCGGTGTACTCGCCCTGCGAGATCTCGTACTCGCAGGGCAGCGTGCGCTGCATCGCCAGACACCAGCCGCCCAGATTGGCGGTCGCCGAGCCGGTCGCCGGATCCTCGAGCACGGCAGAGCCCTTGGGGAAGAAGAAGCGCGCCAGCAGCCCCGCCCCCGCCGACGCGAACACGTACGCCTGGCTGTGGCCCTCGGCGCTTCGCATCTGCGCGAGCAGGTCGGCACGCACCCGCACCCGCCGCACCGCCGCCTCGCTCGCGAGCGGCACGATGAGCTGCTCGGTGCCGGTGTTCACCCACAGCGGGCGCTCGGCGATGTCGCGCTCCTCGAGGCCAAGCATCGCGGCGATCGTGAGCCGCGGCTCCTCGATCTCGCGCCAGGTCGGCGCAGGCGCCTGCAGCGTCCAGCGATTGCCGCTCGCACGCACCGTTATGACGCCGGCGTTCGTCTCCAGGGTGAGCCGGTCGCCACCGAGCCCGAGGGCGCGGCACACCTGCGCCGTGCCGAGCGTGGGATGCCCGGCAAACGTCATCTCGTACGCGGGCGTGAAGATGCGCACGCGCGCGCTGGCCCGCTCGGACGGCAGGATGAAGGTAGTCTCCGAGAGATTGAACTGCAGCGCGAGCGCCTGCATCCTGGTGCTGTCGAGCGTCTGCGCCCGCTCGAACACGCACAGCGGGTTGCCGCTGAGCGCAGCTCCGCCCTGCGTGAAGACGTTGAGCAGGCGATAGGCGTAGGCTGCCATTGGCGCAGCGCATTCTATCGCACCCAGCCGCGGAGGCCGCCATGACGACCACCGCCCTGTTCCGTGACGATGCCTACCTGCGCACCGCGACGGCGCGCGTGCTGGCCGTGAGTGACAGCGGTATCGAGCTCGACCGCACGATCTTCTACCCGCAGGGCGGCGGGCAGGCGGGGGACACCGGCACGCTGCTGCGCGGCAACGGGGAGCGCGTGGCGGTAGTCGACACGCGCAAGGGCGCGCTGCCCGATGCCATCCTGCATCTGCCGGGGCCCGGCGCCGCGCGCCTCGAGCCCGGCGAAACGGTCGCTCTCGAGATCGACTGGCCGCGCCGCCACCGGCTGATGCGCCTGCACACTGCGCTGCACCTGCTGTCGTGCGTGATCGAGGCCCCGGTCACCGGCGGCAACATCGTGCCGGAGAAGGGCCGCCTCGACTTCGATATCGAGCTGTCGCTGCTCGACGCCGCGCACATCGAACGCGCCACCAATGCCCTGATCGCCGCGGGCGCTGTCACGGAAACCGTGTGGATCAGCGACGAGCAGCTCGACGCCCAGCCGGAGCTGGTGAAGACCATGAGCGTGCAGCCACCGCGCGGCGCCGGCCGCGTGCGCCTGTTGCGCATCCCGGGCATCGACCTGCAGCCGTGCGGCGGCACGCACGTGGCCGACATAGCCGAGATCGTCGCTATTCGGGTGCTGAAGATCCGCAGCGAGGGCCGGCACAACAAGCGCGTCGAGATCGCGCTGCAGGGCAGCGGTTGACCTAGCGGCAGCGGCTGAGCTCCAGGCCGTTACCGACCGTGAGCAGCACGGAGCTCATGTCGGCCGTGGCGCGCACCCGCGCGCGGTAGGCGCTCGCGTGCACGCGCGCGCTCTCGGGCTGCAGCATGTTGTCCGCGACGATGAGCGCGCCCGGCGCCAGTTTCGGGTGCAGCCGTTCGAACACCGGCACGTACAGGTCCTTCCACAGGTCGATCAGCACGAAATCGAACGGCCCGGGCAATTGCGCCAGCGAGGCGAGCGCATCACCGATGCGAAACTCGACATAGCCGTCCAGCCCCGCGCGCGCGAGCTGCGCACGCGCGTACTCGGTCTTGGCGGCGCGCAGCTCGAGCGAGATGACCTGGCCGCCGATGGCGCGCGCGGCTTCCGCCAGCCAGGTGGTGGAGTAGCCGTAGGAACTGCCGACCTCGAGGATCCGCCGCGCCTCGGCCTCCTTGATGAGGAGATTCATGAGGCTGCCGGTGGCGCGTCCCACCGGCAGCAGCAGCTCATCGAGTCGCCGCGCGGCCTCCGCCTCCGACAGCGTGTCCCACAGCTCTCCTCGCGCCGCGCGCGCGCTTCGTATTCCTCGATCACCGCCCACACGGCGGCATCGATTGGTGCCGGTTGCTGCATCTGAAACTCCCCTTCAGGCCGCTCCGGAAAAATACTCCTGCAGCGAGGCCACCCCAAGCCGCTTCGCTTCGAACAGGCTCTCGAGGTGCTCGCGCGAGTTGACCAGCCCGCGCGCGCGCAGGATCCCGCGCTCATCGAGCAGCGCCGCAAACGGCAGGCGGCTCACCTGGTAGGCAAGCCCGAGCGCCGCCGACACGACATAGGGCACGCCGGCAAGGCCCTGCGCGGCGACGAACGCGCGCTGCTCGGCGCTGTCGCCGTCGCTCGCCAGGATCACGTCCACCCACGAGCGCTCGTCCTTGCGGCTCGACTTCACCGCCGGCAGCAGCGATTTGCACACCGGGCAGGCCGGCGACACGAACAGCAGCAGCGTGCTGCGCCCGTCAGCGCGGGCGCTGCCGATCTGGTGCGCGCGTCCCTCGAGGTCCGCGACCTCGAGTATCGGCGCCGCCTCGCCCACCGCGAGACCCCGGCGCAGCATCAGCGCGCCCGCCGGTGCGATGCGCTCGTGCAGCACGCCCACCTGACGCGCCAGCGCCAGCACTGCGGCCGCAAGCAGCAGCACCAGCAGCCACAGCACCGCGTTGGAGATCGCGAGCGCGGTCATTGCCCCTCGTCGATCAGCGCCGTGCGCGCAGCCTGGCGCCCGAGCAGGGTATCGAAGCTCATATATAAGAGTGCCGCCGCCGCCGTCCCCGCACCGATGGTGATGGCATCGGAGGCGTCCAGCGGCCGCGCACTCCAGGGCAGGCACACAGCGGCGAGCAGCGCCGCGAGGATGAGGTTGCGCCACACCATCCAGGCGGCAATCGGCCGCCGGTCATTGGGGCCTCCGCAGCCGCAGGTGAGATCGCGCCGGCCGCGTGCGAGGTTGATGCCCAGCGCGGCCGCATAGGTGACGAGCAGCGCGGCCCCGGCGGCGGCGGCAGCGCTGCGCGCTGTGCCCGCGAGCAGTCCCGCCGCCACCGCGAGCTCGAGCAGCGGGATCAGCAGCGCGAGGCGCGTCAGCGCCGGCGGCATCACGCGATAGGCGCGCAGCACCTCGGCAAACGTCCCCGGGCCGAGCAGCTTGTGCAGCGCCGCGCTGCCGAACAGCAGCGCGAAGGCTCCGGCGAGCAGTGCGCCAATGGCTGGGTCGATCATGCGGCGTCCATGATAAACCACCCGGAACGCGCCACCGGCACGCGCCACGGCAGGCGCCACCGGCAGGCGCCATCGGCACGCGCCATGGCACGCGCCGCTACGGCACGCCGCGCAGATCCTCCTCCCAGAATTCCTGCGGGCGCCGCGCCGCCGACGGCGGCCGCGACTCCTCGAGCTGGCGCAGCTCGACGCGGCGGATCTTGCCGGAGATCGTCTTGGGCAGCGCGGCGAACTCCAGGCGGCGGATGCGCTTGTACGCGGACACGCGGGCGCGCACGTGCTGCAGTATGGACGCCGCGGTCGCCGCATCGGGCGAGGCCCCGGGGGCCAGCACCACGAAAGCTTTCGGCACCGACAGCCGCAGCGCATCGGGGCTCGGGACCACGGCGGCCTCGGCCACCGCCGCATGCTCGATGAGCACGCTCTCGAGCTCAAACGGGCTGATGCGATAGTCAGATGACTTGAACACATCATCCATGCGCCCGACGTAGGTGAGATAGCCGTCGGCATCGCGTGAGGCCACGTCCCCGGTGTGATAGCAGCCGTCGCGCATGACCGCGGCGGTGCGCTCCGGATCGTCGAGGAAGCCCTGCATCAGCCCGAGGGGACGCGCTGCGAGATCGAGGCACAACTCGCCCTCGGCGGCCGGCTGCCCGTGCAGATCGCGCAGCTCGACCCGGTAGCCGGGCAGCGGCCGTCCCATGGAGCCGGGCTTCACTGCCTGGCCGGGCGGGTTGCCCACCACCGCGGTAGTCTCCGTCTGCCCGAAGCCGTCGCGCAGCGTCACACCCCAGGCGGCGTGCACCTGCGCCATGACTTCAGGGTTCAGCGGCTCTCCGGCGCTCACCGCTTCGCGCAGCGTGACGCGCCAGGCCTTGAGATCGTGCTGAATGAGCATGCGCCACACGGTCGGCGGCGCGCAGAAGCTCGTCACCCCGCAGCCCACCAGCTTGTCGAGCAGCGCGCGCGCCTCGAAGCGCTCGTAGTGGTACGCGAGGATGGTGGCGGCGGCGTTCCAGGGCGCAAAGCACGAGGACCAGGCGTGCTTCGCCCAGCCGGGCGAGCTCAGGTTCAGGTGCACGTCCCCGGGGCGCAGCCCCAGCCAGTACATGGTCGACAGGTGACCGACCGGATAGCTCACGTGCGTGTGCGCCACCAGCTTCGGTTCCCCCGTGGTGCCGGAAGTGAAGTACAGCAGCAGCAGGTCCGCGGCGCGCGTGTCCGCCGCCGTGAACGCCGCCGGTGCGGACGCGGCATCCGCGAAGGCGAGCCAGCCGGGGACGCCCTCCCCGACCGCGATGCGCAGCGGCGCCCCGGTGAGGACGTGGAAGCGCGCACTCAGCGCGCTGGTCGTGACGATCGCCTTGACGCGGCCGCGCTCGAGGCGATCGCGCAGCTCCGCGTGCTCGAGCAGCGTGCTCGCCGGAATGATGACCGCGCCCATGCGGATCGCGGCCAGCATCGTCTCCCACAGCGCAATGCAGTTCGGCAGCATCAGCAGCACCCGGTCGCCGGGCGCAACTCCCTGCGCGGCGAGGAACGCGGCGAGCTGCTGCGAGCGGCGCGCCAGCGCCGCGAACGACAGCGACTGATCCGTGCCGACGTCATCCACCAGGCGCAGCGCCGTGGCTTCGTTGCCGGCGGCAATGACGTCGAAGTAGTCGCGCGCCCAGTTGAAGCGCTCGAACTCGGGCCAGCGGAACTCGCGCAGCGCGGCAGCCTGATCGGTGCGCAGCTGCAGCAACTGGTCACGCAGGGCGATAAAGCGGCGGCTGTTGTTCATGGCGGCAGTGGTGCGCTCGCTGCCTCAAAGCTTAGCACCGAAATGGCCGGCGTGGCCTGCGACACGTTAGGATCTGCCCGATGAACACGGCACGGCTGGAAGCGTTCACCGACGGGGTCGTCGCGATCATCATCACCATCATGGTGCTGGAGTTGCACGTGCCGCACGGTACAACGCTCGCGGCACTGCAGGCGGACGTGCCGGTGCTGCTCGCCTACGTGCTCAGCTACGTCAACGTCGGCATCTTCTGGAACAACCACCATCACATGCTGCACGCCACCGAGCGTGTCGACGGGCGCGTGCTGTGGGCCAACCTGGTGCTGCTGTTCTGGCTGTCGCTGGTGCCGTTCGTGATCCGCTGGATCGACGACAGCGGTTTCGCCCCCCTGCCCACCGCCGCCTACGGCGTGGTGCTGCTGTGCGCGGCGCTGTGCTACACGCTGCTTCAGTGGCAGATCATCCGCCTCAACGGTCGCGAGTCGCTGCTCGCGGTGGCGGTCGGCCAGGATCTCAAAGGCAAGCTGTCGGTGCTGCTGTACCTGCTGGGGATCGTGCTGGCGTTCGTACGTCCCTGGATCGCGATCGCGCTGTACGTGCTGGTGGCGGCGATCTGGCTGGTCCCGGACCGGCGCATCGAATCGCGCGCCCGCGCCTGAAGGCGATCCGCGCGTCAGGGCGTGCGGCTGACGCCGGCGAGGTAGAACGCGCCGGCACTGCCGCGGTGGGTCGCCGCGGCCTGCACCTGGCATTGCGCAACCTCCTCGAGCTGCAGTGCATCGAGGCGCGCCAGGGCGTAGCGCTTACTCTGCACCGTCACGCGCAGCGGCGTCAGTGCGATGAGGATGGTCGTGTCGGCGCTCAGAGTCAGTGCTCCTGGCTGCGGCAGCACGTGACGGCTGAGCTCGGCACGCCAGCGGCCGCGGCGCACCATCAGGTTCAGATCTATGACCGGACCTGCGGCCGGCTCGGCGTACACCGGCAGCTCCCCGCCGAAGGTGAGCGGTGCGCTGTCCGGGGAGAGGCTGAGCGTGCGCCCCTCCACAGCGAGCGACACCTGTCCGTCGAGCACTGCCAGGTGCCGGTCGATGCCCGCAAACACCGAGAACGGGCCGCCGCGGTGGATCTCGGCAATGCTCACCCGCCACTCGAAGCTGCCGAGCGCACTGCCCTCAGGGTATACGGCGACCTCGCGCGTCACGCCGCCGCCGTTCTTCCAGGCGGCCGCCGCGCGCGCCGCCGCCGCGAGCATCAGGACCACGGGACCGAAAACGTGCCGTCCATGATCTGCGGCGCCGGGTCGGTTATGTCGTAGTAAGCACCCTTGTCGGCGACGAAGATATGGCAGGCGATGGTGAGCCCGCTCGCATCATCGAGCGTGCCGGCGGCGATGCTCAGGTAGTTGCGATCGCGCGCCTCCCAGAAGAGCGTCGAGCCGCAACGTCCGCAGAAGCCGCGCCGCGCCTGCGCCGAGGAGTCGTACCACCTGAGCTCGCCGGCGCTGAGCAGCCGCAGGTCGGCGCGCCGTGCGGCCGTGGCCGCCATCAGGTGTCCGGTGACACGCCGGCACTGCGTGCAGTGGCACATGACGATCGGCCGCAGCGAACCGTGCACCTCGAAGCGCACCGCCCCGCACAGGCAGCCGCCGCTGCGCACCGCCAGCGATCCGCTCATGAGGACGGCGCTCGCATCAGCTTCTGTCTGAGGTATACGAAGCTCAGCGCCCACATCTCCGCGGCCTGCTTGTGGTCCGCGGCGGCCGCGTGACCACCGTCGGTGTTCTCGTAGAACAGCACGTCGTGGCCCTGGGCTTCCATGCGCGCGGCCATCTTGCGCGCATGCACCGGGGTGACGCGGTCATCGCTGGTCGCGGTGACAAACAGCACCGGCGGATAGCTGCGTCCGCGGCGGACGTTCTGGTAGGGCGAGTAGCCGAGGATCCAGGCGCGATCGGCCGGTCGCGACGGATCGCCGTACTCCGCCTCCCAGGAGGCGCCCGCGCCGATCTGCGTGTAGCGCAGCATGTCGATCAGCGGCACCTGGCACACGACGGCGCCGAACAGCTCCGGACGCTGCACCATGTTGGCGCTCACCAGCAGCCCGCCGTTCGAGCCGCCCATGATGCCGAGCTGCGCTGCGGTCGTGAGTCCGCGCCGGATGAGATCCTCGGCGACCGCCTGGAAGTCGTCGTAGGCCTTCTGCCGGTTGGCCAGCAGCGCCGCCTGGTGCCATGCCGGCCCATACTCGCCGCCACCGCGGATGTTGGCCACGACGAAGACTCCGCCACGCGCGAGCCACAGCATGCCGAAGTTGGCCGAGTAGCTCGGCGTTTCCGAGATTTCAAAGCCCCCGTAGCCATACAGCACAGTCGGCGCGGGAGCATGCTGCACCTTCGGCCGGGTGACGAAGTACGGCACGCGCGTGCCGTCTCTCGAGGTTGCGAAGAACTGCTCGGTGATAAGGGGGGCGGCGTCGAAGCGTGCCGGCAGCGACTTGATGGCCACGGGGTTGCCGTCGCCGGCGTCGGCATAGAGGGTCGTGGGCGTGAGGTAACTCTCGAAGCGCAACTGCGCCTCCGGGCCGAACGCATCGACGGCGACGATGTGGGTCGCGCCGGCGGCGGGTAGCGCCAGCGCCGAGTCGCTCCAGCGCCCGTCCGCACCCGGCCGGAAGGCGTGCACGCTGCCGGTCACGTCGTGGTAGATCGAGGCGAACACCGCGTCGCGGCCGGCGGCGACCTCGTCGACCGCGCTGTGGGCGTCGGGCGCGTATAACAGCGCCACGGCGGCAGCGGCGGGCGCCGTGGCCGAGCGCTCGGTGTGATAGGCGATGAGCGCGCCCTTCGGGAGCGCCTTCGCGGTGGCCGTCGGCGTCCAGTCCTCGCGCAGCGTAAAGATCAGGTTGACGTCCTGCGCCCCTTTGAGGTCTGCCCCGAGCGGCAGCGGCAACTGTCGCGGGTTGCCCTCGGGCGTCAGCTGGTAGTACTCGGTGGTGAAGAACGTGATGTCGCGCTGCACGAGGGCGATCGCACCGCCGGGCGAGTGGAATACCACGCCGCTCGCTCCGACATCGCTTTGCTGCGCGGTGTAGATGCTGCGCGCGCCGCTCAGCGGCTCGCCGCGCCGCCACAGCTTCACGATGCGCGGGTAGCCTGAGGTCGTCATCGAGCCGGGGCCGAAGTCGGTGCCGAACAGCACGCTGTCGTCGCTGAGATACGTGATGGTCGATTTGGCCTCCGTGAGCCGGAAACCGTCGGCGGGAAAACTGCGCGCGTGCAGATCGAATTCGCGCACCACCACCGCGTCACCGCCACCGCGCGACAGGCTCAGCAGGCAGCGCCGCATCGCCGGCGCACACTCGGCGCCCTTCCACACCCAGTTCTCGTGCTCGTCGGCGGCGAGCCGGTCGAGATCGAGCAGCAGCTCCCAGTCCGGCGCGGCGCGGCGGTAGTCCGCGAGCGTCGTGCGGCGCCAGATGCCCTTCGGATGCTGCGCGTCCTGCCAGAAGTTGAAGACGTAGCCGTGGTCGAGATCGCCGTAGGGAATGCGATCGCTGGCATCCATGACGCGCAGGATGGCCGCGTAGTCCTTCTGGTAGTCCGGATCCGCCTGCAGTACCGCGCGCGATCTGGCGTTCTGCGCCTGGACCCACTCGAGGGGTTTCTGCCCGTGCACGTCCTCGAGCCACAGGTACGGATCCTCGCCCGCCGCTGCCTGCGATTCACTCACCGCGTCCGCTCCCGGGACCGGGCCCATGTGCAACGCACTCAGCACCATCCACAGCATCGCCAGTCGTATGCGCATTCCCATAGCTGTCGCGTCATGCCCGCACCGCGACCCTCAGGCGCCGCGGTGCGGGTGCAGAATCGCCGCGACCGCATCGAACAGCGATCGCAGGCCGAAGGACACGTCCTCGATGCGTCCATTGACGTAGAACGTCGGCGTCGCACGCACGCCGCTCGCCATGCCGCCCTGCAGTTGCTCGCGCACGCGCTGCAGGTAGACGCGGTCGTCCATCTCGGCGGTGTAGCGCGCCATATCCAGACCGAGCTGTGCGGCATAGCGACCCAGGTGCTCGAGCGCAAGGTGCTGCTGGTTGGCGAACAGCAGGTCGTACATTTCCCAGAACTTGCCCTGGCCGCCGGCACACTCGGCCGCTTCCGCCGCGCGCAGCGCGTGGGGATGGACGTCCTCGAGGGGAAAGTGGCGGAACGCAACCTGCACTCGCCCGGCAAAGCGCTCCAGCAGCAACTTGAGCGCCGGTTGGGCCTGTTTGCAGTTCGGGCACTCGAAATCGCCGTACTCGACCACGGTCACGGGGGCGTGGGATGGCCCCGCCACGTGGTCGATGGGGCTCAGGGGTGTGCTGAGCTCGAAGGGCACGTGCGGCTTCATCGTAGGCTCACTATGCACCGGGGTGCGGACCGCGGCCACCACGCGGGCAGCGCACGGGCTTACTTGTCCTCCCAGGATTCGGTCGGCAGGTCAGGCGGGAGCGGCAGTGTGCGCAGGTAGGTCACCAGCGTCCACACCCCGTCCGCACCGAGTGCACCGCCGAACGCCGGCATGCCCTTCGGGCGACCGTAATAGATCGAGCTGAATACTTCGGCATCCGCGCCGCCGTAACGCCAGCGCCCGTCGCCGAGGTTCGGTCCGACCCAGCCGCTCGCGTCACCGCCGTGGCAACCATCGCAGTTCATGGACTTGAACAGCAGCGCCCCGCCCTTCGCCACCCCGGCATCGCCGGCATGCGGGTTGCGCAGTACGAGCCCGGGGGGAAGAATGCCGCCGGCGGCCAGGTGATCGACGTAACTCACCCCCGGCGGCGGCGGCGCCGCTGCCCCTGCCTGCGGGGAGCCCGGCCGTGCGCAGCCGAGCAGCACGAGCGCCGCCAGCGCGGCCGGCGCGAGCCGTGCGGAGTGCCCGAAAATGTCGTGGTGGCGCATAGGTCGCATCACAAACCGAAGATCCAGATGATCCCGCCCTGGCTCGTGTGGCGGGCGATGTCCTTGATGTAGTCCGCCGGCGCACGCACGTCCGTCGGATCGTCGGAGCGCGTGTCTCCGGCGAGCAGCGCCCAATCCCCGCCGATTCCGGCATAAACGGCGACGTACTGCCGGCCGTCGGGCGCGCGATAGGTGATGGGATTGCCGACCACGCCCGAGCCGACCTTGAATTTTGACAACACCTTGCCGCTGCGCGCATCGACGGACTTGAACCAGCCGTCGAGCGTGCCGTAGAAGACCACGTCACCGGCGGTCGCCAGCGCGCCGCTCCAGTTCGGATAGCGCTCCGGGTTCTCCCATACCTTTCTGCCGCTCGCGGCATCCCAGGCGATGAAGCTGCCGAGGCCGGTGCCGGGGCCTGCCGAGTACGGCGTGTTCACTCCCATGAAGGGCGTGCCGGCAAGATGCGACGCCCGCCAGGCCTCGTAGTCCATGCACAGGTTGTTGGTGGACGAGTAGAAAAGATGCGTGCGCGGTGAGTAGGCGGGCGGTGAGGAGGGGCTGACGCCGCCTTCCGCACTCGGGCAGATGCCCTTCACGTTGCCCCGCGAGCTACCGGTCGCCTTGGCCGCGTCGAGCAGCGGGCGCCCGCTCTGCAGGTCCACCGCGCGTGCCCAGGTGACAGGGGCGAAGGCCGCGGCAACCAACAGCCGCCCGTTGGTCCGATCGAGGGTGTAGGCAAAGCCGTTCTTGTCGAAGTGCACCAGGGCCTTGACCGGGTGTCCCGCGATCGTCAGGTCCGCGAGGATCATGGCGCCGGTGGCGTCGTAGTCCCAGTTGTCGTGCGGCGTGAACTGGTAGGCCCACACGAGCGTGCCGTCGCCCGGCCGGCGCGCCAGCACGCTGGCGCTCCACTTGTTGTCCCCGAGGCGCTGCTCGGGATCGTAAGGCGCGGCGTTGCCGGTGCCGTAGTAGAGCAGATCGAGCTCGGGGTCATAGGAGATCGAGCCCCACACCGGAGCACCGCCGGTGCGCCAGCTGTCGCCCGCCCAGCTGTGCGCGCCGAGGTCCGCGCCGCTGTCGTAGGGTGCCTTGAAGGTGCCCGGGCGGATCAGCATGTCGGCATCGGGTCCCATGTTGTGGGCGGTCCACACCACCTGGCCGGTGTTCAGATCCAGGCCCTTGAGCCAGCCGTAGATGCCGAACTCCCCGCCCGAGGCGCCGACGATCACCCGATCACGCACCACGATCGGGGCCATCGTCACGGTCTCGCCGCTACCCAGATCGGCGATCCGCACCCTCCACAGCTCGCGCCCCGTGCGGGCATCGACCGCGACCGTATGACCGTCGAGCAGGTTGTAGACGATCCTGCCGTCGACGTAGAAAGCTCCGCGGTTGACCGTATCGCAGCAGGCGACGCCGATGGCATTGGCGCTGATGTCGGGCCGGTATTTCCACCTGAGCGGATAATCCTCGCGCGTCAGATCGAACGCATACAACACGTTCGGCCAGGGAGTCACCACGTACATGGTGCCGCCGACGACCAGCGGCTGGCCTTCGTGGCCGCCCAGCACGCCGGTGGAGAATGTCCACACGGGGTGCAGCGAGTGCGCGTTCTGCGGCGTGATATCCTTGAGCTCGCTGTAGCGGGTGGCGGCGTAGTCCTTCGAGGGCATCGTCCATTGCCCGTCGCTGGCTTCGCGCCCGGCGGCCGCTGCGGCGTGCGCGCCGCCCGCGGCGGCGGCGCCCAGCCAGACCATCGCCATCACGAGCGCCGTGCGCAACATGCCCCCTCCCCTGATTGCCTCGACCGAGGGAGCAACTGTCTGATGCGCGAGCCGTTCAGGTCAAGCCGGTTGCAGCTGATACAGCCAGGTCTCCGAGAGGGTGCGCTCACCGAGCCTGAGGAACAGGCGCATGTCGACCACGGCGTCACCGGCGGGGGTAAAGTCGAATTCCGCCCGCCAGTGGCCGTTCACCCCGTCGGGGACCGCTTCGGCGAACACCTCCGAGAAGCTGCCGCCCGAGGTCCACAGCACCGGCTGCGGCTTGACACCCATCGGTAACGACACCAGCGGGCCACCCTTGAATTCCACCACGAACTTGCGCACGCCCGGCGGGCGCGCCTTGCCCGGCTGGCCGCCGCGGCCGAGGCGCGTCGCTACGCAGCGTGCCAGCGCCGTCGGATGCGGCTCGTCGGCGCTCCAGTAAAGCCGGTAGCGCACGCGCAATTGGCTGCCGGCCGTGACCGGCTGCTGCGGCACCCACATGGCAGTGATGTTGTCCTGGATCTCGTCGTCGGTCGGAAACTCGATGAGCTGCACCGTGCCCGCGCCCCAATCATCGAGCGGCTCGACCCACAGGCTCGGGCGGCGATCGTAGTAGACACCATCGAGGTAGTGATCGAACATGCGGTCACGCTGCAACAGTCCGAAGCCGCGCGGAGCTCTGTCCGCGAAGGCGGAGGCGGCGATCTGCCGCGGGTTGTTCAGCGGGCGCCAGATGTGCTCGCCGCCGCCGGTCCACATCGCCAGTCCGTCGGAATCGTGCACCTCCGGCCGCCAGTCGATGGCCGTGGGCTTCACGGTCTCGGAAAACCAGTACATCGAGGTGAGTGGCGCGATGCCGAGACGCGCCACGTCGCGCCGCAGGAACAGCCGCGCCTCGACCTCCATCAGCACCGCCTTGTCACGCTGCATGGCGAAGCGGTAGCTGCCGGCGACGCTCGGACCCTCGAGCAGCGCGTAGACGATCACCTGATGCGCCGAGGCAGCGCTCTCGGGAGCGAAGAAGAAGCGCGTGAACGCGGGAAACTCCTCGCGATGATCGGCGAGCGCGGTGTCGATGGCCAGCCCGCGCGCCGACAGACCGTACTGGTACAGCTCGCCGATGGCGCGGAAGTAGGAGGCGCCGAGGAAAGCCACCCAGTCGTGCGTGCGCCAGTCGAGCTTGCGCTGGTCCGCCAGGCGGCTCTCCTGGAAACGAAATCCGGCAAAGCCCGCGTCGCGCGGCAGTTCGTGCGCCGGGCTGTCGGCGGGAAGCAGGAAGTAGTCCGGGTCGTAGAGGATCTCGCGCGCCAGCGCCGCCCCCTGCCCCGCCGACAGCACGTACATGCGCACCGGCGTGGGGAAGAAACGGCCGAGGTGAAAGAACGTCGCCGGGTAGGCGCCGGGCCCGTCGCGAAACAGTGCCGCCTCCGGATCGAATCTGATCCGGCCGAGCGCCTCGTAGTCGAGGCGCTGCACTACCTCCGCCGACGGCGAGGCCGGCGGCTCGTAGGCACGCGCCGCAAGCCCCTCGGCCTCGCGCGTGAGAGCCTCGAACGAAAACGGCGCGGGTGCGCCGAACTTGAGCGTCGCGCCGGCACGCGCCGGGGCCGGAAGCCCGAGCGCTGCGGCCGCGAGGGCGGCACCCGAGCCGGTGAGCAGCGAACGTCGGTTGAGCATTCTGCGTACGCGGCCTTGCGTTGGCTCACAGTATCCGCCGTCCCCGCGCCCGCCGCCAACACCGCCGCGAGCAGCGCCGTGACGCCGTTCACGGCAGTGAGGCGCCGGCGCGGCGTCTCATACGCTGCACGCCTGGCGCTGTGCGAGCTGCAGAGGAGTTGTTCCGTGGCGAGGTTGACGGCAGACGATATCCGCACATGGCAGGTTGCGACTGCGCTACTGGCCGTGATCGCCACCGGCGCGGCCGCATTCGGTTACCTGCAATACCGTCGGGCGGATGCGCTCGGCGCGCAGCTGGCCGAGGCGAGCGCCGAGGCCGGCGAAGCTACCGCTGCGGAAACCAGGCTGCGGTCGGAACTGAGCGCCGCCCAGGACCGCACCAACTCTCAGGCGGAGAAGCTGCTCGCCGCGCAACGGCAGGTGAGCGCCGAGCAGCAGGAGCTCACTGCGGCGCACACGGCCCCGCCACGCAGCGCAGCGGCCGCTGCGCCGCCACCGCCACCGAGCGTGGCCGCGCCACAGTCCGAGCCGCCCGCCCCTGCGACGCATGCGGCCGCCGCCGCGCAGCAGGAGCTGCCCATCCGGCTGACCTTTCACGACGCCATCTTCCGCTCCGGCAAGGTCGCCATCCTGCAGAACCTGTCCGACACCGATCTGGAGATCGAGCTGGACGTGCAGACGCCGGCCACCGGTGCGCACGCCCGTCACCGTCTCACCGTGAACGCGCGCAGCGTGCTCAGGTTCGGTCCCGCCCAGGGCTGGCCGTTCGCCGCCGGCCAGGTCGTGACCTTGAACAACGGCAATTATCGGCCGCTGGTGCAGACAGTCAGTTCAACATAAGCGCGCATTCGCGCGCATTTGTAGGTGCGGGACTACGACCGTAGGTAGTTCCCCGTACTCGCCCAGCAACTTCCCCGCATTCAATAGTAGCGGCCGATGTGTTGCAATCAACCTGCGCCGGGTACCTCAAGGATCAAGTTTGTGGCAGCGGAAACGATACGACTACGCGCTCTGCAGCAACCCTCGCACGTCGAGCGGCTGCTCGAGGCGTTTAGCGCACGTACCGATATCCTGCCGCCGGATGCCTACCGGATTCGTGACCCCGCCGCGCTCCCCGTGCCGCTGCAACGGCTCGCGTCGAAGGCGAAGCGGGAAGGACAGGGTTGGATATGCTGGGCGCGCGCACTGCGCTCATGGATGTTCACCTGTGAGATGAGCATGGCCGCCTCGCGCGAGCACCGCGCGACTGTCCTGCACGTCAAAGTCTACGGCGAAGACGGCAACCTGCACGAAGCCGGCCCCTGGAAGCCGGACAACGACGGCAAGTGGCAGCGGTGCGCTGGCTGACGATGCGGCGCGCAGGATCCGGAGCTCCAGGGATGGGTAGCCTTTGGCGCAGAGGCGGCGATGCGACCTCCCGCGTCCCTTGCGGGGCTGCCGCTGTCCACGCCGCCTGTCACATCGCCACGCGCAACCTCGAGACCCGCAAGCACCACCTGGTCAGCTACCTGCGGGCGGCTTCGCGCGCCGGCTTTCACGGCATCACCGACGGATTGCAGCAACGCTGCAGCAAGCGCCGCCGGCTGTGGCTGGTCTTCGAAAGGCGCGACTCAGCGCAACCGAACGGCTGAGGTTGGCCCGTGCTGCCCCGGCGGCTCGGCGTCCGCCCGCGCGCTGTGCCTGCCGCCGTGTGACGAGGTTCGCAGTTTCGCTGCTATTGCCGCCTGCGCGGCAGCTTTTCTCGGGCCCTTTGACGCGCTCCAGAAGCGGCCACCCCGTGGACGGCTAACATCTCTGGCGTCAAAAGGACGCCACCGATGCCGCCACCCCTACGGGATCATCAGCCCGCGCACGCTGCGTCAGCGCCGCCACGGCGGGTGCTGATCATCGACGACGATCGCGTATTCGCGCTGCTCGCGCAGCAAACGCTGCAGCAGGCTGATTTCGCGGCCACCGTGGCCGGCAATTCTGTCGAGGCGTTCGCCGCATTCGACAGTGAGACCCCCGATCTGGTGTTGCTCGACGTCGAGCTGCCCGGCTGTAACGGCTTTGACATATGCCGCCAGTTGCGCGCGAGCAGTGCCGGTGCCGACGTCCCCATCATCATGGTCACCGGCCACGACGACACCGCCTCGATCTCGCGCGCCTATCAGGCGGGCGCGACCGACTTCATCCACAAGCCGATCCTGTGGCCGACGCTGCCCCATCGCATCGGCTTCATTCTCAGAGCCCTGGACAATCTGCGCGCGCTGCGCGCCAGCGAACACAAGAACCGCGCGCTGCTGCAGGCGCTGCCCGACACCATCCTGATCGTCAGCAGCGACGGCGTCCTGCTGGAACACATCACCGGCGACGGACAGCCGCAGCACGAGAGCCTGGTGGGCAAGCAGCTCGAGCAGGTGTTGCCCGCCGCGGTGGCGCGTGCCGCCCGCCAGGCGATGAGCGGCGGCGTGCCGGCCGAGCGCCTGACGCACGATTTCATCATCGGCGCGGGCGAGGGTCAGCGGGCCATCGAGGCGCGGCTGCGCCCGCAAGGCGACGGCACACTGCTGATCGTCACGCGCGACACCACCGAGCGGCAGCGGGCCAAGGCGCGCATCGAGTACCTTGCCTACTACGACACCCTGACCGGACTGCCGAACCGGCAGCTGTTCGTGCGCCATGCCGGGCGTGCCATCCGCGCCGCCAAGCAGACCGGGGCGCTGCTGGCGCTGCTCTACCTGGACCTGGATCGCTTCAAGCGCATCAACGACAACCTGGGTCATGCGGTGGGCGATGCCTTGCTGCAGCACGTCGCCCGCAGAATCAGGCAAAGCATCCGCGCCGACGATCGGGCGGCGGAGCCGGCGGCGGGCCCGAGCCCCACGCAGCCGCGCGTGGCTCGCCTCGGCGGCGATGAGTTCGTGGTGTTGCTGACCGAGCTTAGCGATGAGGCGCATGCCGCCGCGGTCGCCGATCGCATCGAGCGCTCGCTCGGCAAGCCGTTCGAGTGCGACGGCCACCGCTTCGTGGTAACTCCGAGCATCGGCATTGCGCTCTATCCGCGCGATGCCACCGACGTCGAGGACCTGCTGGTCAAGGCCGACATGGCGATGTACCGCGCCAAGGACCAGGGCAGGAACGGGCACGCGTTCTACGGCGATACCATGGCGATTCGCTCCCGCGGCCGTCTGGAGATCGAGAGCGACCTGCGCCACGCCTGTGAGAACGGCGATTTCCAGCTTCACTACCAGCCGAAAGTGGATCTCGCCAGTGGCGCGGTCATCGGCGTCGAGGCGCTGCTGCGCTGGCACCACGCGACGCGCGGCTGGATCGCGCCGGACACGTTCATTCCCGTGGCCGAGGAGACCGGGCTGATCGTCCAGCTCGGCGACTGGGTCATCCTGGAAACCTGCAAGCAGCTCAAGCAATGGGCAGCCACCGGACGCGGACATCTGACCGTGGCGGTCAACGTATCGGTTCATCAGTTCGCCGCACATGACTTCGTGGAGTCGGTACTCGGTTCGCTGTCGCAGTACGGCGTGCAGCCGGCACAGCTCGAGCTGGAAATCACCGAAAGCCTGCTGATGCGCAACGTGGTCGCCACCACGCGCTGCATGCAGCAGCTGCGCGCGGCCGGCGTGGCATTGTCGATCGATGATTTCGGCACGGGCTACTCCTCACTCGGGTATCTGCGGCAGTTCCCCGTGGGCGCACTGAAGATCGACCGCTCCTTCGTCAGGGACCTGACGACCAGCAGCGACGCCGCTGCGATCTGCGCGACCATCATCGCCATGGCCCGGGAGCTGAAGCTCAAGGTGATCGCCGAGGGCGTCGAGACCACCGCACAACTCGACTTTCTGCGCCGGCATCGCTGCGACCAGGCCCAGGGCTACCTGATCAGCGCCGCCGTCCCGGCGGCTGAGCTCGACAAGCTGCTGCGCGACGGATGGCTTGGCGCCACTCGCCCACCGCGTACTGCGCTGGGCGCCGCGGCAAGGTGACCCATGGGGCGCCGGATGGGCAGACTCCCGCTCGTTGCCAGGCTGCGCCTGACCCTGGCCGCCACCGCCGTGCTGGCGCTGCTGCTCGGCTCGCAGCTGCCCACCCACCTGCTGCACTCGGGAGACTACCTGCTGCCGACGATTCTGCTCGCGGTGGTCGCGGCCTACGCGCTGGCGGCCTGGCTGCTGCGGTTTATCTCCGCGCCGCTCGGCAACATGGCGAGGCTGGCCAAGCAGGTCGGCGCCAGCAAGGACTTCTCACTGCGAGCCGACAAGCACGGCGATGCTGAGGTCGGTGAGCTGGTCCACGGCTTCAATGAGCTGCTGGCGGAGCTGGAGAAACGCGATGTCAGCCTGCGCGCCTACCAGCACGATCTGCAGAGACTGGTGCGCGAACGCACGGTGCAGCTGAACGCGACCGTCGCCGAGGCACAGCAGGCGCTGGCGCGTGCCGAGGGCGCGACGCGCGCCAAGAGCGAGTTCCTCGCGCGTATGAGTCATGAGATCCGCACGCCGATGAACGGGGTGCTCGGCATGGCGGAACTGCTGCGCGACTCGCCGACGCTGGATGAGCGGCAACGCCGTTATGCCACCACCATCCATCAGTCCGGCAGCGCCCTGCTCGACATCATCAACGACATCCTCGATTTCTCGAAGATCGAGGCCGGGAAACTCGAGCTCGACAAGGCGCCGTTCAATCTGCGCGACGTGGTCGAGGATGCCGTCGATATTGTCGCCGAGCGTGCCTACAGCAAGGGCCTGGAGCTGATATGCGACATCCCGGACAACATCGTCACCGCAGTGTGCGGCGACGGCCCGCGACTGCGCCAGGTGATCATCAATCTGGTGAGCAACGCGGTCAAATTCACCGAGCGCGGCGAAATCAAGATCAGCGTGCGCCCCGCAGGCAACGCGCTGCTGGATCCATGCTTCAACATCGAAGTGAAGGATACCGGGATCGGGATCAGGCCCGAGAACTGCACGAGCATATTTGAGGCGTTTGCCCAGGAGGACGTCTCGACGACCCGCCGCTACGGCGGCAGCGGCCTGGGGCTGGCGATCTGCAAACAGCTGGTGGAGCTGATGGGTGGGCGGATCAAAGTCGTGAGCAAGCCCGGAGTGGGCTCGACATTCTCCTGCTCGGTGGTGCTGTCCGCCGATCAGGGCGGCGCCCAGGAGCAGCGCGCGCTGATGCTGCCGCGCACGCAGATGCTGATCGTCGATGACAACAAGACCTGCCGGCAGACCATCCGCCAGCACCTGGTCAGCTGGGGAGTGACGGTTAGCGAAGCCGGATCCGCCGACCAGGCGCTCGCCATCCTCGCCAAGGGCCTCGACAGCCAGTTCGAGGCGCTGATCATCGACCGCGAGATGCCGGGCGCGAGCGGCGAGACGCTGGCGACGAGGATCCGCGCGCGCCCCGGATTCGCCGAGATTCCGGTGCTGCTGATGAATTCCGCCTTTGCCCAGATCCCGGCTCCCGAGAACCTGCGCGGCGGCCCGACGGCATGGCTGAATAAGCCCATTCGACGCGCGCAGCTGCACGCCTGCCTCACGGCGCTGGTGGCGCATCAACCCTTCGAGACACCGCGGACCGTCCAGGCCGCCAGGGCGAGCGCCAAACCCACTACTCCATGTGCAGGCAAGGCCTCGCGCATCCGCAAGGTGCTCCTGGTCGAGGATAACCCCGTCAACCAGGAGGTCGCCCGGGCGATGCTGCACGAGCTCGGCGTGGAGTCAGTCAGCGCATGGAACGGCGAGGAAGCCCTGCAGAAGCTGACCACCGACCGCTTCGCAGCCGTGTTGATGGACTGCCAGATGCCGACGATGGATGGCTACGCGGCCACCAGCCGCTTTCGCGAATGGGAAAAGGCGCAAAAGCGCGCCAGGACCCCGATCGTAGCGCTGACGGCGAACGCCCTGAGCGGCGATGACAACAAATGCTTCGCGGCCGGGATGGATCACTATCTGAGCAAGCCATTCTCGAGTGAGCAGCTGTACCGCGTGCTGGAAGCGTGCGCGTCCGGTACAACGCCGGCGCGGTCCGAAGGCCAGGCGGAGACGGCCGTACTCGATGGACAGACGCTCGGGCGCATCCGCGCGATGCACGGGCAGGGGGACCAGGATTTCCTCGCCAGGGTGGTGCGATTATACGTCGCGAGCTCTGCCGCCCTGACCGAGGCGCTGCGATCGGCGGCCGCGTCGCGCGACATCGCGGGTATAAAAACCGCCGCGCACGCCCTCAAGTCCAGCAGCGCCAACGTCGGCGCGCTCGGCTTCGCCGAGCTGTGCAAGGAAGTCGAAGCGGCCGCCCGGCAGGAGAACATCGCTCAGGCCTGCGCGCTGGTGGACAAGCTGCTGGCGCAGCACGAACAGGTACTGCGGGCGCTCGAGGCGCCGGGCATCGCGGCCTGACGGGGCTGGCGCGGTGCGCGCCGGCTGCCTGATCCCAGGGACCTCGCCGGCAAACTAACTACCGCGCTCTATAATCGCCGCTAGTGAGCACCCTGGCTGTATTTGGCCTGTTGGCCGTGACTGCGATGCTCGTGTGCTATGCGCTCGAGGATCGTAGCCCGTGGTTCACCCTGGCGTTCGCCGCTTCCTGCGCGCTGGGCTCCGTGTACGGATTTCTTCAGGGCGCATGGCCATTCGGAGTGATCGAAGCGATCTGGTCCGCCGTAGCCGTGCGGCGCTGGCGGATGAAGGCAAAATCAAACTGACCAAAACCAGCCTTCAGGGCTGTATGGGCGACTGCAGGGGAAGCATCAGCCGCGCGGCTGACCGGCTGCTCGCGGGCGGCCTTTCCGCCTCAAGCGCGCGCTCTCTCCTGTAGATAAGCCCGAACAATGCTCCGGTGCAGAGCAGTGACAAGGCAACGTACCCAAGGCAAATCTCAAGCGCGATTACTAATGCGTGTGGCATGTGGGACTCCTCCGGCCGCTTCGATCCTACTGGCGGTGAGTCTAAAAGCAGGGCAATCACGTCGCAGTCGAGATTAGGTATCGTTTTGGTTATTGACCCGGCGCAAGGCGGCCCGTCGGGCCGCTTTTGGTTACTGGCCCGACGTCGTGGTATCGATCGGGGCACAGTTGGTGCGCCCGGACATCACACAGTCCTGCAATCGCCCGGCATTGCCGAGCAGGCGCACCAGGACCAGCCCGAGCACGATCAGCAGCAGCGCCACCAGCAACCCCAGCAGCGCACCGCGACGCGAATCAGGGCGCTTTGGCTCCTGCGGCTGCTGCTCGTTTCGTGCGTCCATCAGGGCTCTTTTTGGCCGCGCAGCGGCGTCCGACTGGTGGTCGCAGCGCGCAAAGTAATCATCGCCCACCGCGTCCAGCGCCGCTTTCTGCTGGTTTGATTTCGACCTGGTACCGCACTATTCTCGGTCCGAAATCAGGAAGAATGAAGCGACTCGCTATCCTGCCGAGCCGGTGGCTGGCCCCAAAACGAAAAGAAACGAGGTGCCCGATGAAATCCGCGATCTGGACGTGGGTGAGGATAGTCTGCTCATTGGTGGCGCTCGCCTGGTTCGGCCTCGCAGAGGCGCAGTCGCTCCCCCGACTCAAGCCGATCCCGCCGCGTGGCCCGCGGATCAGCGCTGCTGCAGCCCTTGCCCGCACGTCATTGGCCGCGTCGCCGTGGCAACCCCTGAACAACCAGCCTCCATTTACTGCGACCACCTGCAACGGCGGTTTCCCCGGTGCCGCTAACCCGCTGCTGCTGACCGATGGCTCAGTGATCGTGCAGGATGCAGGCTGCCCGGATTGGTGGCGGTTGACTCCTGACAGCAGCGGCAGCTACGCGAACGGCACGTGGACCCAGATCGCCTCAACGGCGCCGACGTACGCCCCGCTCTATCACTCCTCCGCCGTTCTGCCAGACGGGCGGGTGATCATCATGGGCGGGGAATACAATTACTACCAAGGCAACTACTTTGTCCCCATCTGGACAGCCCAAGGCGCGATCTATGATCCGCTGACCGACGTCTGGACGCCGGTCGCGCCACCGCCGTTCTTCAGTTTCATTCAGAATCTGCCGCCCCCGGCCCCCTTGATGCAGACGATCGGCGATGCGCAGAGCGTGGTCCTGGCGAACGGCGTTTACATGCAAGCCGATTGCTGCACCAAGCAGTCTGCGCTGCTCGATGCCCAAACGTTGACCTGGACTCCGACAGGCGCCGGCAAGTACGACCCGAACGACGAGGAGGGCTGGAATCTTTTGCCCAACGGTTTGGTGCTCGCCGTTGATGCCTACGTTCCCATTGACGGATTCCCGTACCTGCCGACGGGCACGAACTCGGAGCTGTACAACCCGAGAACGGGCTCGTGGCACAGCGCCGGCAGCACGATCGTGCAGCTGTGGGACTCGGGGCTTAACTGCGGAGAGCTCAGCGCCCCTCCGCCGACCCCCACCTTCGAGCTCGGCCCGGCAGTGCTGCGGGCGGACGGAACGGTCTTTTACATGGGTTCCAATACCTGTCCCGGGGCCGCCGGGAACACGGCGATCTACAACTCCTACACCGGACAATGGCAGCCTGGCCCCCTGTTTCCTGAAGTCGACGGAGTGACTGACATCAACATTGCGGACGGTCCGGCCTCGTGGGAGCCGAACGACAAGGTGCTCATGATGGCGAGCCCTGAGTACGGCAGTCCACCCTCCTTTTTCTTTGAATGGGACGGAAGGCATTTGAACCAGGTCCCGGGACCTCCGAATGCACCGGTCGATGGCTCCTACTACGGCAATATGCTGGTGCTGCCCACCGGACAGATCCTGTTTACCGACTTCTCCACTGATATCGAACTCTACAATCCGACAATCACCGATGACGACCGAGGGTTCCAGCAGACGATTGCACCGGTGATCGCCTTTGCACCCCCGGTGGTGACGCGGGGCGGCTCCTATGAGGTTTTTGGCTTCCTCTTCAACGGTGTCACCCAGGGAGCCTTCTATGGTGATGACGTGCAGGCTGCAACCAATTTCCCGCTGGTGCGGATTACCAACTTACACACGTCCCATGTCTTCTACAGCCGCACCCATGATCACAGCAGCATGGCGGTGGCATCGCATGCGCTCGTATCGACGCATTTCGACTTACCGTCCGACCAGGAAAGGGGGCCCAGCCTCCTGCAAGTTGTTGCGAACGGACTTGCATCCCGGCCGGTGTTCGTATTCGTTTATTAACGACATCAAGCGCAAATCGAAGGGCGGCAGTGCGCGAAATGCACTTGCGCTGCCGCCTTTATGAACGGCCTGTCTGTCCGCGGGTGTCGCGGTGAACATTCCGGTGACGATTACAAACAACGGCGCTGCGCCCGGGCAATTCTTCATTGACGCCCGACTCAATACCCGCGCGAGCGTCGTACTCGCCTCATTATCACCGCCGCCGAGCAGCGGATACCCGCTGCCTCTGGGATCGACCTCCAACACTGCTTATCCACAGTGGTTCGTACCCGCGGAAACTTCGAGCGTGCAGGTTACGGCGAGCGCGACACTGCCGGTCGAATTTGATTTCAGTCCCAACATCGGCGATCCGGATATATTCGGCCCGCCCACTACGCTCGATTCGCATGATCCTGACCGTGGCAGATCCTGACAAGGAATTTGCGCAGGCGTTGGCAGCCCGCCCGTGCTCCGTGCCTGATGCGCCACTTTGACAGTCTCTGGCGGTCGCGGAGGGTTTAGCAGACAATTGATGATTCAGCACCGCAGGCGAACAGGCGGCGCATGCCAGCATGGAACTCAGCGTCGCACGCGATTCTTACCCTCATATGATTCTGGTTTGTAAGCCGCGCGCTCCGCCCTTCATCGCGGCACTAGTGTTATTGCTTGTTGCCGGTTGCGCAGTCGGTCCTGACTTCAAAAGACCTGCCGCTCCGGAGGTCAGCGACTACACAGCCGCAGCACCCTCGACCACGGTGACCGCCGCGAATGTCTCGGGTGGGGAGGCGCAGCGCTTTGCCAGGGGCAGTGACCTCGCCGGCGACTGGTGGACCTTATTTCATTCCCGGCCCCTCAACGACCTGATCCAACAGTCGCTTACAAATAGTCCCGATCTTAAGGCGGCGCAGGCGGCACTGTCGGTTGCCAGAGAGAATGTCCTTGCGCAACGCGGCACTTACTATCCCAGTGTCTCGGCCAGCTTCTTGGCCAGCCGCCAGCGGCAAGCAGGGACGATCTCACCCACGCCCAGCTCAAACGCCTTTCTATACAATCTCTTCACGCCACAGGTCAGCGTTGCCTACGTCGCGGATGTTTTCGGCCTCAACCGCCGGACCGTGGAGTCGCTGCAGGCGCAGGAACAAGAAGTACGTTTCCAGATGATTGCGACCTACACCACGTTGACCGCCAACGTGGTAGTCACCGCGGTTCAGCTGGGCGCGGTGCAGTCGCAGATCGATGCAACCCACGAGCTCATCGACATCAACTCCAACATGGTGCAGATCCTGCGCTATCAGTTCGACAAGGGTTATGTCAGCCGCCTCGATGTCGCCGCGCAGGAATCGCAGCTCGCGCAAGTGGCCGCCACGCTCCCGCCCCTTCTCAAGCAAGCCGCCCAGCTGCGCGACCTCCTGGCCGTCCTCGCCGGCCAGTTTCCCAACCAGGTAACCCATGAAAAATTCGCGCTTTCGAGTCTGCAATTACCCCAGGAGCTGCCGGTGAGCCTTCCATCGGCACTCGTAGCGCAGCGTCCGGACGTGCTGCAGGCCGAGGCCAACATGCACGCCGCCAGCGCCAGGATTGGAGTGGCCATCGCCAACCGCCTGCCGAACATTCAACTGACCGCAGACGCCGGCAGCACGGCACTGGCCATGAGTCAGGTGTTCACTTCGGGGACGGGGTTCTGGGGCCTGGGCGTCGCTGCGACTGCACCCCTTTTCGAAGGCGGGACGCTGCTGCATCAGGAGCGGGCCGCGAAGGCCGCTTACGTTCAGGCCGCGGAGCAATATCGCAGCACGGTACTCACTGCTTTTCAGAACGTTGCTGACACCTTAACAGCGCTGGAGCAGGACGCCGAGGGTCTGAAGGCGGCTGCAGCCGCAACCGATGCCGCGAAAGTGACCCTGGATTTGTCCCAACGACAGCTTAAGTCCGGGTACGCCAGTTCCCTGGCGTTGCTGAGCGCTGAGCAAACCTATCAGCAGGCTCTCATCAACCTGGTGCAGGCCCAGGCCAATCGTTATGCCGACACGGCGGCCTTGTTTCAGGCCCTTGGCGGTGGCTGGTGGAACCGCGCGGACCTGGTAACTGAACAACATGGAAAATAACTCGTTCGCGCCGGCCGTTGCCATCCTGGCTGTGGCTGTCATGTCAGTCGCCAGCTGCGCATCGAAGACTGATGGGGGCCCGCAGACCGCAGCGTTGACGGCCAACAATGCCAGACTGACGGAGGCTCAGCGCCAGCACGTCCAGCTCTACACCGTTCAGCCGTCCAGATTTAACCGAACGATTGAGACCACGGGGGTGGTTGATTTCGACAACGATCAGGCCACGAGCGTGCTCGCGCCGTTTTCCGGTCCGGTCTCGCAGCTGCTCGTCCCCTTGGGCGCACAGGTCAAGGAGGGCACTGCGCTCGCGAGCGTGGATTCACCCGACTTTGCGACGGCTATCAGTACCTACCGCAAGGCACTTGCAACGGCGCAGACCGACCGCCGACTTGCCGACCTCGATAAGGATCTTCTCGAGCACAACGGTGTTTCTCAGCGCGAAGAGGACCAGGCACAAACCGACGCGGTCAGCGCCGAGGCGGATCGCGATGCCGCGTTGCGGGCACTCGTGTCGCTGAAGGTCGCTCCAGAGATGATCAGGGATATTCAGGCGGCCCGGCGCGTATCGGACACCGCGGCGTTCATCCGCTCGCCGATCGCGGGAACCCTGGTCGAGAGGCTGATTACTCCCGGAGAGCTCCTGCAGGCGGGCACCACGGCGTGCTTTACGGTCGCCAACCTTTCGCGCGTGTGGGTCCTGGCGCAGCTTTTTGGCTCGGACCTCGCCGCGGTGAGTCTCGGGGATTCCGCGCAGGTGCTGACTGGGGTTGGGACAAACAGCTTTTCCGGAAAGGTGGACAACATCGCCGCCCTGGTGGATCCGGATACGCGTTCGGTTCAGGTGCGTGTGGTGGTCGAAAATCCGGGAGACTTCCTGAAGAAGCAGATGTATGTGCGCGTGTTGATCCACGCGCGCCAGGCAAGCACCGGGCTGCTGATCCCCGTCTCGGCGGTGTTACGGGATGACGAGAACCTGCCGTTTGTCTACGTCGCTCAGGCCGACGGTAGCTTCGCGCGGCAGCACGTAACCCTCGGTTATCGCGCCGGGGATCAATACGACATTGGTGCCGGTCTGCAAGCCGGCGATCAGATCGTGGTTGCCGGGGGCATCTTTGTTCAATTCATGCAGACTCAATGAGCTCGCCCGCGTCGCCAAACGGATCTGCGCCGCGAAGCGCGTCGATCATGGACCGCATCGTGGCCTCCTCGTTGCGGCAGCCCTTGCTCGTGGGCCTCATGATGCTGGTACTGATCGGCCTGGGGTGGCACTCGCTGCGACGCCTCCCGGTAGACGCCTATCCGGACCTGTCGCCCCCCATGGTCGAAATCATCACGCAGTGGCCCGGGCACGCGGCAGAGGAAGTGGAGCGGCTGATCACGGTGCCGGTCGAACTGGCGATGAACGGCATTCCCAGGCTGGCAACGAGCCGCTCAATCTCGCTTTATGGCCTGTCCGACGTCATCCTCACCTTTGAGGTTGGTACTGACGATTACTTCGCGCGCCAGCAGACCATAAACCAACTCGGTGACGCTGCTCTGCCGAGTAACGTGACACCTGCACTGGCGCCGCTATCAGCACCCTCGGGTCTGATCTATCGCTACGTGCTGCAGAGCTCCGACCGATCGCCGATGGAGCTCAAGACGTTCGAAGATTGGATCATCGAACCGCAGTACAAAGCCGTTCCGGGTGTCGCGGATGATTCCGGCTTCGGCGGCGGAACGATGCAATACCAGGTGCTCCTCGATCCGATCCGGGTTGCCTCGGTCGGCCTATCGGTCCAGCAGGTGGAGAACTCCCTGACCGCCAACAACGCCAATGCCGGCGGCGGCTTCTATTCGCAGGGCGGGCAGTTTTACTACGTGCGCGGTACGGGGCGTCTCAGAACGACAGAGGACATCGGCAATGTGGTGGTGGCGGTTAACAACGGCACGCCGGTGCTGGTCAAGGACGTGGGGCGCGTCGTCATCGGCATAGCCCCGCGCCTTGGCGAGTTCGGCTACGAAAAACAGGACGACGCGGTGGAGGGCGTCATCCTGCTGAGAACGGGTGAAAAGACCCAGGACGTACTGAAGCGGGTCGAGGCTAAGACCCGGGAACTCAACGACGCTATCCTGCCCAAGGATGTCAAAGTTGTTCCCTTCTACGATCGCACTGACCTGGTCGCGCTGACCACGCAGGTGGTGGAGCGCAACCTGTTGCGAGGCATGTTGCTGGTCGTCGTAATCCTCATATTTTTCCTCTACGACTTCCGTGCCGGCCTGATTGTCGCCAGCACTGTCCCGCTGGCGTTGCTGTTCGCATTCGTTTGTCTTGATCTGCAAAACGCCTCCGCCAATCTGCTCTCCATAGGAGCTGTGGATTTTGGAATCCTGGTAGACGGTGCGGTGGTCATGGTGGAGAACATCTTCCGCCAGGTCGCGGCGCGCCGCGGGACTCCTGTGAACATCGTGGACACCATCAAGAGCGCGGCCGCGGAAGTGGATCGCCCGCTTTTCTATGCGGTCGCCGTGATCGTCGTCGGTTTCCTGCCGATCTATGTCTTATCCGGAGCCTCCGGGACGCTGTTCAAGCCGATGGCGGACACGATGATCTTCGCCCTGGTCGGTTCACTGATCGTCACCCTGACGCTGCTGCCGGTGTTGTGTGCGTGGTTCATGCGCCGCGGCGTCCAGGAGCGACGCAATGCCGCCTTCGAATACATCAAATCGGTCTACACCCGCGGACTTGATTTCTGTCTGGGGCACCTGTGGGGTACGACGTTCGCCTCGGTGCTGCTGCTGGCAGCTTCGCTGTTGCTCATCCCGCGCATCGGCGCCGAGTTCATGCCGCAACTGGATGAAGGCGCGCTGTGGGTGCGCGCAACGATGCCCTACACGATTTCATTCGACGAGGCGGCGAAGATTGCTCCCAAAGTGCGCGATGTACTGCACTCCTTTCCCGAAGTCACTACCGTCGCATCGGAGCTGGGGCGGCCTGACGACGGCACTGATTCCACCGGCTTCTTCAATGTCGAGTTTTACGTCGGCCTTACCCCCTACGCGCAATGGCACGGCGCCACCTATCGCAGCAAAGCCGGCCTCATCACGGCGATCAACCGCAAGCTCGAGTCATTCCCCGGAATCATTTTCAACTACACCCAGCCGGCTGAAGATGCGGTGGATGAGGCGGAGACGGGCTTGAAAAGCGCCCTGGCGGTTAAGATCTTCGGAGCCGACCTCAACACGCTGCAGCAAAAGGGCAAGGCGATCAAGCAGATCCTGGAGCGAGTGCGCGGAATCACCGATGTAACTCTGGTGCAGGAGCTCGGGCAGCCAAGTCTGACAATCAAGATCGACCGTGCCAGAATCGCCCGCTACGGTTTGAATGTCGCCGATATCAATGCCCTGATTCAAACAGCGATCGGCGGGGACGTGGCCACCCAGGTGGTGCAGGAAGAGAAGCAGTTTGATCTGGTCGTGCGCCTGGAGCGCCAATACCGGGACACTCCCGATGAGATAGCAAATATCCTGGTGGCCACACCCGGCGGACAACAAATCCCACTCAAGGAATTCGCGGACATCCAGGTGACCGACGGCGCCTCCTTCATCTACCGCCAGAACAATTCGCGCTACATCGGGGTGCAGTTCTCGGTGGAAGGACGCGATCTGGCCGGCGCGGTGGAAGACGCCATAAAGCAGGTCAACAAGAACGTCACGTTGCCGCGGGGCTACCGTCTGGACTGGGGCGGAGAGTACACCGAGTATCTGGCTTCACGCGGGCAGCTGAGTGTCATCCTGCCGCTGACGTTGTTCCTGATTTTCCTGCTGTTGTTCGCGCTCTACAGCAACTTTAAGTTCCCGTTCATCACCGTCCTGGGCGTTGTGCTGTCAGCGCCGGTGGGGGGTATCCTGGCGCTGTGGATCACCGGCACGCCTTTCTCGGTCTCTTCCGGCATCGGCTTTCTGGCCTTGTTCGGCGTCTCGGTGCAGACGGCGGTCGTCTATATCTCCTATGTCAATGAGCTGCGCCGCGGTGGCACCGCTCTGCCCGAGGCGATTCGACTCGGGGCGATCTTGCGCCTGCGTCCGATCATGATGACTGCGTTGGTGGCCGCATTGGGCCTCTTGCCGGCGGCGCTGGCCACTGGTGTTGGCACGGACTCCCAGCGGCCGTTTGCCCTGGTCATCGTCAGCGGTTTGTTCACGCGGCTGTTGGTTAGTGTCTTTCTGATGCCGGTGCTCTATGCCCTCGTGGGCCGCCCCGGCGACCGGCTCGAAGTGTGATGCCTCGTTTCACCTTCGGCTGGCGCGTCTACGGCCTGGGCGTGATGCGATGGGCATGGTCTGCCTGTAAGGCACCTGATAGCGGCCCATTGGTGTTGGACTGCTAGGGGCCGTAAGCGGTGCTTTCTAATTGGCGGAGCGGGTGAGATTCGAACTCACGAGCCCCGTGAAGGGCCTCCGGTTTTCAAGTCGCACCACCCCGCCCGAGAGTACATTCTAGGCACGCGTAAACGCATAATTTCATTGAAGCTCGGAAAACTCGCCCAGTCTGGCAATTCCCGGTCGAACACGCGACTGCGACACGAACTGCAACACCCAGTGCGCGGCGATGACGGTCCATTGCGGATGAGTCAATCCCAGTTACGATGAGGCAATAGACTCTTCAGTAGCGACATTGGCGCACCATTTCTGGACATGGCTGCACGATAGGCGCCGCACTTGATTCGCGAACTCAGGGACTGGCGGCTCACAATCGCCGTGCGAAATTCTACAAGGCGTGGACGCCAGCGAAGCTTTGACTGTTCACCAGCGAGCGAAAGGTTGACTGTCCTGAAGCCATTCGCGATTGCGTACTTGAACGCTTCGCTTATCGTGGTGGTCATTACGCTGTAACGGCCCCAAGCCGGATCGAAGCCAGAGTAATACAAATAGATGCTGTTCCCTACGGCGAATCCGATTCGCGATGCGACAATCTCCGCTCCGATCCTTAGCTGAAACAGCCTTACGGCATCGCGCGCCGCCAGGTTGTTGCAGACGGCATAGAGAAAATCCTGCAATGGCCGGAGCGAAAACCGGTTGGGGTGCTTCGCGCCCCGTGCCATCTCGGAGCGCATTGCATGCAATTCCAAAAACCGGTCCAGCGCTTTCCGCACCTCCTCGCGTTCTCGCGCCACGACCAACTCGAATGCGTGACCATCGCGCCTGAGTGAATTGTAGCAGTGCCGAAGCGATTCACGGACATTCCGCTGCAGCCCCGCGCGAAATTCCTCCCAGCTAGAGGGCAGATCCAGCACGTAATCGTCACTAGTGCGGCACCATTGAGGCGTCGTTTCGCGCGCAACTGCGTCGGCCAGCGGTTGGCTGATTCCACGCCATTGAATCCAGTCCCAGTTTCGTATCTTGGCAAGGCTCTCGTGTACTGCTCGTACGCATATCCGCTCGTAGCGCGGCTTGATCAAAGGACTTTGGATTTCGGTGAGTCCCGGATCTGCGCCAATGAGATTCACCGTACCCAACTTGAGCGGCCCGAGACTGCGACGCGCAAAGATCAGCGGCACGATCGCGACGCATTCTCCGATGCGATCTCGCAGGATACAGAACAGCGGCGATTCCGCGATTTGCGGGTCACGGTTCAGAAAATGCCTGCACCAGCTCAGGTGCCACTCGTGCAGCGCGAAGGGAAGGGTGTTGCCGGTGACTCGATAGAGATGCTCGTAGTCCGGCGTCAGTGCACGAATGTCGTTAACGTTGGTTACGAGATCGGTTGTTATTTCGACCGGTCGTGACTCAACGCTTTCGCACTCGCCGAGCGAGAACGGGCCGCGTAAAGGCGCGGTTGATGAGACACTGCATTCCGTTGCATTTGCCTCGATCACGCCAACCTCGCGGCGAAATATGTCAAATTGTCATTACACGCACCGAGTGCGTCTCAAGGCGACCGAAACAATTCAGGGCGTTATGCGCGTCCGAGATCGAGGACGCGGCCGCACGCGCAAGTTAGACGATTAACTAATCCTACAAGCGGATCGAATGCGCGTATGTACACTACCGCACTCACCACGCAACCCAGCAGCCATTCCTGGCCCGAGGCAGAGCGGCTCGTAAGCGCGACGGTGGCTGAGCAGCACCATGTATTCACGGCGGAGTAGGATTACTCCAGTAAAGCAAACGGGAGACCGAGGAGGCGATTGATATGGCCAAGATCACTGTGTACCCGTTTGAGGTGTGGGACCCTATCAGCGATCAAATGGTGAGGTCGAAACGATTGGGCACGCTTGAAGCCATCAAAAACACGGCGCACGGGCGCGAGGTCGGTCCCGGGATGGACGTTGACGCTTCTGACGTCGGCACAGAGATCCACGGGTTCACGGTGCGGAACTACGTGCTACCGGGAGCCGGCAAGAAACAGACATGACCACACTGTCGCTGCGGCGGCTCTGGACGATGTACAAGCGGGTTCGGGCCGAGAACGGCCTCGGCGAACGCGCCTCATCTTTGCCCAAGCCGCGTTTTATGCCGGCGCGCGCTCTACGCTGAAGGTGCTCAACCGCCTGCTGGAACACCGCCAGGACGACGAGCTGCGCCGCACAATTCAGCGGTAGGACCGACGGATTAAAGCGCTACAAGGCCTGTGGCCGCGAGCGCGGCGGCACTGACTGTGGGCCACGACAGGCCCGGGGACCCTGATTTGACATTCGCTAAACGAGGACTAGTGTAAGCGGTAGTGCTTCGTTGTGAAGCTGGCGGGTGTCTTCCGCCGCCGTGTCGAAACACTCGAAGCAGTGAGGCATTTGGTCGTGACGGAACGAACCACTTACCATGCAAAGGTTCCTGAGCTCGGCCGACGAGCAGACCTAAACGTCGGACCGTCAAAAACCGCAAACGACACCGGGATAGAAGTCCACGAAGAGGAATGGGGTACGGTCACCGCGCAGGTCGTATACAAGATGCGCTGCGAGTGTGGCCGCTCATGGTTCGAGCTCGACCTTCTGAAGTTCGTGGAGTGCCCCGCCTGCCATAAGCTCGGCCTCATCTCCCATCCGGGCCAGACCTAGGAGATGGAACCGGTCGGGCTCGGCATGAGCGCGACCGATCTCTCGACACGGCCGGTGCAATTGGGGCGGCGCCAGCGTTCCCGCGGTGCGAGGTAGCTACTCGCCGATTACTGGGGTCTCATGCAAGGGCCGCGCGGCTGGCACATCCCCCTCTTGCGTCGCCGCACGCACGATCTTCTCGATGATCGGCGGTGTCGGCAACTTTAGTCGCTGCCGTTCTTCCAGAAGCCACCTGGCAAGGTCCGCCGTCATTCGCACACCGTCGTCGTGCGGGTAGGTCTTGGCCAGCGCCTCGAATGACAGCCAAAGGGCGTCGTTAGTCTGATTCATCACACGTCCCCCGTCGGTTTTGTTTCTTAGAAGCGAAAGCGTAATCACCGCGCAAATCGGCCTTCTGTTCGGTGCCACGCGTAGTGTACGTTACACAGCGTGGTGGTTTATTGGCGGAGAGGGTGAGATTCGAACTCACGAGGCTCTTGCGAACCCTCCGGTTTTCAAGACCGGTGCAATCAACCGCTCTGCCACCTCTCCGCTCTAATCAACTCAACGGCTTAGGCGCATTCTAGCAGGCCACGGAGGCCGTTTCGGGCGCTGACGTTTCCATCTACGCTCACCGTCACGCGCGCTGCGCGCCTATTTTGTGGTGGCCCGCCGTGCGTGCACCTCGATCGTCCTTGCATTCCAGGGGTAGCGGTCAACACGTCCGCAGGGACACCTGACCCACGGCAGGGAGGACTCGTTTACGGGCTCCGGTGTCTCATGCGTTGTTTCCTGGTGCTCAAGGCGCTTGCCGCATCCCTTGCAGATCCATCCGACGTAGCGCTTGCCCTTGGTGAGCGAATCGGGCGGGAGCGCGATGAGCGGACGCCATCTTGAGTCGCCGGGCTTTTTCCTTGCACTGGCGTTCAGTGTCTCCAGTTCTTTCCGCAGCTCCGCGCGCCGCCGCGGCATGTTTTTCAGCATGGATTTTATTTCCTCTTGTTTCCCAGCCGACCGTGCTGGAGCGTGTTATTGCCGCGTCAGCAGCGAGAGAACGATTTTCTGAATCCACTCCTCGGTAACGCTTTCGAGGGGGGCGTCTGCCTCCGGCCCGGCGGAGCGGCCACCCGATGACGGACGGGACACATGGACCCCCACGCTGCCCTTCTGCGCGTGGCAGGACAACTGCAGTTGTACGTTGGCGTCGGACGGTCGTCTGGTGCCACTTGCCATCCGGACATCGTCACTGAAGGCGTAAAAGGCGATGCTGGGTTCTGACTGGCGCCCACCGGAGCCGACCTCCGATTCAACGACCGCGGCGTCGATTCCATTCTTCTCCAGCAACTGTTTGAGCGATTCAAGCGTCGGTTTGATGACTCGCTGCAGGTGCTCGCGAAACGCCTCACGGAACGCCTGTTCGCGAGACTTGGTGTCCTGCCTCTTTTGATTGGCAAGTCGCTCCGCCTCTTCGCGGGCGCGAAACACCTGTGCGAATCCGTCTTCGATTTCCTTTTTCAAGGGCGTACCCCTTATCGGAAGCGATGCGCTCCGTTTCTCACCGCAGACCGGTGCAATCCACCGCTGGCCCACCTCTGCGCTCTAATCAACTCAACTACTTACGCGCATTCTAGCAGGCTGCAGACGCCGTTTCGGGTGCTGCGGCAAGGACTGTATGCTTTGCCGCCAGTCCACAGTCCGGATCACCTGGCCGCAAGCGTGGCAGGGCAGTTCCGCTGAAGTGAGTCCACCCATGCATATCCTTGATTTCTTCTCGGCCGAACCGAGCGGCCAGGCCGCATTGCAACTCGGGGAGCTTACGCTCGCGTTGATATTGTCCTCGCTGATTGGACTCGAACGCGAGTTCCGGGCCAAGAGCGCGGGGTTGCGCACCCACACGTTGGTGGGTGTCGCAGCAGCCCTCATCGTGCTGGTCTCCAAGTACGGCTTCACGAACGTCATCTCTCAGTATGAGATCGTTCTGGACCCCTCGCGCGTCGCCGCGCAGATCGTCTCCGGTATCGGCTTCATAGGTGGCGGCCTGATCTTCGTGCAGAAAGACATCGTTCGCGGACTGACTACGGCCGCGATCATCTGGTTGACTGCAGCGGTGGGGATGGCATGCGGGGCGGGCCTGCCGCTATTGGCTATCTTTGTGACCGCCGCACATTTTCTGGTGGTGTTCGGCTATCGCGGCCTCGAGCACCGAATTCTGTCGGCGCACGCTGAACTGCAAGTCCGTTACGCCCCGGGCAAGGGCGCGGTGGAGAAGTTGATGCAGATGTGTACCGGGCGCGGGTTTCAGATCCAGGCGCTGACGGTGCAGCAGGATGATGCAGCGTCCACCGATGAGACGCGCACCATTCACCTACGCGTACAGGGGCGCGGCGGCGTCGCGCCACTGGTGCTGTCGATCGGAGACATCAAAGGGGTCGCTTCGGCACGGGTGCTCCTACCCGAACCGAGCAAGGAATGACGCTAGAAGATATCTGCGGTCGAGGTGAGCTGCGCGGACTGCGCCCGGACGCCATCGAGGCAGCTGATGGCATCGACCGTCACTCTCAGCACCTCGGTGGTATGCGCCCCTTCGGCAGTGTCGAGGTACTGCCGGTCGACGGTAATGGTGCGGCTGTAATGGGCCGGGAGGTCGTAGCTGACACGTCGCAGCTCCGATACCACGGTGCCGTCCTCGGTCTTCCAGTCGACCCGGTAGCGGATCACGCCGCTGCAGCCGTTGGCGGCGCACTGCGGCGCGTTGATGCCGAACGCAATGCGAAACTCGTCCTTGCTCAGACGCATGACGAATGGCTCCTGCGTCAGGAACGCGGCACGCCCGGCGGGCGGCTCCGCCGCGCGCCCGCACGGGGCGCAGGCACCCAGGCCGGCGACCAGAACCAAGATCTCCTTCAGGTGTGTGCTCACGGTGTCAGCTCCATGCCAGGGCCGCCGGCCCGGGGCTTTGAAACTAGCGACCTGCACGCGCGGCGACAAACGAGCAAAAATCAATCCACGCCCAATGCCGCTCATGCATGCGGGCCAACCCCCGCCCGCGGGGGCCGCCGGGACGAATCCGTCGAAGGGCAGGATGGATCCGGCGCCTGCCCCCTGACACGGGTGCGCCCGCCGGCGTTTCATTGAGGCCCGGAAGAAGGCTCTGAGGGGGAGATCCTCATGAGAAAGAAGGCCTCGGCGCTGCTCGGTGCGCTGCTCGTCAACCTGCTGTTCGGCCTGTCGATGGCCGCAGTGCTGGGCGCCGCCGCGCGGGCTGCGACGCCCGTCCCGCCGCGCTGCTCGGCCGTCCATGCCCCCGCGACTGCGCCCCCCGCGCCGCCCGCCGCGCACCCCACACCGCGCACGCCGGGCCACAACGGCTATGTGGTCGCGGCGCGCATGGGCTGGGCCATGGGCTAATGCGCCACTCCCGCGGCGGCCGGCGCGGCCGTGGCGCGGGCTGAGCGCAGCATCGAGATCGCTGCGTAGGACACCACGACGATGATCAGCCAGCGCATCGTGGTCAACGGCAGCGATTTCACGATGTAGAACGCCACCAGTACACCGGCGATGCTGCCGAGGCTCAGGCCGAGCGCGGGAACGTGCGCGAAGCGTCCCGAGCGAAAGAACCCGAGGCTCGCCACCGGCTGCAGGATGCCGTCGCTGCCCATCATGATGGGAAAGGCCGCCAGCGGATGCATCCCCAGCAGCGCCAGCAGGATCATGAGTGGAGCGTAGTTGCCGATGCCGATGCACATCAGTGCGCCGAGCACGAAGCTGACGAGCACCGCGAGCGGGAAGCGCCAGCCGCTAAGTCCCATCGCCTCACCGCCGGGTGGGAATGCGCCGAGGTTTCTCATGGCGAAAAAGAACGCGGCGATGAGCAGTGCCACGCCCATGAAGAGCTGGATCGAGCGGCGCGGCATGCGGCTCACGACCCCCGCGCCGAGCCACGCACCCGCGGCGGCGCTACCGAGCATGCAGGCGAGCAGTGCCGGTTGCACCGGGACGGCGCCGATGAACAGCACCATCTCGAGAAACGCCGCCAGGTTCAGTCCGATGTTGAGCGTGCCGGGAATCAGCTCGTCGGCAGGTTTGCCGCGGAACTTGAACAACGCGGTCGTCGGCGCGAACGAACCGATCCCGAGCGTGTCGAGGAACGAGGTCAGAGCACCGATGCCAATGTCCACCGGACCGGGACGCCCGTGCAGATGATGGCGGCGCACCGCCCACACCCAGCCGATGGCAAAGGCCACATTCACCAGCACCAGCACCACGAGCAGTCCGACCGTGGTTGCGTTCACGCGCTCACGCCCTGAACGGAGCGTGCGCGAGCATGCGATCGCGCAGCCGCGCGAGACCCTCCAGGCAACGCAGGTAGCGGATCGCCGCGCGCGCGGCGAGGCCGGAGAGCCCGTGAAAAGGTAGTGGCAGCACCGGGGTCACCGGGAATCCGAGCTCCACCACCGGCGCGCCGAGCGCGCGCCGCGCCAGCAGCCGTCCCATCGTCGTCGCCATCGCCACGCCGCGACCGTTGTAGCCGAGCCCGGCGAGCAGCCCGGCGGCGGGCTCGTGCAGGTGCGGCAGGTGGTCACGTGTCATGGCGACGAGCCCGCCCCAGTGATACTCGAACGGCACGCCCTGCAGCTGCGGGTAGATCTCGTGCACCGCGCGGTAGTGGTACTGCACGTCGTGCAGCGCCGGCGCCGGCGCGAACGTGCCGCGGGTCCCGAGCACCAGCCGCCCGCCCGCATCCAGCCTGAAATAGCGCAGCAGGTGCCCGGTGTCCGAGGCGCTCTGCCCGCCCGGCAGGATCGTGCGGCGCAGTGCGGCCGGCAGCGGCGCCGTGGCCACCTGAAACGACGGGACCAGGACCAGCGTGCGCCGCAGCTCCTCCGTCAGCGCGCCGGTGTAGGCGTCGGTGGCGATGATGACGATCGGCGTGCTGACGTTGCCCTGCGGCGTGTCGATGCTCCAGGAGCCGGCCATGCGGGCGAGCCGCACCGCCGGACTGTGCGTGCAGATGCGGCCGCCGGCGCGCAGCACCGCATGCGCCAGGCCGCGTACGTAGGCGAGCGGCTGCACGCTGCCGCCGCGCCGATCGAGCAGTCCGCCGCAGTAGCGTGCCGAGCCGGTGTACTGCAGCACCTCGCTGCGCGACAGCAGCTCGACCGCCGCCCCGCGCCGCCACCACTGCTCGGCGCGGCGCGCGAGCTGCTCCAGCGCCGCGACCGAGGTGGCCGGCTGTATCCAGCCGCTGCGCACCGCGTCGCACTGGATGCCGTGGCGCTCGATGAGCTCGAACACCAGGTCCGGCCCGGTGGCGGCGGTCGCCACCAGTCTGCCGCCGGCGTAGGGGCCGAGCAGCGCCTCGAGGGCGTCCGGATCCTGCTTGACGCCGGGAATCACCTGGCCGCCGTTGACGCCCGAAGCGCGTTCGCCGACGTCGGCCGCCTCCAGCACCAGCACGTCGCGCCCGGCCTCGGCGAGATGCAGCGCCGCGCACAGCCCGGTGTAGCCGGCGCCGATGACCGCCGCCTGCGCGCGCTGCGCGCCCTGCAGCGCGCCGCACGCCGGCCCGGGCGGCGCCGTAACGGACCACAGCGATTGCAGCGGCACAGCGGACATTACGTTATCGATTATCGATTGGCGGCGATCGTGGCGGACCTGTTGTACCCGAGGTGGCGCATCAGCACGCGCCCCGGCGCCCATTATGCCGCAAGCGCCGTCTTTCGCCGCCGCTGACGTTGTGCGAGACTCGTTTTACGCGTGCCTGCCCCCGCCGTGCGCATGCGCCGGCGGGTCTGACCAACAACGCCCATGCGGCCGTGCGCGAAGGTGTCCGATGCGAGTGCCTCATGCTCTTTCCGCGCTGCTGCCGTGCCTGCTGCTCACGGCAGGGGCCGCGGCAGCGACGCCACCGCCGCTGCCGGCCGAACATCTCACCGTCGAGCAACTGCCTGCGCAGACCCCGCATTGGGTGTACATCTACGATGACGCCTTCGCCAACGAAATCGATGCGCGCATCTATCTGTTCGACGGCGACAGCTTCCGGCGCCTGGGACAGATTGGTGCCGGTTTTGACCCCGCCTACAACCTCTCCCCCGATGGGGCGACCACGGTCGTAGCAACCACCTACTTCGCGCGCGGCAGCCGCGGCACGCGCACCGACGTCGTCGAGTTCACCGATAACCGGACGCTGAGCGTCAGCGGCGAGATCGTGCTGCCGCCGAAGCGCGCCCAGACCTCACCCAGCCTGTTCCTCGTCGCCTACAGCTCCGACGCGCACTTTCTCTACGTCTCCTACGTGACCCCGGAGGCATCCTTCGGCGTTCTCGATCCGCTGCACCGCACGGTGCTCAGCGAGATTGACACGGCGGGCTGCATGCTGGTGATCCCGTCGGGTCCGAATCGCGTGTCCTCCATCTGCGAAAGCGGGCGGCTGCTCACGGTGACTCTCGACGCGCAAGGTCGCGAGGCCTCGCGCACCATGTCTGCGGCGTTTTTCGACCCCGACAAGGACCCGGTGTTCGTGCAAGGCGTCCGCACGCCCGAGGGCTACGCATTCCTCTCGTTCCTCGGCGAGGTGCACGCGATCGACTTCCGGGGTGCGCAGCCGGTGTTCTTGCCGCCATGGTCGCTGATGAGCGTCGCGGAGAAGGGGCACTGGCGGCCGGGCGCGGAGCAGGTCTGGGCCCTTCACCGCGGCCTCGGCCGCCTGTACGTGCCGATGCACCAGGGAGGAGAAGGCACGCACAAGGACGGCGGCACGGAAATCTGGGTATTCGACATCGCCAGCCATCGGCGCCTGGCGCGCTGGCCGGTTCAGGCGCAGGGCCTGTCGCGGGTAGTGGCGGTGGAGGTGTCGCAGGACGCCGCGCCCATCCTGTTCGCGACCACCGAGCGGGCAGATCTGGCGGTGTTCGATGCGCTCAGCGGCCACCTGCGCCATCTCGAGAAACACATCGCACAGACCCCATGGATGCTGCTCATTCCCTGACAACACGGGCCCCATGATGCGCACGCTCGATCGGCTGTTCGAACTCTCCACCCGCTCACTCGCGCAGCGCACCTCGCGGCGCAGCCTGCTCGCCAGCCTCGGCCAGCTGCTCACCGGGGCAGCGCTGCTGCCACTGCTGCCCATCGACCGCAGCAGCCGGGCGAATGCAGCCGAGGCGCCACCCGGTCCCGAGAGCCCCGAGAACTGCCAGTACTGGAAGTACTGCGCCATCGACGGCTACCTGTGCTCGTGCTGCGGGGGCAGCTCCACGTCCTGCCCGCCGGGAACCAGTTCCTCGCCCATCACCTGGATCGGCACCTGCCACAATCCGGGCGACAAACGCGACTACATCGTGTCGTACAACGATTGCTGCGGAAAGACCAGTTGCGGCAACTGCGAGTGCAACCGCAACGAGCGCGAGAAGCCGATGTACCGGCCCTCGCGCAACAACGACCTCAACTGGTGCATGGCCAACGCCGACGCGAACTATCACTGCACGGTGTCTGTGATCCTGGGAGTCGCCGAGAAATGACGGGCCGCGCAGCGGCGGGCGGCCAGAGGGGTGCCGCAGCGCCCGCGCTGCTGGCAGCGCTCGCGAGCCTCGCGGCTGCGGCCCCGGCACACGCGGGAGCCGAACAGAACTACATCCTGTACTGCCGGGGCTGTCACGGCGCAGACGCCGAGGGCGTTGCCGGGAAGATCCCGCCGCTCGCCGGAGCGCTGGCGCGCTTCATGCGCGCCCCCGAAGGACGCAACTACGTGCTGCGCGTGCCGGGCGCTGCCAACTCGGCGCTCACCGATGCGCAGCTCGCCGGCGTGCTGAACTGGCTGGCCGAGCGCTATCCCGCCGCCGACGCCCCGCAGGTCGCGCCCTTCACGGTGGAGGAAGTCACGCGCATCCGTCACACCCCGCTCGCCGACGTGCTGGCGACACGACGGGAAGTCGTGCGCGCGCTCGCCGCCAGCGGTGCAGCGCCCGCGGCGCAGTACTGAACGGTTCCCCGCTGCGGCGCGCTAGCGCACGCAACGCGGGCGCTACGCGGAAAGCAGCTCGTTCACGGCGCGGCTCGCCTGGTCGATCGCCGAGTCGGTGTAGGCGGCGGCGCCCGCATCGGAGTTCGCGATCGTAACGCGTCCGAAGCGCGCGCGACCGATCACGTGCGGTCGCTGGGCCAGGGGGACGTCCGGATCGAACAGCGAGTTGTATTCCGGCGCGTAGCCATGCGGCCAGCGATTCACGGTGATCGCCTCGATATCGCGTGCCGGATCGAACCCGCCGGAGCCCAGCGTGCGCAGCAGCTGTTCGCGGATCTTGCGCTCGAAGGTCGCGAACGGTGTGGCGAGCAGCTCGGCGCGCCCGGCCTTGTTCTGCTCGTACTCGGTGAGTCCGGGCTTGCACGGCGTGCGCACCATGTGAACCAGAATCGGCTCGTCCGCGACCGCCGGACTGCGATAAGCGCCGATGTCGACCTTGGCATTGAGCCTGAAAGTCGTGTGATACGAGCCGGGGGCGTACACCTCGGACACGCCGAGCGCAGTGAACGCCCGCCAGTCACGGATGGCGACGCTGGTATACACCAGGGGCGCCTTGACGAGGCTGTGGAGCGCGGCGCGCTGCGCGGGCGGCAGCTGCGGGCACAGGTAGGGAATCATCATGTTCCAGCAGGCGAGCACGCAGCCCCGCGCCTGCACGCGGTATGCGCGCCCGTCGCGCATGTAGACCACCTCCACTGCGCGTGCGCTCGCCGGCTCGCCCAGGTTTTCGACGCGAACCACAGTGCTTTTGAGGCGCAGCCGTACGGCGGCGGGCGCCCGATCCAGCTCGCCGTAGTCGAGACGCGTCGTGACGATGTCCTCGGCGGTCGTGCCTGCGGCGGCGGCGGGTATCAGGGTGCGCACCAGCAGCCGGGCGATGGAAGCGTTGCCGTCGGGAAAGTGGAGCTTCGCCGAGCCGCCGGTGTCCTGGTAGCCGGCGGGCGTGTTGCCCATTTCCGCAATCGAGCCGCGCGGCAGCTCCAATCCCTTGAAGCCCGGGTAATCCATCCCCCAGCAATCGAGTGCCGAGACCGCGTCAATGCCGACAGCCCACCACTCGTGCGTGAGGGCCTGGCAGAAGGCGAGCGCGGCCTCATCCGCGTGCAGCAGGTCGCGCAGGTAATCGCGGTAGCTGACCCTGGAAAGTCGCAGCTTTTTCTCCTGCGCCGTCAGACCCGGATAGACATCCGCCGCTCCTTCGTAGATCCGCACCAGGTCGTCGCGAGCGCGCGCCGCGAGCGGCGCGTCCTTGAGCAGCGTGCGCATCGGCACGGTGCCAACGCCCACCACCAGCTTGTCGGCGCCGAAGGTCTCGGCGTCGAAGAACGCTGCGGCGCGCAGCCCGCGGTGCTGATAGAACTTCGGTTGCTCGACCTTGCGACTCAGCCGCGCCGCATCGATGCCGAGCTCGCGCAGCAGCCCCTCGGCCACTGCGCTGTAGGGGCGCGGGCTGTCGATCTCGAGCGTACCGCCATTCAGCAGTTGCATGCTGCCGCGCACAGCGAACTCGTTACGCTTGGCGTGGCCGCCGAAGTCATCGTGATTGTCGAGCAGCAGGACGCGGCTGCCGCCTCCGGCACGCGCGCGGAAGAAATGCGCCGCCGCCAGGCCGCTGATGCCCGCGCCTACGACGATCAGGTCGTAGCTCTCGCCGGTAGCGCTCACCGGGCCCACCGCAGCGCCGTCGCGCAGCGCGTGCGCCGCCTCAAAAGAGCCGGGGTGACTGCCGCGCAGGCCCGTCAGAAGCGGCGGATAATAGCCGGGGGTGTCCTGCGATGCCGCCGCCACTGCCGCAGGCTCGCCAGCTGCGGCAAGCCCGCTCAGCAGCGGACCTGCGAGCGCACTGGCAGCGCCCACGAGCGTACCCTGCACAAAATCGCGCCGTGCGATGGGGCGCTCTTCGCCGAGCTCCCGCCCCGGCGGCGCTGCCTTCGGGCCGGTCATGGCGCGGCCGCGCTACTGGCGGAATATCGCCGTGAGGCCGATGGTGCGCGGCCGGAACGTGAAGGCTCGCTCCAGGCGCGTGCCGGACGCCGCCGTGCAGGTGCCGCCCGGACAGATGGTCCAGTCGTAGTCGGTGAGCGCGTGCGTGTTGGTCAGGTTGTCGACGAAGGCCGACATCTGCCAGGCACCGACGCTGACGCCGGCGCGCAGGCTCGTGAACACCGTTCCCGGCAGCGTGAAGTTGGCGGGGTCGTACTGCAGCGTGTTCGGATCCTGCGCAGCGGTAAGCCACTTGGCGCGCCCTTCGTACTCGGAGTCCGCGCGCACGAACGCCTCGTGATTGAAGGCGCTGAAGCGGTACTCGAGCCCGAGTGACACGGTGACGGGCGCAGCGGGCTGGCCACCGCCGCTCTCCTCGCTCTGACCGACGATGGCATCGCCATTGGCCACGATCGGGTTGACTTCGGTCGGGCTGAGGCGCGAGTCCTGCGTGTAACGCGCATCCGTATAACCTGCGGCGAGCTCCGCCGTCAGTGCGCTGGTAATCGCAACTTCCGCCTGCAAGTCGACGCCTTTGGCGACCGCCTTGCCGAGGTTGTCGATGAAGGAGATCTGACAGATGGGTGGCACCACCGTCTGCTGGATGTTGTTCCACTTGATGTAGTAGATGCTGCTCGCCAGGCGCACGCGATTGTCGATGTTGTTCTTGGCGCCGATCTCGAAGCTGTCGACCGTGTCCGAATTGAAGGTGGTCGGCGATTCCTTGATGCCGAAGCTCTGGAAGTCCAGCGCACAGGCTGCCGCCGGCAGCGGGTTATTGGCGCCGCCCGGGCGGAAGCCCTTGGCGTAGGTGGCGTAGTACATGTTGGTCGGATCGACCTGCCACTGCAGACTCACCTTGGGCGTGAACGAGTTCTGCGCGTTGCTGCCCGAGCCGGTGGTCGGGGGCGCGTACAGCTGCGGGCCACCGGTGTAGGTGTTGAACGAGTACTTGGTGTGCGATTCGCGCGCGCCGACCGTGAGCTTCCACTGGTCGCTGAGCGCCAGGGTGCCCTCACCGAAGATCGCGTACTGCTGGTCCTTGGACTCGGTCTGCAGGAAGTACGAGTCGTTCGGGAAACCCGGCACGTACGGCACGCCGTTGCCGTTACCATCGACGAAGATGTCGGTGTAGGGCACGCCGGTGAGCGCGAGCGACAGCTCATTCAGCAGCGGATCGTGGATCTGCTCCAGGTAACTCTGGCGGTTGGAACTGAAAAACAGCCCGGTCGTCCACACAAACTTGGCGTTCGACTCGCTCGACTGCAGGCGGACCTCTTGCGTAATGTTCTGCTGGCCGTTGTCGATGGTGGACGGCGAGGTGTAGTTGAGCGCACCCGGCGGCAGGTGGATGCCGCTGGCGTCGATCAGCGGCAGCGATACCCCCGGTAGCAGCGGCACTCCGGACACGTCCGGGGCGAGCACGTCGGCCTGGTAGAACCCTAAGTTATAGAGCGTGCCTTCGTAGCCGGTCTGCTCCTCGCGGTGGTAGTAGGACGTATTGGAGATCAGCTGCACGGCGCCCAGATCACCCTGGATCTTGAACGAGGTGATGTAGAACTTGTCCGGCACGTGGCGCTGCGTCGGATCGGCCGAGACGAATTGATCGTTGTTCGGGTTCGAGTACAGCGGCCAGTAGGTGTTGATGTCGTTGCGCTGCTGGTTCTGGTAGTAGATGGACGGCGTGAACGACCACTTGTCGGTCGGCGCCCACAGCGCCGACAGGCGAATGAGGAAGGTATCGTTGTAGTTGGCGTTGCCCTGCACCGGGGCGAGCGTCACCGGGTTGATGTCGTCGATCCAGCCGCCATCGCGGCGATACCAGACCGAGAGGCGCGCACCGAGAGTGTTGTCGATGAGCGGACCGCCTGCCGCGACGCCGGCCTCGTAGCTCGGCGCGCCACCCTCGGTCGTGGAGGTCTCCGCGCGCGCGTACATACTGAACTTGGTCAGGCTCGGCGCGGTGGTGATGTAGCGCACCGTGCCGCCCTCGGAGCCTGCGCCGAACAGCGTGCCTTGGGGACCGCGCAGCACCTCGATACGATCAACGTCGAACGACTTCGGCAGCGCTTCGTCCGGGCTGAACGCCAGGGCGCGCATCTGGATGGGCGTGTCGTCGAGATAAATGCCGGTAGTACCGGCGCCGCCTGTGCCGGAAATGCCGCGGATCGAAATGGTGTTGGTACCCGAGGTGTCGAAATTCACCCCCGGGGTGAAGCGGGCCACCTCGGAAAAGTCCTTGATGCCGCGGTCATCGAGCGCTTCCTGGGTGAGCGCGGTGACGCTGATCGGCACCTTGGAGAGACTCTCCTCGCGCCGTGTGGCGGTCACCGTCACTTCCGCGAGAGCGGCGGCGCCGTTCTCGGTGCTCTGCGCTTGATCCTCTGCCCGCACGCTGGCGGGCGTGCCCGCCAGCACCAGCCATGCCGTCAGCGGCAGCGCGCCGAGCGCAGGCAGGGCGGCGCAGCTGTGAGAAGTCCTCCCCATACTCTTCTCTCCCCGACAAGTTCTGCTTTTGTCGTGTTGTCCGAGCCCGGCGACACTGTAGGCACAACAGAAGACCAAGCTCAAGCCTTCAGTCGGCGCTGCACCGCAAGGGTGCGGGAGCGCTATGCCCCCTCGTGGGGCGCCAGGCGCCGCGCCGCGCGCGTCCGGCGGCGCGCGTCGACGGCGAGGAACGCCGCCACCGCCACGGCGAGCGCCAGCACGCTCGACCACAGCTCCTGCGACATGTCCCCGGGAGTGAACGCCATCGCGATGAGCACCGCCGCCATGCCGGCGATGGCGGCGTAGCTCGCCCACGGGAACAGCCACATGGTCAGCGCCGGCGCCGGCTCGCCGCGTGCCTCACGCTCGCGGCGCAGGCGGATCTGTGCGCCGGCGATGATCATGTAGACGAATACGATCAGCGCGCCGGAGGCGTTCACCAGGAACGCGAAAACCGTCTGGTTGGAGCTGATCGCCGCGAGGATCCCCAGCACGCCGGCGATGCTCCCCATCCATACCGAGCGGGTCGGCACGCGCCGCGCGTTGAGCTGCACCAGCCATTGCGGCGCATCACCGTGCTCGGCCAGCACCAGCAGCACGCGCGAGCACACGTAGAAGGCGGAGTTCAGGCACGACAGCACCGCGGTGAGAATGATGGCGCTCATCGCCAGACTCGCCCACTTGAACTGCATGGCGGTGAGCGCCAGCGTGAACGGCGACTCCCCGGGTCGCACGCGCACCCACGGCACCACCGTGACGATCAGGAACACCGAGCCCACGTAGAAGGTGAGGATGCGCACGATCACCGAGGTACTCATGCGCGCCACGGCGCGCGCCGGCTGCTGCGACTCGGCGGCGGCGATGGTGGTGATCTCCGCGCCGGTGAGCGAGAAGTACACCGTCACCGCGCCGGCGAGCACCGCGACCCACCCCTTGGGCAGAAAGCCGCCGTAATCGCGCAGATTGGCGAAGGTCGGTCCGCTCGGCGAGGTGAGGCCGCAGGCGAACGCGGCGGCGAGCGCGATGAACACCACGATGGCTGCCACCTTGATCGAGGCGAACCAGAATTCGAACTCTCCGTAGGAGCGCGCCGACATGAGGTTGACCGCCGTCATGATCCCCATGAGTGCGATCCCCAGCACCCACGGCGGCAGGTCGAGCGAGCCCGTGAACCAGCCGTGCAGGATATTGGCCCCGGCGATGGCCTCAACCGGCACCACGATCATCCAGAAGTACCAGTACAGCCAGCCGGCGACGAAACCCGCCCAGGGCCCGAGGCCCGCCCGGGCGAACTCGGTGAACGAGCGCACCTGCGGCAGCGCCACCGCCATCTCGCCGAGCATGCGCATCACCAGCAGCACCAGCGTGCCGGTGATCAGGTAGCTCAGCACGATCGCCGGCCCGGTGGCGGCGATCGCAGCGCTGCTGCTGACGAACAGCCCGGCACCGATCATGCCGCCGATCGAGATCATGGTGATGTGCCGTGGCTGCAGCGAGCGGCTCAGTTCGGCCATGCGTTTCCTCTACGGCACGAGCCGGGTGACGCCGGCCATCCACGGCCGCAGCGCCTCGGGCACGCTCACCGAGCCGTCGGCGTTCTGGAAGTTCTCGAGCACGGCGACCAGGGTGCGCCCGACCGCAAGTCCGGAGCCGTTGAGCGTGTGTACGGCTTCGGGCTTACCGCCCTGCGGGTTGCGCCAGCGCGCCTGCATGCGCCGCGCCTGGAAGGCCTCGAAGTTGCTGCACGAGGAGATCTCGCGGTAGCGCTGCTGCGAGGGCAGCCAGGCCTCCAGATCGTAGGTCTTGGCGCTGCCGAAGCCGACATCGCCGGCGCACAGCGCCACGCGGCGGTAGGGGATGGTGAGCCGCTCGAGCACCGCTTCGGCGTGCGCGGTGAGCTGCTCGAGCGCCGCATAGGAGTCGGCCGGCGGCACCACCTGCACCAGCTCGACTTTGTCGAACTGGTGATTGCGGATCATGCCGCGCGTGTCCTTGCCGGCAGCCCCGGCCTCGGAGCGGAAGCACGGCGTGTGTGCCACGAATTTCAGCGGCAGCCGCTCGGGGGCGAGAATCTGCTCGCGCACCAGGTTGGTGAGCGGCACTTCCGCGGTGGGAATGAGGTACAGCGGCGGGTCGCTCACCAGTGCGAACAGGTCCTGCGCGAATTTGGGCAGCTGCCCGGTGCCGGTGAGCGCGGCCGGTCGCACCAGGTAGGGCACGTACGCCTCGGTGTAGCCGTGCTCAGTCGTGTGCAGGTCGAGCATGAATTGCGCCAGCGCGCGGTGCAGCCGCGCCACCACGCCGCGCATCACCACGAAGCGCGCGCCGGCGATGCGGCCCGCGGCCTCGAAATCCAGTCCGCCGAGGCGCTCGCCGATTTCGACGTGGTCGCGCGGCTGGAACTCGAAGCGGCGCGGCTCGCCCCAGCGCCGCACTTCGACGTTGGCGCTCTCGTCGCGCCCGTCGGGCACCGACTCGTGCAGCAGGTTCGGCAGACCGAGCTGCCACTGCTCGAGCTCGTTGTGCACCGTGGCGAGCTCACCTTCCGCGCGCACCAGCGCGTTCGCCAGCGCCTCCCCGGCTGCGAGCAGCTGCGCGGCCTCTTCACCGCGCGCCTTGGCGATCCCCACCGCGCGCGCGTTGGCGTTGCGCTCCGCCCGCAGCCGCTCCACTTCCACGGTCAGCGGCTTGCGCCTGTCCTCCAGTGCCTGCAGCGCGGCCACGTCGAGCCGGTAGCCGCGGCGCGCAAGGTTGCGCGCCACGCCCTCCGCATCGGTGCGCAGCAGCTTGGGGTCGATCACGACACTTTCAGCCTTTGTCCGCCGGCCGCGCCCGCAGCCGCGCGAGCGCCTCGCCGATCTTGAGCTCCAGACCACGAGCCACCGGGCGGTAGTATCGCCGATCAGGCATGTCATCTGGCAGGTAGCGTTCGCCGGCGGCAAAGGCATCCGGCTCGTCGTGCGCGTAGCGATAGCCGTGGCCGTAACCGATGTTCTTCATCAGCCGCGTCGGTGCGTTGCGCAGGCGCAGCGGCACGTCTAGCGTGCCGAACTCCGCCACGTCCGCCATCGCCTCGCCCATGGCGACGTACACCGCGTTGCTCTTGGGCGCACAGGCGAGGTAGACGACCGCGGTGGCGATCGCCAGCTCGCCCTCCGGGGTGCCCATGCGCTCGTAGGCCTGCCAGGCATCGAGGCTGAGCGCGAAGGCGCGCGGGTCGGCCAGCCCGATGTCCTCGACTGCCATGCGTGCGACGCGCCGCGCTATATATAAGGGGTCGCAGCCGCCATCGAGCATGCGGCACAGCCAGTAGAGCGCCCCATCCGGATCCGAGCCGCGCACCGCCTTGTGCAGCGCGGAGATCTGCTCGTAGAACTGATCGCCCCCCTTGTCGAAGCGGCGGTGCGTGCCGCTCGCCACTTCCGCGGCCACCGCCGGCGTCAGCACGCGCGCGCCGCCCGCGGCCTCCACGAGACCTGCGGCCAGCTCCAGCATGTTGAGTGCGCGCCGCGCATCGCCGTCGGCGGCGTGTGCGATGGTGTCGAGCGCGGCGTCCTGCGCCGCCAGCTGCTGCCCGCCCAGGCCGCGCTCGCTGTCGGCGAGCGCGCTGCGCAGCAGCGCGGTGAGATCCTCTACCGACAGCGGCCGCAGCACGTACACGCGTGCGCGTGACAGCAGCGCGCTGATCACCTCGAAGGACGGATTCTCGGTGGTCGCACCGACGAAGGTCAGCGTGCCGTCCTCGAGGTACGGCAGAAAGGTGTCCTGCTGGGCCTTGTTGAAGCGATGCACCTCGTCGAGAAACAACAGCGTCGGCCGGCCCTCGCGCGCAGCGATGCTGCGGGCGGTCTCGACCGCGGCGCGGATGTCCTTGACGCCGGCCATGACGGCCGAGAGCGCGATGAAGTGCGCGTTGGAGGTCTGGGCGATGAGGCGCGCCAGCGTCGTCTTGCCGGTGCCCGGCGGCCCCCACAGGATGAGCGAGTGCAGCTGCCCGGCAGCGATGCTGGCGGCGAGCGGCTTACCGGGCCCGAGCAGGTGGCGTTGGCCGACGAACTCGCCCAAGCGCCGCGGCCGCATGCGATCGGCGAGCGGTCGCAGCGGATCGCTCACTGGTGCGGCGTGCCGATCACGTCGGCCCCCGCCGGCGGGGTGAAGCTCACCTCGCTCGGCGCCACCGCCAGGTTGCGCTCGATCTTGCTGAAGATGACCGTGGCCGTCTGGTCGAGCCGGTCCTCGAGGATCATGCGCTCGAGCTCCCCGCCGGCGAACCCGAGCAGCGCGCGGCTGAAGTCCGCCGCGGGGTCCTTGGGTTCGACCAGCACCCAGTCGAGGCTCATGCGACGACCGGCGGCGCTGATGTTGAAATGCGCCCGCACATCCGCCGCACCCGACAGCAGCATGGCCGGAGTCGCCGACAGCGCGCTGTCGACCGGCTTCACCGTGACCTGCTGCAGGTCGCGGTCGTAGAACCACAGGTTGACCCCGTCACACACCATGAGCTGACCCTGGCTGTCGGCGGCGGGCGCGGCCGGGGGCGCCGTCTTGCCGCCCTGCGCCGTGCCGGCCGCCGGCGGCAGCGGCCGTACGTCCCAGCTGAATTTCCCGGGGCGCACCACGATGAGCGTGCCGCTGGCGCGGTCGATCTCGTGGCCGTGCGCATCGGCGAGCGTCTGCAGGAACGTGGCGCGCAGCGTCTTCAGACCCTCGAGGTAGGCGTCCAGTGGCGTAGTGCCCGCGGCCGCCGCGGGCACCGCCGCTGTCGGCGCCGCCGCCACGGCGGCGGGCGCTGCCACCGCGAGCAACACCACGCAGGTCAGGACACGGATCATGGTTGCGGCACGCAACGGCTCACTCCTGCGGCGGCGCCGGCGCCAGCACGTCGCGCGCGCCATTTGACTGCAGCGGACCCACCAGACCTGCGAGCTCCATGGCTTCCAGCATTCGCGCCGCGCGGTTGTAGCCGATCTTCAGTCGCCGCTGCACGTAGGATATCGAGGGCTTGCGCTCGGTGGTGACGATGCGCACCGCCTCGTCGTAGAGCGGATCGGCCTCGGCATCCTCGCCGGCGCCGTCGCCGCCCATCTCGCCCTCCTCGCCGCTCAAGCCCGGGATCGGGGCCTGGGGGCCGGACAGCACCTCCTCGAGATAATTCGGCGCCGCGGACCCCTTCAGCGCATCGACCACCCGATGCACTTCCTGGTCGGAAACGAACGCGCCGTGCACGCGCGTGGGCATGGAGGTGCCGGGCGGCAGGTACAGCATGTCGCCGTGCCCAAGCAGCGTCTCCGCACCCATCTGGTCGAGGATGGTGCGCGAGTCGACGCGCGCCGACACCTGGAAGGCGATGCGGCAGGGAATGTTCGCCTTGATGAGGCCGGTGATCACATCCACCGAGGGACGCTGCGTGGCGAGCACCAGGTGTATGCCCGAAGCGCGCGCCTTCTGCGCCAGGCGCGTGATGAGCTCCTCGACCTTCTTGCCGACCACCAGCATGAGATCGGCGAGCTCATCGACCACCACCACCACGTACGGCAGCGGCGTGAGCTCGGGGATCTGCCGCTGGTCGATGCTCGGATCGTTCGCGGCCTTGAGCATCATCACCGGGTCACGGATCGGCTTGCCCGCATCATTCGCCTCCTTGACGCGGCGATTGAAGCCGATGATGTTGCGCACGCCGAGCGCGGCCATCAGCTGGTAGCGCCGCTCCATCTCCGCCACGCACCAGCGCAGCGCGTTGGCCGCCTGCTTCATGTCGGTGACGACCGGGGCGAGCAGGTGCGGGATGCCCTCGTACACCGACAGCTCGAGCATCTTCGGGTCGATCATGATGAGGCGCACGTGCTCGGCGGTCGACTTGTACAGCAGCGACAGCACCATGGCATTGATGCCGACGGATTTTCCCGAGCCGGTGGTGCCGGCAATCAGCAGATGCGGCATGCGGGTGAGATCAGCGACCACCGGCAGCCCGCCGATGTCCTTGCCGAGGGCGAGCGCCAGCGGCGAGTGCATCTCGTCATAGGCCTTGGAGCGGATGATCTCCCCGAGCGTCACCACCTCGCGCTTCTCGTTGGCGATCTCCAGCCCCATCACGCTCTTTCCCGGGATCACCTCTACGACCCGCACCGACAGCACCGACAGCGCCCGGGCGAGATCCTTGGCAAGCGCGGTGATCTGGCTCGCCTTCACCCCGGGCGCGGGGCGCAGCTCGAAGCGCGTCACCACCGGCCCGGGCTGCACCGCCACGACCTCGGCCTCGATGGTAAAGTCCTTGAGCTTCATCTCCACCAGGCGCGAGAGCGCCTCGAGCGCCTCGGCCGAATACAGCGGCTCCCTGGGAGGGGGATCATCGAGCAGCTTCAGCGGCGGCAGCTCGGTGGCCTGCGGCGGATCGAACAGCGGCACCTGCCGCTCGCGCTCCACGCGAGCGCTCTTCTCCACGCCGGCCATCGGCGGCTCGATGCGCGGCGGGGTGCGTGCGGCGCTCTTCTTCTGCAGCGTCTCGGCCGCTTCCTTGCGCGCCAGGCGCCGCTCGCGCCCGGCGGCGGCATCGCGCGACGCGCTCATGCGGGTGCGCAGCCAGCCGATTCCCGCCCAGGCGGCAGCGCCGATACGGTCCATGATGGTGAGCCACGACGCCCCGAAGGCGAGCGACAGCCCCGCCATCCAGGCGGCGATCATGAGCAGCGTAGCACCGAGAAAATCCACGCCCGCCACCAGCGCGCCGCCGACCAGGCTGCCGACCACCCCGCCGGCGCTCTGGCGCAGCACGCCCGGCTGCCAGTGCAGCGTGGTGAGCGCGCAGCTCGCCACCAGCAGCAGCACGAACCCGACGATGCGCACCAGGGTGTTGGCGCGCGAGGGGCTGTGCGCCTGCAGGCGCCGCTGCAGTCCCCAGCACGCCGCGCCCAGCACCAGCGGAAACAGGAAGGCCGGCCGCCCGAAGAGGAAGAACAGCACGTCCGCCAGCCAGGCGCCGATGACGCCGATGCGGTTGTGTACCGCCCCGGCGTTGCCGGTGGAGGAATAGCCCGGGTCATCGGGGCTATAGCTGATGAGCGCCATGAACAGCACCAGCGCCACGATGGCGAGCGCGATGATGGCGCTCTCGCGCAGCCCGCGGCTCACCGCCGTGGTGAAGCGCGAAGCGCTGCGCGCCTGCACGGAAGATTCAGCCAATAGCGTCGGGCTCCGCCTTAAGATAGACCGCGACCATTATAGGGCTTGGTACCATGAGATACTCATGACCGCGACCCGGCACAATCGCCTCATCATCCTCGGCAGCGGGCCTGCGGGCTACAGCGCAGCGGTGTACGCCGCGCGTGCCAACCGCGCGCCGCTGCTGATCACCGGGGTCGAGCAGGGCGGGCAGCTCATGACCACCACCGAAGTGGACAACTGGCCCGGCGACGTCGAGGGATTGCAGGGCCCGGCGCTGATGGAGCGCATGAAGCGCCACGCCGAGCGCTTCAACAGCGAAATCGTCAACGATCACGTGCAGGCGGTGGACCTGGCGGTGCGCCCGTTCAAGCTGCGTGGCGACGCGCGTCATTACAGCTGCGATGCGCTCATCATCGCCACCGGCGCCACCGCGCGCTATCTCGGCCTGCCCTCGGAGGAGCGCTTTCGCGGGCGCGGCGTCTCGGCGTGCGCCACCTGCGACGGGTTCTTCTTCCGCGGCCAGCGCGTGGCGGTGGTCGGCGGCGGCAACACCGCGGTCGAGGAAGCGCTGTACCTGTCGCACATCGCACACCACGTCACACTCGTTCACCGCCGCGAGAAGCTGCGCGCGGAGAAGATCCTGCAGGAGCGGCTGTTCCGCGAAGTGCACGCCGGCAAGGTCTCGCTCATCTGGAACCACACCGTCGCGGAGGTGCTCGGCAACGAGCATGGCGTGAACGGGGTGCGCCTGGCACCGCTAGCCGGCGGCGGGCCGCAGCAGCTGGCGGTCACCGGGCTGTTCGTCGCCATCGGCCACACGCCCAACACCGCCCTGTTCGCCGGCCAGCTCGACATGCGCGGCGGCTACCTGAGCGTGCGCAGCGGCCTGGACGGCGATGCGACCGCCACCAGCGTGCCGGGCGTGTTCGCCGCCGGGGATGTCGCCGATCACGTCTACCGCCAGGCGATCACCTCCGCCGGTGCCGGCTGCATGGCGGCGCTCGATGCCGATCGCTACCTCGAGATGCTCGACGCCTGAGGGCGCAGCCAGCGCAGCGCCCCACCCCCGCCGTGGAACGGATCGAACTTCACCGCAGCGTTCTGAGCGTGCCGCAGCGGGACTGGAACGCGCTCGGCGGCGGGGACCCGTTCACGCGCCACGAGTTTCTCGCCGCACTCGAGCGCACCCAGTGCGTCGGCCGCGCCAGCGGCTGGGAGCCGCGCTACCTGACGCTGCACGACGCTGCCGGGCTGGCGGCGGCGGTCGCGGCGTTCGTCAAGACGCATTCCTTCGGCGAGTTCGTGTTCGATTTCGGCTGGGCGCGGGCCTACGAGCGCGTCGGCCGGCGCTACTACCCGAAACTCACCGTCGCGGTGCCCTTCACCCCGGCCACCGGGCCGCGGCTGCTGGTGCGTGCCGATCTGGATCGCGCCGTGCTCGGGGCGCGCCTGCTCGCCGAGCTCGAGCAGCACGCGCAGCGCCACGCACTCTCGGGCGTGCACGCGCTGTTCCTCGATGAGCCGGCGCGCGCCGCCTGCGCCCGGCGCGGCTGGCTGTTGCGCCGCGACTGCCAGTTTCACTGGAGCAACCGCGGCTACACGAGCTTCGAGGAGTACCTCGGCACTTTTACCGCGGAGAAGCGCAAGAAGGCACGCCGCGAGCGGCGCCGGGTGCTCGATGCGGGCGTGCGCTTCGAGACGCGGCGCGGCGGCGAGCTCAACGAGGCGCTGCTCGATCGCATCTATGAGCTGCACCGCGACACCTTCGTGCGCCACGGACACGAGCCGTACCTGACACGCGCCTTTTTCAGCGAGGTGGCGCGCACCCTGCCGGACGCGCTGATGGTGAAACTGGCACTGCATGGGGGCAGCGTGGTCGCCGCCGCGGTGTTCTTCTGCAGCGCCGAGGCGCTGTTCGGGCGCTACTGGGGCGCGGCCGACGACTATCACAGCCTGCATTTCGAGACCTGCTATCACCAGGGGATCGAGTTCTGCATCGAGCGGGGAATTGCGCGCTTCGAGCCGGGGACGCAGGGCGAGCACAAGGTGAGTCGCGGCTTCGAGCCGGCCATCACCTGGTCGGCGCACTACATCGCCGACGCCGAGTTCCGTGCCGCCATCGGCGATTACCTGGCGCGCGAGGGCGCGGCGGTCGAGGCCTATGCGCACGAAGTGCAGGCGCACGTGCCCTACCGCGGGCGCCGCGCGTGAAGACCATCACCTGGCTCTCGCCACACGATGCCCCCGAGTGGTTCCCGCCCGCGGAACAGGCGCTCGATGAGCCGGCAGGGCTGCTCGCCGCTGGCGGGGACCTGTCGCCCGAGCGGCTGATCGCCGCCTACCGGCGCGGCATATTCCCGTGGTACTCCCCGGGGCAACCGGTGCTGTGGTGGTCGCCGGACCCGCGCGCGGTGCTGTTCCCGGAGGAGTTTCACTGCGCGCGCAGCCTGGCGAAGCGGCTGCGCAATGCCGGCTTCAGCGCCGCGCTCGACCGCGACTTCACCGGCGTCATCGACGGGTGCGCCGCGCCGCGCGCCGCCAGCCCCGGTACCTGGATCACCTCCGAGATGCGCGCCGCTTACCTGAGGCTGCACGGCCTCGGCTGCGCGCATAGCGTGGAAATCCACCAGCGCGGCGCGCTGGTCGGCGGACTCTACGGGGTACGCCTGGGCGGGGTGTTCTTCGGCGAGTCGATGTTCAGCCGCGAGCGCGACGCCTCCAAGGCGGCGCTCGCGCACCTGGTGGCGCTGTGCCGGCACAACCACCTCGCCGTCATCGATTGCCAGCTGCCGTCGCGGCACCTGGCGAGCCTCGGCGCGCGCACCATCCCGCGCAGCCAGTTCCAGGCGCTGCTGCGCGAGCACGTGCGCAGCGGCGGCGCGCCGCTGCTGCCGCCCTAGGAGCGCGGCACGCAGGCGCGTGCGGCAAATTGCCAGCGCGGCGCGCTTGTGCTCCAATTCGCGCCCCGCAAGCCGTTTAGGGCGCTATGTCCAAAGAAGATGCGATCCAGATGGAAGGTGAGGTCGTCGAGACCCTGCCCAACACGACCTTTCGGGTGAAGCTGAAGAATGGCCACGTGGTGACCGCGCATATCTCCGGCAAGATGCGCAAGAACTACATCCGCATCCTCACCGGGGACGCCGTCACCGTGGAAATGACCCCGTACGATCTGACCAAGGGCCGCATCATCTACCGCGGCCGCTGAGCGGCGCTTACGCGGGTACCGCCGGTACCTGCGCGGGCTCGAAGCTGAGCTTGAGCGCCGAGCCGTCCTCGGACACCGACACGCCCACGTGACCGCCGCCGGCCAGGCGGCCGAACAGCAGCTCCTCGGCGAGCGGGCGCTTGATGTGCTCCTGGATGGTGCGCGCCATCGGCCGCGCACCCATCTTCGGATCATAGCCGTGTGTGGCGATCCAGCGGCGCGCCGCATCATCGAGGGTCAGCGTCACGCCCTTCTGCTCGAGCTGCGATTCCACCTCGAGGACCAGCTTGTCGACGACGCGCTCGATCGTCACCGGGTCGAGCGCGGCGAACTGGATCACCGCGTCGAGGCGGTTGCGGAATTCGGGGGTAAAGATGCGGCGGATCGCCTCCAGACCGTCGCTGGTGTTGTCGGCGTGGGTGAAGCCGATCGGCGCACGCGCCATGTCCTGGGCACCGGCGTTGGTGGTCATGACGATGATGACGTGGCGGAAATCGGCCTTACGGCCGTTGTTGTCGGTCAGCGTGCCGTGGTCCATGACCTGCAGCAGCAGGTTGAAGACGTCCGGGTGCGCCTTCTCGATCTCATCGAGCAGCAGCACGCAGTGCGGATGCTTGGTGATCGCCTCGGTGAGCAGCCCGCCCTGGTCGAAACCCACGTAGCCCGGGGGCGCGCCGATCAGCCGCGACACCGTGTGGCGCTCCATGTACTCGGACATGTCGAAGCGCAGGAACTCGACGCCCATGGCGATCGCCAGCTGCCGCGTGACCTCGGTCTTGCCGACCCCGGTGGGACCGGCGAACAGGAAGCTGCCGGTGGGCTTGCGCATCTCGCCGAGTCCGGAGCGCGCCATCTTGATCGCCGCGCCGAGTGCCTCGATCGCCTTGTCCTGGCCGAAGATCACCAGTTTGAGGTTGCGCTCGAGGTTCTTGAGCACCTCGCGGTCGGAGGTCGAGACGTTCTTGGCCGGGATGCGCGCCATGCGCGCCACCACGTCCTCGATGTGGCGCACCTGCACGGTTGCTTCGCGCTCGGCGATCGGCTTGAGCCGCGCCCGCGCGCCGGCCTCGTCGACCACGTCGATGGCCTTGTCGGGCAGGTGACGCTCGTTGATGTGGCGCGCGGCCAGCTCGGCCGCCGCGCGCAGCGCCTCATCGGCGTAGGTGATGCCGTGATGCTCCTCGAAGCGCAGCTTGAGGCCGAAGAGGATCTCGATGGTCTCGGCCACCGAGGGCTCGACCACGTCGATCTTCTGGAAGCGCCGCGCGAGCGCGTGGTCCTTCTCGAAGATGCCGCGATACTCGTTGTAGGTGGTCGAGCCGATGCAGCGGATCTCGCCGTTGGTGAGCACCGGCTTGATGAGATTGGAGGCGTCCATGACGCCGCCGGAGGCGGCACCGGCGCCGATCACCGTGTGGATCTCGTCGATGAAAAGAATCGCTCCCGGCTGCTTTTTCAACTCGGTGATCACCGACTTCAGGCGCTTCTCGAAGTCGCCGCGGTACTTGGTGCCGGCGATCAGCGCGCCCATGTCGAGGGCGAAGATGGTGCAGTCGGTGAGTACCTCGGGGACCTGTCCCTCGACGATGAGGCGCGCCAGCCCTTCGGCGATCGCGGTCTTGCCGACGCCGGCCTCGCCGACGTACAGCGGGTTGTTCTTGCGGCGGCGGCACAGGATCTCGATGGTGCGCTCGACCTCGAGCTTGCGGCCGATCAGCGGGTCGATGCGCCCTTCCTGCGCCATGCGGTTCAGGTTGGTGGTGTACTTCTCGAGCGCGCTGCCGCCCTCGCCTTCGCGCTCGGCGTCGGTGGCCGCCTCGTCCTTGTCGCTGGATTTCTCCTCGGCGATCTTCGACAGTCCGTGGGAGATGTAGTTGACGACGTCGAGCCGCGTGACGTGCTGGCGATTGAGCAGGAACACCGCGTGGCTCTGCTTCTCGCTGAAGATCGCCACCAGCACGTTACCGACGCCGACCTCCTTCTTGCCGCTCGACTGCACGTGGAACACCGCGCGCTGCAGCACGCGCTGGAAGCCGAGCGTCGGCTGCACCTCGCGTTCCTCGCCTTCCTCGAGCCGCGGGGTCGACTGGTCGATGTGCTCCTTCAGTTCCTGCTTGAACTTCGGCAGATCCGCACCGCAGGCGCGCAGCACCTCGCGCACCTTGGGCGTATCGATGATCGCGAGCAGCAGGTGCTCGACCGTCAGGTACTCGTGACGCGCCTCGCGCGCCTGGTGGAAGGCATCGTTCAGGCAGTATTCGAGCTCGTTGGACAACACTTCAGCCGGACCTTTCAGTTTGACTTGCCAGCGTCAACCCTGGGCGCTCGCGCGCTGCGCAGCAACCGCGCCTCACGCCTCCTCCAGCGTGCACATCAGCGGGTGTTGATGGTCGCGCGCGTAGGTCGTCACCTGCGCCACCTTAGTTTCCGCGATCTCATAAGTGAAGACCCCGCACACCCCCTTACCCCGCGTGTGCACTTCGAGCATGATGCGCGTGGCGGTCGGGCGGTTGAGAGCGAAGAACTTTTCCAGCACGTCGACGACGAACTCCATGGGCGTGTAGTCATCGTTCAGCAGGACTACACGGTACAGCGGTGGCTGCTTGACCTCCGGTCGCGCCTCCTCGACGACGACGCCGGTCTCAGGGCGAACCGGATGTGGATCAGGCATGGGGGTCTTTATATGGGTCGCGAAACGGCAACACAAGCCTGCCAGAATGTGCAGTAGTTACTCCTGCAGAAACAATTGCTTGAGAGCATAAGCGCCACGCTCGTATCATGGCCCAGCTTGTGGCCTGTGGCGCGAACCTCAACGGCGCGCGCCGCGGCAGTGAAATTGTGCGCACCGCCCGAGGGATCATCGTTGACCGGCCTCACTTAAGTCTATGAACGCCGCTTCCTGGCTCGAGGGTCTGCCCGCGCACGAGCGCTGGCGCGCGTGGCTGCTCGGCGAAGGCCCGCGTGTTGCCACCTGGATCCTGGCGCTGGCGCTCGGCGTGCAGGCGGCGCTGATCGTGACCGATCTGGCAGGTACGGGGCGCGCGGCGCGCGGCGCGCCATCGGCTCGCCCGGGCATGCATCCGCACAACCTGGACGTCGCCACCCTCACCGCCGCGCACCTGTTCGGAGCGGCACCGGTCGCCCGGCAGGACGGCGCCAATGCCCCGCAGACGAACATTCCCCTGGTGCTGACCGGAACCATCGCCGGTAATGATCCTCAAAATGGCCTGGCGATCCTCGGACAGAGCGCACAGAGCGCTAAAGTGTATGCAGTCGGAGACAACGTTCCCGGGGGGGCGAAGCTGCATTCCGTATACAGCGACCGCGTAATCATCGACCGCAACGGCGAACTCGAGTCGCTCGCGCTGCCGCGGCAGCCGAGCGCGGGCGCACCCCCGCCCTCCGCGGCGGCCCTGCCCGCAGAGAATCCGTCCTTCGAGCGCATGCGGCGCATGATCAGCGAGCAGCCGGGGCTGCTCGCCGATGTGCTGCGGCCGCAGCCGGTGATGGACCACGGCCGCATGAACGGCTTTCGCGTCTACCCGGGGCGCAACCGGGCGGCCTTCATGCGCCTGGGACTGCGCCCCGGCGACCAGGTGACGGCCATCAACGGCACCCCGCTGGACGACCGCGATCGCGCCGACCAGATTCTTCGCACCCTGAGTAGCTCGAGTGAGGCGCGCGTCACGGTCATTCGCGCCGGCCAGCAGCAGGATCTCACCCTGAACCTTGCCCAGGTCGAGCAGGAAGCGGACAGCCTGGCCACGCAGTCGCCGGCGGCGCAGACCTCAGGTGGGCCCCCGCCGGCGGAGACGCCGGCCGCGCCGCCGCCGCCCGGCGGCGGCCAGCAGTGACGTGAGTGCAGGTGGGGGAATCGACGTAATGACCGGCCTTCGTACCTTCGCCGTGAGCGCGCTGGCGGTGCTGACCGCCACCCTCGTCGCCGCACAGCCGCCCCAGCAGCAGCCACAGCAGCCGCAGCCGCTGCCACAGGCGCCCCCACAGCAGCCGCCGCCGACCGCGGTGCAGAGCGCGCAGCGCATCACCCCGAACTTCAAGGATGCGGACATCACGCAGATCGCCGAGGCGGTGAGCGCCGCGACCGGCAAGAACTTCATCATCGACCCGCGCGTGCGTGCGCAGGTGACCATGCTGTCCTCGACGGCGATGTCGCCGTCGGCGTTTTACGAGGCGTTCCTGTCGATCCTGCAGGTCTACGGTTTCATCGCGGTGCCCGCAGGCGACGTCGTCAAGATCCTGCCTGATGCGAACGCCCGGCAGATCCCCGCGCTCGACCTGCCCGACCACGTCAGCGCGACCTCCGATGAGATCGTCACGCAGGTGCTCGACGTGAAGAACGTCAGCGCGCCGCAGCTGGTGCCGATCCTGCGGCCGATGATTCCGCAATACGGGCACCTGGTGGCCTATCCGGCCGGCAACATTCTCATCATCACCGACCGCGCCAGCAACGTGAACCGCATGATGCGCATCATCCGGCGCATCGACCAGGTCGGTAACCAGGACCCGGAGATCGTGCCGCTCACCAACGCCTCCGCGTCCGAGATCGTGCGGGTGGTGAACTCGCTGTACGCCGGCGCGGCGGCCAGCGAGGGCGTGCCCGTCAAGGTGGTCGCGGACGAGCGCTCCAACAGCATACTGATCGCCGGCGATGAGGCGCAGCGGCTGCGCATCCGCGCGCTCATCGTGCATCTGGACACCCCGCTCGAGGCCGGCGGCGACACGCGCGTGCGCTACCTGCACTACGCCAATGCGGAGAAGCTGGCCCCGAAGCTCAAGGAGCAGATCACCGGTATCGCCCAGGCAGCCGGCGGCGGCGGCGCCCCCGGAGCGACCGGTGCCGGGGCCTCACCGCTGGCGCAGGCGGAGAAGAACGCCATGGTGTGGGCGGATCCGGTCAACAACGCGCTGATCATCACCGCGCCGCCGAAGATCATGCGCGCGGTCATGGACATCGTCGACAAACTCGACATCCGCCGGCCGCAGGTGCTGGTGGAGGCGATCATTGCCGACATCGACTTCAACAAGGACTCCGAGCTCGGGGTGAACTGGGCGGCGTTCGTCAACGGCTCCAACGTGCCGGCGGGCGCGTTCGTCAGCCCGGTCGGCGGCACCAGCATCGTGGATCTGGCCGGTGCCATCCAGAATCCGGCCAACGCCACCACCACGCTGCTGCAGGGCACGACGCTCGGCATCGGTAGCGTCGGCGGCGCCGGCCTGAACTTCGCCGCCATGCTGCGCGCCATCCGCGCCGACACCGCTGACAACATCATCGCCACGCCCTCCGCGGTGACCATGGACAACCAGGAAGCCGAGCTGAAGGTGGCACAGGAAGTGCCGTTCATCACCGGGCAGTTCACCAACACCACCGCGGTCACCGGCGGCACCGTCAACCCGTTCCAGACCATCCAGCGCGAGGAAGTGGGCACCATCCTCAAGATCACGCCGACCATCTCCGCGGAAGGCACGCAGGTGATGCTCAAGATCTCGATCGAGAGCTCGAGCATCGGCACCAAGCCCGCCGGAGCGGTGGACCTGGTCACCAACAAGCGCACGGTGAGCACCACGGTGCTGATCGACGACGGCGGCATCGTGGTGCTCGGCGGACTCATCGAGGACGACCTGAGCAAGAGCGAGAGCCGCGTGCCGTACCTCGGCAACATCCCGATCCTCGGTCTGCTCTTCAAGACGCGCGCCGACACCTCGACCAAGAACAACCTGATGATCTTCATCCGCCCGAAGATCCTGCGCGATGAGGCGCAGGCCGCCTACGAGACGGGGCTCAAGTACAACTACATGCAGGATCAGCAGAAGCCGATCCTCAACCCGCATGAGGCGCTGCCGCTGCTGCCGGGCGTGCCGCCCGGCAAGCTGCCGCCGCTGCCGCCGCCGCCACCGCCCGGCACCAACCCCGGGATCAATCCGGTGGGTACCTCGGCGACCCCCGCGACGCAGACACCCCCCGCGGGCGCTCCCGCGGGGAAGTCGCCCCCGGCGCCCGCGCCGGCCAGTGCGCCGGCGGGCGCGACGGCGCCTAACGGGGCGACGGCGACGCCGGGCCCCGCCCCCGAGAACAACGCGGTGCCGGCCGCACCCCCACCCGCCGCCGGCAGCTCCACACCGCAAGGCAACCCATGAGCGCAAACGCCGCAGCCCCGCCGCCCGGCGCCGACGGGTCGCGGCGGCTGTCGTTCGCCTTCGCCAAGCGTCACGGCGTACTGGTCAACCGCGTGGTAGACGGGGTGGCGCAATGCACCTATCGCGATACCGCTTCCCCGCAGGCGCTCGCCGAAGTACGCCGCTACCTGCGCCTCGCGGTGCGTCTGGAGCGCGTCCCGGAGGCGCAGTTCGATGAACTGCTGCGCCTCGCCTACGAAGCGGGCTCGGATGCCATGGAGGCGATGGGCGGGCTCGACGATACGACCGATCTGGCGCACCTGGCGCAGGACCTGCCCGAGCAGGCGGACCTGCTCGACAGCGAGGACGATGCGCCGATCATCCGCCTGATCAACGCGGTGCTCACCCAGGCGGTCAAGGAGAATGCCTCCGACATCCACATCGAGCCGTTCGAGAATCGCCTGGTGATCCGCTTTCGGGTCGACGGGGTGCTGCGCGAGGTGCTGCAGTCCAAGCGCGCGGTGGCGCCGCTGGTGGTGTCGCGCGTCAAGGTCATGTCGCGGCTCGACATCGCCGAGAAACGCCTGCCGCAGGACGGGCGTATCAGCCTGCGGATCGCGGGGCGCGCGGTGGACGTGCGTGTCTCGACCATCCCTTCCGGGCACGGCGAGCGCGTGGTGCTGCGTATCCTCGACAAGCAGGCCGGCAAGCTCGACCTGAACTCCCTCGGCATGGATGCGCGCACGCAGGACGCCATGGACGAGCTGATCCACAAGCCCCACGGCATCCTGCTGGTTACCGGGCCGACCGGCTCGGGCAAGACGACCACGCTGTACGCGGCGCTCGAGCGCTTGAACGACAACACACAGAACATCATGACCGTCGAGGATCCGATCGAGTACTACATCGACGGCATCGGCCAGACCCAGGTCAACACCAAGGTGGAGATGACCTTCGCCCGCGGACTGCGCGCCATCCTGCGCCAGGACCCGGACGTGGTCCTGATCGGTGAGATCCGCGACCTGGAGACCGCGCAGATCGCGGTGCAGGCGAGCCTCACCGGCCATCTGGTGCTGTCCACGCTGCACACCAACACCGCCGCCGGCGCCATCACGCGTCTGCGTGACATGGGCATCGAGCCGTTCCTGCTCTCCTCCAGCCTGATCGGCGTGCTGGCGCAGCGCCTGGTGCGGGTGCTCAACCCCGAGACCAAGCAGCCCTTCCAGGCGGGCGAGTACGAACGGCGGCTGCTGAACCTGCGGCCCGAGGAGACCTCGCCCACGCTCTACCGGCCGGGGCGCGATGCGGCCGGCGGTTACCGCGGCCGCTCCGGCATCTACGAGCTCATCATCGTCGATGACGCCATGCGCACCATGATCCACGACGGCGTCGCCGAGCAGGATATCGAGCGCCGCGCCCGCCTCGCCACACCCTCGATCCGCGACGACGGTCGCGCGCGGGTACTGCGCGGGGAGACCACCATCGAGGAAGTGCTGCGCGTCACGCGTGAGGACTGACGCGTGAGCGCGTTCGAATACACCGCGCTCGATGTCACCGGCAAGGAGCGCAAGGGCATCCTCGAAGGCGACACGCCGCGACACATCCGCCAGCTGCTGCGCGAGCAGCAGCTGCTGCCGGTGGCGGTCGCGGAAGTGGCGCAGAAAGAAGCCCGGCGGCAGCGCTCGTTCAGCCTGTCGCGGCGCGTCTCCTCCGCCGACCTCGCGCTCTTCACACGCCAGCTCGCCACGCTGGTGCGCGCGGGGCTGCCGCTCGAGGAGTCACTGCTGGCGGTGTCGCAGCAGACCGAGAAGCCGCGCGTACAGAGCATCATCCTCGGGGTGCGTTCGCGCGTCATGGAGGGCCACACCCTCGCCAACGGCTTCGCGGAGTTTCCGCGCATCTTCCCGGAAATCTACCGCTCCACGGTGTCCGCCGGGGAACAGGCCGGGCACCTCGACAACGTGCTGGAGCGGCTCGCCGACTACACCGAGGGGCGCGACCAGCTGCGCCAGAAGGTGCTCGGCGCCATGCTCTACCCGATCGTGCTGTCGGTGATCTGCTTCGGCATCGTCTCGGCGCTGCTGGTGTACGTGGTGCCGCAGGTGGTGTCGGTCTTCCAGGCCAGCAAGGCCAAGCTGCCGCTGATCACGCAGTTGCTGATCCTGATCAGCGGCTTCCTGCGCAGCTGGGGCATCTACCTGCTGATCGGCGGCATCGTCGCGGTGGTGGGCTTCCAGCGCTGGCTGCGCAACCCGGCCGCACGGCGGCAGTTTGACCGCCTGCTGCTGCGCCTGCCGATGGTCGGCCGGCTGGCGCGCGGCTTCAACACCGCGCGCTTCACGCGCACCTTCAGCATCCTGTCGGCCAGCTCCGTGCCGGTGCTGGAGGCGCTGCGCATCTCGGGCGAGGTGGTGACCAACCTGCCGATGCGCGATGCGGTCGCGGACGCCGCGGCGCGCGTGCGCGAGGGCGCGCCGATCGGGCGCTCGCTGGCCGCGAGCCGCCTGTTCCCGCCCATGACCATTCACTTAATATCCAGCGGCGAGTCGAGCGGGCAGCTCGAGGCCATGCTGGAGCGCGCGGCCATCAGCCAGGAGCGTGAGCTCGATGGCCTGATAGCCGCCATGGTCGGACTGCTCGGGCCGATCCTCATCGTCGTCATGGGGCTGTTCGTCATGGGCATCGTTTTTGCCATGCTGCTGCCGATTTTCGAGATGAACAACCTGATTCACTGAAGCCGCAGTGCGCAAAACCGGCCGCACTTCACAAACCGCGCGCCGCACATTGCAGTTGTCACAGGATCTGATTTAAGTTCGCGCCGTCCAATTCCAGGTAAGGCCCGCCGTCCAAGCATGAGCGAGAAGCCGGAATCAGACGAATTTGAGGACGAGGAAGCCGACGAGCCGGTCGTCGAAGACGGCGACGTCGATCTCGACCAGGTCATCAAGGACCTCGATCTCGCCAAGCGCCGTGGGCAAAAGAGCGGCGACCCGGCGTGGCGCCGCCTCGAGCGGCTGCTCGAGGAGAAGCACACCGCCGAGCTCACCAGCGACTTCGAGGACTACGAGATCGGCGAGGACGGCGCTGCACCGCGCAAGGCGCGCCGCAAGCCGCGCCACGGTTGAGGCGCGCTTAGGTTTCCTTCAGCCGCGAGCGGTGCCGTTGCGGGCGGCCTCGGCAGGTTGCGAGGCTAAGCAAGCTGTGGCTAGTGGAAATCGCGCGAGCGCGTCAGCAGGCTGCCGAGCAGCGCCGAGCGATCGATGAGGCGGCGGGCGATGAGGTGCGACACCCCGTCCTGCTGCTGCCACTCGCCGTGCACTTCCAGCAGCCGTGCACCGATGAGTGCGCGGCGCTGCGCGCGGCCGACGCGCTCCCAGACGATGACGTTCACCTGCCCGCTCTCGTCCTCGAGCGTGAGGAAGGTGACGCCGCTGGCGGTGGCCGGGCGCTGGCGCATGAGCACGATGCCGGCGGTGCGCACCGCCGCGCCGTGGGCCGCCTGCGCCAGCTGCGCCGCCGACAGCAGCGCCGCCTGGCGCAGCCTGTCGCGCAGCAGCGCCAGCGGATGGCGGCCGAGGGTCAGACCGAGCGCGGCATAGTCGGCGCTGATCGCCTCGGCCTCGGTGGGGGCGCTGAGCAGCGGCCGGCCTTCGGCAACGCTCGCCGCCTGTGCCGTCGGCGGGGCGAGCGGCAGCGCACGCTCGGTGGCGGCCACTTCCCAGAAGGCGAGGTGGCGGTTGCCGCTCAAGGTGGCGAGCGCGCCGGCGGCGGCCAGTGCCTCCAGATCGCCGCGGTCGAGTGCGGCGCGCGCGGCCAGATCCTGCACGCTGGCGAAGGCTTGCGCGCTGCGCGCCGCGACCAGACGCGCAGCCCCGGCGCGCGATAACGACTTCACCAGGCGCATTCCTAAGCGCAGCGCCGGCGCTGCGTCGCTGCGCCGCTCGAGCGTCGCGTCCCAGTCGCTGACGCAGGCATCCACCGGCCGCACTTCCACGCCGTGGGCGCGCGCATCGCGTACCAGCTGCGCGGGCGCATAGAAGCCCATCGGCTGGCTGTTGAGCAGCGCGCAGGTAAAGGCCGCCGGCTCGTGGCACTTGAGCCAGGCGGAGTCATACACCAGCAGCGCGAAGCTCAAAGCGTGCGCTTCCGGAAATCCGTATTCGCCGAAACCGAGCATCTGCCGGTAGATGCGCTCGGCGAACTCAGCCGGGTAGCCCTTGAGATGCATGCCACCCAGCAGCCGCTCGCGGAAGGCATCGAGCCCCCCGGTCCTCTTCCACGCGCCCATCGCGCGGCGCAGCGCATCCGCCTCCCCGGGCGTGAAACCGGCGGCGACGATCGCGATCTGCATCACCTGCTCCTGGAAGATCGGCACACCGAGCGTGCGATGCAGCACCGCGCGCACTTCCTCGCCCGGGTAGTCCACCGGCTCCGCGCCGCAGCGGCGCCGCAGGAACGGATGCACCATGTCGCCCTGAATGGGGCCGGGGCGCACGATCGCCACCTCGATCACGAGGTCGTAGTAACAGCGCGGCTTCAGGCGCGGCAGCATCGCCATCTGCGCGCGCGATTCGATCTGGAATACGCCGATGGTATCGGCGCGGCAGAGCATGTCGTAGACCTGCGGATCCTCGGCCGGCAGCTCGCCGAGCGCGTGCCGGGTGCCGCGGTACTCGTTCACTAGCGCGAACGCGCGCCGCAGCGCGCTCAGCATGCCGAGCGCCAGCAGGTCGACTTTGAGGAGCCCGAGGTCGTTCAGATCATCCTTGTCCCATTGCACCACGGTGCGTTCCGGCATCGCCGCGTTCTCGATCGGCACCAGCTCCTCGAGCAGGTCCTGCGCAATCACGAAGCCGCCGACGTGCTGCGAGAGATGCCGGGGGAAGCCGGGGAAGGCGACCAGCTCGGCGGCGAGCGGCAGCAGGCGCCTGAGCCAGGGGCTGTCGGTATCGAAACCGGCCTCGCCGAGGCGCTGCGCGAGCGCGGTGCTGCCGTCCCACCACTGCATGACCTGCGCCAAGCGGGTGCTTTCGGCGGGCGTGAGACCGAATATCTTGCCGAGATCGCGCAGCGCGCTGCGCGGCCGGTACATGATGACCGTGGCGGCCAGCGCGGCGCGCTCGCGGCCGTACTTGCGGTAGACGTACTGCAGCACCTCCTCGCGCCGCTCGTGCTCGAAGTCGATGTCGATGTCGGGCGGCTCGTTGCGCTCGCGGGAGATGAAGCGCTCGAACAGCAGCGCCGCACCACGCTGCGGATCCACCGAGGTGACGCCGAGGCAATAGCACACGCGCGAGTTGGCCGCCGAGCCGCGCCCCTGGCAGAGGATCCCCTGGCTGCGCGCATAGGCGACGACGTCGTGCACGGTGAGGAAATAAGGCTCGTAGGCGAGCTCGGCGATCAACTCGAGCTCGTGCTCGATGGCGGCGCGCTCGCTCGCGGGCACCCCGCCGGGCCAGCGGCGGCGGGCGCCCTCCTCCGTCAGACGCCGCAGGTGACTCGCCGGCGTCTCGCCCGGCGGGACCAGCTCGCGCGGATATTCGTAGCGCAGCTCCTCGAGCGAGAAGTGACAGCTGTCCGCCAGCTCCACCGTGCCCGCGAGCAGCGCCGGCGGATACAGCCGCTCGAGGCGCGCGCGCTCGCGCAGGTAACGCTCGCCGTTGGCATACAGCCGCGAACCCACCTGCGCGATCGGCAGCTGCACGCGGATGGCGGTGAGCGCATCCTGCAGGCGGCGCCGCGCGCGCACGTGCATGTGCACGTCGCCGGCGGCGATGAGCGGCACGCCATGACGCGCACCGAGCTGCGTGAGGCTCGCAAGCCGTGCGCCGTGCTCCCCGTCGCGCAGCAGCTCGACCGCGATCCTCACCCTGCCGGGAAAGCGCGCCGCGAGCCACTCGAGCTCACCGGCGTCGGGCCGCGCTCCCGGCACCCACAGGATGTGACACTGCCCGGGACCGAGCTCGGTGACATCGGCGCGCGTGAGCGTGTATTGGCCCTTGCTGGCGGCGCGCCGCCCGCGGGTGATGAGCCGGCACAGCGCGCCATAGCCGCGCCGGTCGATGGCGAGCGCGACGAATTTCAGTCCGCATTGCAGGCGCAGCTCCGAGCCGATCAGCAGCTTCAGGGAGCGGTTCCTGGCCGCCATGTGCGCGCGCACCACGCCCGCCATCGAGCACTCATCGGTGAGTGCCAGCGCCCGATAGCCGAGCGCGTGCGCCTGCTCGACCAGCTCGTGCGGATGCGAGGCGCCGCGCAGGAAGGTGAAGTTCGACAGGCAATGCAGCTCGGCGTACTCGGGCAGCACGGCGGGATCGGGGGACATCACGCGCGCAGACGTGAGCGCAAAAAAGTCTTTTCGGGGGGCCGCGCTGGCGCAGAACCTCGCGCTGGAGCGAACGCAAACCCCCAGGCCACGAGCCATGTACGCGGCGGCCCCGAAAAGACTGTTTTTGCGATCGCGGCTGCGCTTCGCACAGGTCACCCGAACACACCGTGCAAAAACCAGCCATGCGGCGCCGCACGCTCGCGAAATACCCACAGCCGCACGCCGTGCGCATCGAGCGCAGCGTAATAATCGCGCGCGATCTCGCCGCCGTCCCACCAGCCGCTCTCGATGCGTTCCGGCTCGCTCACCAGTCGCAGCGGGCCGTGCCGCTGCGGCCAGCCGTCCTGCACCGCGAGCGGCTGCGGCGCCGGCAGGATCCACAAGGGACGCCGCGCCGCCGCCGCCCGTGCTGCGCGGCGTGCGGGGTCACGCGGCGCGCTGGCCGCGGGCGGAACGGTCAGCGCCCAGGCGCTTTCCGGCCGGTGTTCGTCCCGCACCGCCAGCCCATGCACCGTCCCGGCACCGAGGCGCGCGTGCAGCAGCTCGATGAGCCCGCACGTCTCATTGCCCGTGTCGCCGCCGTGCTCACCGGCCTGCCACAGCGAGCGGCAGCCCGGCAGGTGCGGAATGAGCGCAGCGGCGCGCAGCTCGCAGGCGCGCACCGCGGCGGGCAGCGGCTGCCGCTGCAGGTGCTCGCCGAACAGCGCCGCGAGATGCTGTGCTTCCGCACACGGTGCGGCGAGCTGGAGTATGCAGAGCGTCGGCGCGCCGTGCCGGTGCCACAGGCGGCCTTCGAGCTGCAGCACGCCGCACTGGCGTGCCGTGAGGAATTCGCCGAGCGCGGCGAACAGCGGCGCGAGCGCGACGAGCAGCCGCCCATGATCGGTCAACTCGTAATCGAGCTCGCGGCGGCGGCGAAAGCGCTCGGGCGGACGGAAGCTGGCGTGCACCTGCGGTGCGCGCCCGGTGAGCGCATCGAGCATGGCGAGTTGCGCCGCGCCGAAGCGGCGCGCAAAGGCGGCACGCGGCAGGCGCAGCACCGCCCCAATGGTGCGCACGCCCACCCGCGCCAGCCGCGCCAGCGTCTCGTCGGGCCAGCACAGCGCGCGCAGCGGCAGGGGCGCCAGTTGCCCGGTGAGCTGCGCGAGCGAGGTGATCACCAGTGCCTTGCCGGCACGGGCGGCCGTCAACGCAGCGAGCGGCAAGGGTGCGAATGCGATTACCGGACAGGTGCTGACCCGCCGGCATTCGGCGGTGAGCGCGACGGTGAGGCCCGCCACGCCTGCAAACAGCTGCAGGCTCCCCTGCACCTCGAGCAGCAGCCCATCGGGCGGCACGAGGCTCACGCGCGGTGTGAAGCGTTGGCAGACACTTGCCAGCTGCGCAAGTTTTTCCGCAGCTTCGAGCCCGGGCAGATGCACAGCCGCCCACAGCTGCGCAGCGGCCGCGCGCGGCAAGTGCCGCAGCGCGCGCGGCACTACCGGGATCGGTAGCTCGTATGCCGTGTCGGTGGCGACTCGAGGTGAGAGCGGCTGCATGCAGGTTTGCCTCAGAGGGGCCAGGGAATTTCCAGCTCACCGCGGCGGGTGCCGGGGCCTTTCAGCAGCGTGATGCGCAGACCGGCATCGCGCGGCTCGAGCGCCAGGCGCAGCACCGCAGCGGAAGTCTCGCGGGCGAAGCGCCGCGGACGAAACAGCACCCCGAGGGTACGGCCGCACTCGGCGGCGAGCTGCAGGCGGCGCAGTTCGCGCGGCTGCGCTTGCCGCGTCCAGGCGAGCGCCGCGTCGCAGGCCCCCGAGCGCAGCGCCTGCTCGAAAGCCCACAGGGGGCGTGTGCCTGTCACGACGGCCACCCGCTCGAGCACCATGCCGTGCGCGGCCAGGGCCGGGGCGAAGGGAACCAGCGGCGGGTCCACCCATACGCACCAGCGGGCGCAGCGTGCGCGGGTGAGCGACGCGAGCGCCGGCAGCAACAACGCCAGCTCACCGCTGCCGAAACGGGAAACGAGGATCTCGATCAGACCGGTGCGCGGCCAGCCTCTGCCGGGAAGATGCTCATCGAGCGGCGCAAACCCGGTGGCCACACCGCTGCGCTGCGCGGCACTGCGGCCGCGCCAGATGGCCGGGTGCTCGAGCAAACGCGCGAGTTGGGTATCGCCACCAGCCATGCGAGCTCATGGACAAAAGCGGTCAGATTTCTTATCAATACTGGCGCGCTGCGCGCGTGCCAGCGCCCTCAGGTGCTACGCCCGCGGCGCACCACCCCCACCACGATCCCCTCGATGAGCAGCGGCTCTTCTTTCAGATCCACTTTGATCGGCTCGAACTCGGCGTTCTCCGGCATCAGCCATACGACGGAGCCTTCCTGGCGGTAGCGCTTCACGGTGACCTCGTTCTCGAGCCGCGCGACCACGATCTGGCGGCTGCGTACTTCGGAGGTGCGGTGCACGGCCACCAGGTCCCCGTCCAGGATGCCGGCATCCTTCATGCTCATGCCGACCACCTTCAACAGGTAATGCGGCCGCGGCTGAAATACCCCCGGATCGATTTGCAGTCGCGCCTCGAAGTTCTCCTCGGAAAAAATGGGCTTACCGGCGGCCACCCGGCCGATGAGCGGCAGGCCCATCTGCTCGCGGATGGTGTCCTTGAGCTGGATGCCGCGCGAGGTGCCGGGCACCAGGGCGATGACTCCCTTGCGGGCCAGGGCCCGCAAATGCTCCTCGGCCGCGTTGGCCGAGCGGAAACCGAGCTCGTGCGCGATCTCGGCGCGCGTCGGCGGCATGCCGCTCTCGCCGATGAAACGCTGGATCAGGCGCAGGATCTGTGTCTGGCGAGGGGTAAGGTCGGACATTCTGAACCTGCCTGTCTAAATATACAGTAACTGTGATTATATCCAGATCACGGCCGGCGGCAAGAGGCGCACTTTTCCAGGCACCCCTAAGTCCCATTCACCCAGGCACCGCACAGCGGCATGATCGAGCGCACATCACAGCGCGCGCGTGCGCGGATTTGTCCTCGCGCGCCAGTGCGAGTGCGGCAGCTTCGCAGCGCACCCAGCAAGCGAAGCCGCGTGGCTGACACACCTGATCAGCCATGATCTGCAGCACCTTCGCAACAGTTGGCGCCAGCAATTAAAAATTCTTAAGAAAGGCCTCAGACCGCGCGCGCAGCTCTTCCGTCCTGCAGCAACACCGGCCCGCGCCGGACGCGACTCGTGCGCTGCCGCAGCGGAAATACCGCAGGTAAATGCGTGCGTGCCTGCGGCGCGCCGCACTTCTGACATGACATCACGCGTCACCTGTGGGTGTCGCGATCAGAAGACAAGAAGACCAGGGTACCAACCGGCAGTTGCATTCCCGGGTCAAATTTGATGCAGTTGCGCGCGGCGATGACGGCGGAACTTGCCCACCGGACTCGCATCGGTTATCAGGACATCCCGAATCAACAACCCAAAGGGGACGTTTATGAAGTGCGCGAGTGTTGTGAAGGCGGCAGCTGCCGTGGTAGTGGTCGTGGGGCTGGCAGGTTGCACCGATCTGAAGCCCATTCAGGCTCAAATTGACGATCTGAAGGCTCAGCTGGCCAAGACGCAAGGCGACGTATCGGGCGCGAAGAGCGCCGCCGATCAGGCCAACAGTGCCGCTCAGTCAGCCGGCCAGGCGGCCAGCGGCGCACAGAGCACGGCGAACCAGGCGCTGGCTGCCGCTCATGCCAGCCAGTCGTGCTGCGATGCGACCAACGAGAAGATTGATCGCATGTTCAAGCGCTCGGTCTCGAAGTAAGACGAGTCGCGACGATCGAATGAACGCCGCGCGCACCCGCGCGGCGTTTTTTTATGCGTTTTGCATGAGTGGCCGGGCGGGCGAGGTGGCCGGTCAATAGCGGATCAGTGCCGAGCCCCAGGTGAAGCCGCCGCCGAAGGCTTCCAGCAGCAGCAGGTCACCGCGGCGGATGCGCCCATCGCGCACCGCCACATCGAGCGCGAGCGGGACTGACGCCGCCGAGGTGTTGCCGTGATCCTGCACGGTCACGATCACGCGCTCCATCGGCAGATCGAGCTTGCGCGCGGTGGCCTGAATGATGCGGATGTTGGCCTGGTGCGGCACCAGCCAGTCGATGGCGCCGCGCTCCAGCCCGTTCGCCGCCAGCGCCTCATCCACCGCCTGGCCGAGCTTGGTCACGGCGATCTTGAAAACCTCGTTGCCCGACATGCTGATCGCCAGCCGTGCCTGGAATCCCGCGGACACGCCGCTGCCGCAATAGAGCAGATCCTTGTACTGCCCGTCGGAGTGCAGGTGTGTCGAGAGCACGCCCGCGGTCTCGCTCGGCTCGAGGACCACGGCGCCGGCACCGTCGGCGAACAGCACCGCGGTGGCCCGATCGCTCCAGTCGGTGATGCGCGAGAGCGTCTCGGCACCGATCACCAGGGCGCGCCGTACCTCGCCGGCGCGCACGTACTTGTCGGCGATCGACAGTGCGTACATGAAGCCGGCGCAGGCGGTCTCGAGGCTGAAGGCCGGGCCGCCGCGACAGCCGAGCCGCTGCTGCAGCAGCGTGCCGCAGTTGGGAAAGATCAGGTCCGGGGTGGTGGTGCCGAAGGCGATGAAGTCCACCTCCGCCGGGGCGATGCCGGCCGCCTCGAGTGCGCGCCGTGCGGCGACTTCCGCCAGGTCGACCGTCGTTTCGTTCTCCGCCGCGACGTGGCGGCGCTCGATGCCGGTGCGGGTGCGGATCCACTCATCGGTGGTGTCGACCATTTGCTCCAGATCGTGATTGGTCACGACCCGATCGGGCAGACGCGCGCCGGTGCCGCTGATGCGCGAGTAGATCAATGAACCGCCCCTTCCGCTTGCAGCGCCCGCGCGATGTGCGCGGTGACGTCGCGCCTCGCGGCCAGCACGGCCGTACCGATGGCGCGTGCGAAAGCCATACCGTCGGCGCGACCGTGGCTTTTTACCACGATCCCCGCGAGGCCGACCATGCACGCGCCGTTGTAGCGGCGTGGATCGAGCCCGACGGCGACGCGCCGCAGCACCGGCCGCGCGATCAGGCCGGCCACGCGATCGAGCAGCGACGCCTGGAATTCCTGGCGCACCCGATCGGCGATGAGACCGGCGACCCCTTCCATGGTCTTCAGCGCGACGTTGCCGGTGAACCCGTCCGTGACCACGACGTCGACGTCGCCGGAGAAGATGTCGTCGCCTTCCACGAAGCCGATGTAGTTGAGCCCGCTCGGGCCGAGCAGCGCGTGCGCCTCCTGCACCAGCTCATGCCCCTTCATGTCCTCCTTACCGATGTTCAGCAGGCCGACGCGCGGGTTGGCCACGCCGTACACCTCGCGCGCCACGATCACGCCCATGGCGGCGAACTGGCGCAACTGCAGCGCCGTCGCCTTGGTGTTGGCGCCCAGATCGAGCATGTGGGTCAGGCCATGCGCGGCGGGAACGGCCGAGATGATCGCCGCCCGCTCCACGCCCGGCAGGGTGCGCAGCACGAAGTGCGCGATCGCGGTGAGCGCCCCGGTGTTGCCCGCGCTCACGCAGGCACACGCGTGGCCGTCGCGCACCTGGTCGACGGCGAGGCGCATCGAGGAGTTTTTCTTGTGGCGAATGGCCTCGCGCGGTTTCTCCTCCATGGTCACCACCTCGGTGGCAGCGACCACTGCGACGCGCTCGCGCAGCGCGGCCGGCTGCGCCGCCAGCAGGGCGCCGATCAGCTCCGGATCGCCGACCAGCCGCACGCGCAGCTCGGCATCGTCGGCAAGGGCGCGCAGCGCGCCGGCAACGTATTCGCGCGGCTCCTGGTCGCCGCTCATCACGTCGATAGAGATCGGCAGCACGCAGGCTCTTCGAGTCTTCGCGCCTTTAGGTGGCCGCCTGTTCAGTCCTTGTCGGTGTTATCGGCGGGCTTTTCGATCACGCGCCGGCCGCGATAGAAGCCGTCGGGCGTGATGCGGTGGCGCAGATGCGTCTCGCCGGACTGCGGGTCGGAGGACAGCGCAGGCTTGGCGAGCCGGTCGTGCGAGCGGTGCATGCCGCGTCGTGAAGGTGTCTTGCGGCTCTTTTGGACAGCCATGAATGAAGCTCCTGACTCGAAGTCCTTAGCGTTTCAAAAGTTCTCCGAGACGCGCAAACGGTCTGTGCGTCTCGCCCTGCACCGGCGCTGCCGCCGCCGGCGTCGCTGCCGGCGCACAGTGCGCGTCCGTGCCCTGCGCGTGCAGCGGCACGAGCGGCAGGGCGAGCAGCAGCTCCTCGGTCACCAGTGCCCCGATCGTCGTACGTCCGCCCGGGGCGAGCACCGCCTCGAGCTCCTGCGGCACCCGCTCCGCCTCGGCCTCGGAGGCGACCAGCGCGACGCGCGCGCGGATGTCGAGCGGCTGCTGCATCGGCCTCATGCAGCGCTGGCACTCGAGCGTCGCGCCGCCCGTGAGACTAAGCTCGGCGATCGCCAGATCCTGCTCGCGGCCAAACTGCACGCGCCCCTGCACGCTGCCCGCGATCCCGCCGCGCCGCGAGCGCAGGCCCGGCAGCTCGGCCAGCGCCAGCGCAAAGGCAACCTCGCCTGCGCTGCGGCTGAGCCGCTCGACGTCCAGCGGCTGCGACCAGGGCGGCAACGGTCACTCCGGTGAATGGCGCTGGTCCCCGACGCACAAACACGCACGCCGTTTCGGGGGACTAAGCGCATGGGGCGCGTATAATAGGTACCGAGTCAGCCCAAGTCAAAGTCACGACCTGCGGCTAACCCGTTGTTTCTCGAAGGGCATTCGCCCGAAGCCAAAGATCCAAGTGCCGCAGCTCGTTCTCGCCTCGGGCTCCCCTTACCGCCGCACCCTGCTCGCAAGGCTCGGCATCCCGTTTCAGTCGCAGCCCTCCGGGGTTGCCGAGGCGCACGTGGCGGCGGAGTCTGCCGCCGATCGCGCCCTGCGGCTTGCCGTGGAGAAGGCGCGCGCGGTGGCAGCAGTACATGCGCACGCCGTCGTGATCGGCAGCGATCAGGTCGCCAGCGCCCGGGACGAGGTGCTCGACAAGCCGGGCGATGCGGCGCGCTGCCGCGCGCAGCTGCGGCTGCTCTCCGGCCGCACCGCGCACTTCTACACCGCCTGCGCCGTCCTCGGCGGCGCTCCGGCGGCGCAACTGCACGTCGACACCACCACGGTCATGTTTCGCACGCTGTCCGGCGCGGAGATCGACCGCTACGTGGAGCTCGAGCAGCCGTTCGACTGCGCGGGCGGCTTCAAGGTGGAGGGCCTGGGAGTGGCACTCTTCGAGTGCATCGAGAGCCAGGACCCGACTGCACTCATCGGGCTGCCGCTCATCTGGCTTGCGGCGGCGTTGCGCCGTGCAGGCTACGAGCTGCCCTGACGGGGCCTGCTGCCGCGTCGGTCGGCGCGGTCGCCAAGTTGATCGAGGACGGCGGCGAGCTGCGCCGGCAGTGGGGCACTGATGCTGAAGTCCATGCCCTGCGGCCAGCTGAACGACAGGCTGTGCGCGTGCAGGAACATGCGCTTGAGCCCGAGGAGCCGCAGCTCCTCGTTGAATGCCGCGTCACCGTATTTGTCGTCGCCGGCCACCGGATGACCGCTGAGCGCCGCGTGCACGCGTATCTGGTGTGTGCGGCCGGTGCGCAGGGTAACTTCCATGAGGGTCGCCGTCCTGCCGAAGAACTGCACCAGGCGAAACTCGCTCACGGAAGGTTTGCCGGAAGCGCCGGGCCGCACGGTGCGCTCGCCGCCGACGCGCGTATCGGTGCGCAGCGGCACGTCGATGCGCTTGGCGCCGAGCTGCCAGCTGCCTTTGACCAGTGTGAGATAGCGCTTCTCCATCGCTCCGTCGCGCAGCAGCGCATGCAGCGTCCGCAGGACCGCCGGACGGCGCGCAATGAGCAGGCAGCCGCTGGTATCGCGGTCGAGGCGATGGGCGAGCTCGAGCGTCTCCTGCGGCCGCAGCGCCCGCAGCCCCTCGATGACGCCGAAGCTGAGGCCGCTGCCACCGTGCACCGCAATGCCCGCCGGCTTGTCGAGCACCAGCAGCCTCTCGTCCTCGTACACGATGGCGCGCCTGAGCTGCTCGCCAAGCGCCGCTCCCGGGCGCACCGGCTCCCCGGGCGCGGCGACGCGCACCGGCGGGATGCGGATGCGGTCCCCGAGCTGTACGCGCAGCTGTGGATCGGCGCGGCGACCGTTGACGCGCACCTCGCCCTTGCGGATGAGGCGAAACAGCCGGCTGCGCGGCACACCGGGCAGCTGGCGCTGCAGGCAGTTGTCCAGGCGCTGGCCGGCCTCGTCCTCACCGACCTCGTAGTGCTGCACGCCGGTGCGAATTTCACGCGACTCGGGCGCGGTTGCGGGGTCCTTGGTGTAAGACATTGTTTTTACAATGATCCGGAGTATACTCTGCGGGTCGTCCGCCAGGTGCGGACGCGCCAGTGGTTGGCGGCAAGGGCCGCCGCCCGTTTAGTTGGACCTCTTAAACCGAGGCCATCGTTTGGGCCGCCAGGACCGCGCAAGCTGCGTCGAACCTCCGTGCATCACGGAAATCCGCAGTGAGCGCCGTCGGTTGAGTTCACCGAAGGTTACCTCCCCGTCCGCCTGCCGAAGTGCGGACATCAGTGTGAATAACGAGACTCTCTCTCATTCGCTTTGGTTCGGGAACCTTCGCTGCCGCGGAGGTGAAATCCCGCGGCCTCCCGTCGCGTGCTTGCCGGCCCCTTACCGCACAGTAGGGGCACATGAAGAGAATGCTAGTGAATGCGACTCAGGAAGAGGAGTTGCGCGTTGCTCTGGTTGATGGACAGAAGCTGTTTGACCTGAGTATCGATTTACCGTCCCGCGAACAGAAAAAAGCCAACGTTTACAAAGCCCGGATCGCGCGCATCGAGCCCTCGCTCGAGGCGTGCTTCGTCGATTACGGCACCCAGCGACACGGCTTTCTGCCGCTGAAGGAAGTCTCCAAGGAGTACTTTCGCCAGCCGCCGCAGGGCGGCCGGATGAATATCCGCGAGCTCCTGTCCGAGGGCCAGGAGGTCATCGTGCAGGTGGAGAAGGAGGAGCGCGGCACCAAGGGTGCGGCGCTGACCACCTTCATCAGCCTCGCCGGCCGCTTCCTGGTATTGATGCCGAACAACCCACGCGCCGGAGGCGTGTCGCGCCGCATCGAGGGCGAAGACCGCGATCAGATGCGCGAGGTCATGAGCCAGCTGCAGATCCCGGAAGGCATGGGCGCCATCGTGCGCACCGCCGGAGTCGGCCGCTCGGTCCAGGAGCTGCAGTGGGACCTGGACAACCTCAAGGTCCAGTGGGATCAGATCGACGCGGCGGCCAAGGACCGCCCCGCCCCGTTCCTGGTGTTCCGCGAGAGCGACGCGGTAACGCGCTCGATGCGCGACTACCTCTCCGACGACATCGGCGAGGTGCTGGTGGACAGCCCGGCCGCCTTCCAGAAGGCGCAGGAATACATGCAGCGCTTCATGCCGGCAGAAGCGCAGCGGCGCCTGAAGCTCTATACCGACGACATCCCGCTGTTCACGCGCTTCCAGATCGAGAGCCAGATCGAGTCGGCCTACGCGCACAAGGTGCAGCTGCCCTCCGGCGGCAGCATCGTCATCGACTACACCGAAGCGCTGGTGTCGATCGACATCAATTCCGCGCGCGCCACGCGCGGCAGCGACATCGAGACCACGGCGACCAACACCAACCTCGAGGCCGCCGACGAGATCGCCCGGCAGCTGCGCATCCGTGACATCGGCGGGCTGATCGTCATCGACTTCATCGACATGGAGTCGGCGAAGAATCAGCGCGACGTCGAGGACCGGCTGCGCGACGCCATGAAGATGGACCGGGCGCGCATCCAGATCGGCCGGCTGTCGCGCTTCGGCCTGCTGGAGATGTCGCGGCAGCGCCTGCGCCCCTCGCTCGGGGAAACCAGTCACATGGTCTGCCCCCGCTGTGTCGGCATCGGCAGCATCCGCAGCGTCGAGTCGATGACGCTGGCGGTGCTGCGGCTGATCGGCGAGGAGCTGCGCAAGGATCGCACCGCGCGGGTCATCGCGCAGGTGCCGGTGGCGGTGGCAACCTACCTCATTAATGAAAAACGCGAATGGCTGCGCACGCTCGAGGACAAGAGCGAGACCGAGCTGATCATCGTGCCGAACGAGAATATCCAGACCCCGGAGTACTCGATCCGCCGGGTGCGCGACGACGAGCTGGATCTGCCGGAGAACCGCCAGGCGACCTACCTGATGCCGACCGCACCGGAAGTGGTCGAGCCGGGCTCCGCACAGGACAAGAAGCCCGTCGCCGAGACACCGGCGGTGGCGACGCTGCTGCCGGCGACCGCAGCGCCCATGGCCGCGTCCCCGGCTCCCGCGGCTGCCCCGGCAGCTGCGGCCGCCGCGCACGAGAGTTTCTGGTCGCGAGTTCGCAAGCTGCTGGCCGGCGAGCCGGCCGCGGCGCCGGCGGAAGCCGCGCAGCAGGCGCCCGCTGCGCCGGCCGGGCGCGCCCCGCGCCGTGAAGAGGGACCGCGGCGCGACGGACGCCGCGATCACTCGCGCAGCCCGCGCTACGCCGATGGCGCGCGCCGCGAGCGCAGCGATGGCCGCCGCGGCGATGGACGCGATCGTCACCGCGATCGCGACGGCCGCGACAACCGCGACGGTCGCGATCGCAATCGCGAGCCCGGGCGACGCCCCGAGCGCTCGGCCGAGCGTAATGGCGCGCCGCGCAACACACCCGATCGCAACGCTCCGAACCGTGAGCCGCAGCCACCGCAGGACGCTCCCCGCCAGGAAGCGCTCGGCGCTGCAGCCGCAGGGTCGCCTCCCGCAGAGCTGCGCACCGACCGGCCGGAAGGCAGCCGCGGACGCGGACGTCGTGGACGGCGGCGCGGCCGCCGCGGCGGCGGCGGCGGTGCACGCGAGGGCGCGGCCCCCATGCAGAACCCGGGCGATGCGGGTCCCGCCGCCTCCGGCCCGGAGGACAGTGGTGAGGTGCGCCAGGTGTTCCCGGATGCGGATGTGCCCGCCCCGGTCACGAGCGAGCCGGTGGTGCGCGAGTATCACGCGGAGCCGCCACGTGAGCTAGCTGCCAAGCACGAGGCGGCGCCGCTGGCGCACTTTGAGCCAAGCGCCAAGCCCGACCCGGGCCAGAACAAGCCGTACGTGGTGTGGTCATCCGCGCCAACGCCGAAGGACGTCGGCGGCGCCGGAGTCGAGCCGGAGGAGTGAGCGCGCGCGTCAGCGCGGCGCGCTACGCGGCGCGCGCGCGCTGGCGCAGGTGGTCGAGAAGGCCGCGGGCGGCAGTCTCGGCGAGGTCGAGCACTTCCTCGAAGCCGTTCGGTCCGCCGTAATACGGATCGGGGACTTCCTGCGGCGCGCCCGCCGGAGCGAACTCGAGAAACAATCGCAGCCGCTCGTGTGCGACTGTCGGCGCGCGTCGACGCAGCACGCGCAGGTTCTCCTCGTCCATGGCGAGGATCAGATCGAAACGTTCGAAATCCCCCGGCTCGACGATGCGCGCGCGCAGTGCTCGCATGTCATAGCCGCGCCGCGCGGCGGCCGCGCAGCTGCGCGGGTCGGGCGGCTCGCCCAGGTGGTAACCGGCGGTACCCGCCGAATCCACCTCGACGGATAGCTCCGGCGCTTCGCGCGCCGCGAGCGCGCGCAGTACCGCTTCGGCGGTGGGCGAGCGGCAGATATTGCCGAGACAGACGAATAGGATTCTCATACCGGGACTTGCGTGTGTAACTTCATGATTGCGCGTCCTAATCCGTCTGGCCGTGTCTGGGCTGTGGGCCGCTTTAAGATCACAAATTGTGAGCTTAAAGCGCGGTCGCCGACAAGATCAGACCCCACACGGTAGGCCACATGTATCTTCGGCGTGGACTTCGGACTGCCTGGGCGCTTGCAGCCGCCGGCGCATCGCTGACGTCAGCGCAAGGTCTGTTGGCCGCTAACAGCGACGATGAGATCCCGCCGTGGTCACTCGCCCTTGAGCAGCGTTTGCAACCCTGGTGCCCGAGGGGTTGTGCGTCCGGGGTGCCATTCACGGCAGTCTACAAGAGCGGCGATCGGATCCTGGTGTTCGTGGGCGTGCATCATGTCTTCACACCGCGGAACAGCACGATTCGCGCAGTAGACTCGGGATTTGCTGCAACCTCTGCGGCCATTCTGATCGCGGAGGGTTTCCCCACGGCGATGGGTGAGAGCCCGGCCCCACTGGTCAAGCACGCGAGCAAGCGCGGGACCGCAGAGGAGGATCAGTTCACCAAGAGTGAAGGGATGTACGCGATTTCACGAGCCATTACCGATGGCATTCCATTTTTGGGCGGAGAGCCAACGCGAACCGAGCAAGTGCAGGCACTGGAACGCCGAGGATTTACGCCAACGGACATCGCATTCGCATACCTGGTCGGTGGCCTTTCGCAATCCCTACGGTCTGGAGATCTTGCGAGCTCAAGCGATCCGAAACTTGCCGAGTCATTCGTGCAGTGGTGCCGCGCGTTTTCTGATCAGTACCAACTACCGCCTCTGTCCTTGGAGAACTTTAAGACGCGATACCAGGCAGTGTTCGGCGTTGAACTGACACGTGATGCGGACCCGGCTAAGCGATCGGAGCCCGGAAGCACCTCTGCGGTGTCTTTGCTCAATCAGACTGACATGGTGACCCGCGATGAGCATTTACTGGCGACGATCGAAAAGGAGCTCGATTCAAAGAAGCGGGTCCTCGTCGTCTACGGTGGAAGCCATTGGACAACGCTCTCGCAGGCGCTGCAACGCCGACTTGGCAAACCCAAAATTACGCCATTTGTTGAGTAGACACGCCCCTGCCGGTGTTTCGGCTCCGCTGCCGAGACAGGCGAATAGCATTCTTATAATTGAACGAGCATACCAAGGCTCAGGAATGCGTCCATCTTCCCTCAGCCGACGGCGACTTCACGCGTGCCACCTGTCAACCTGCCATCGGCTCGAGAGCGGCGCGGACCGCCTGCCCCTCGTGATGTGAAGGCGAAGCCGGATTGCGGCCACGACTATACTGCCGCGGCGAACAGCCCATGACTCTCTTGAAGGCTGTGCTGAAGGCGCTCTCGGATTCGTAGCCGAGCGGCAAGCGCCTGAACGTGCCGGCCGTCGCCAAATCAGCCGAGGAGGCAGCCGCTCACTTCGGCTGGTTTGCGCACTTCGCCACGCTCGATTGCCCGGCCTCGAGCAGGCTGACCCGGGAGCGCCTCGAGTGGCGTCCAGCGCAGCCCACGCTGCTCACCGACCTCGAACGCGGAAGCTACTTCCGCAGCTGAACGCAGTCGGCCCGACTACCTCACGCTGTAGCCGCGTCCCTCGAGACAGGCGCGCATGGCGCGCTGGTAGCCCGCCCGCTTGTCCGCAGCCTCGTCCGGCGATACACCGCCTGAGGACTGCGTCGGGTCGTAGCCGGTCTGCGAGTTGGCCCACTTGTGGCACTCGTACTTGTCGTTCGACTGCTGCTCGGCCGACTGTCCGTTCTGCGGATAGATGTACACGTCATCGCTCGGCGGCGGCTGCGTCGTCGCGGGTGCGGCGTCCGGCGCTGCATCCGGCGGCGCCACCGTTTCGTAGCCGTTCTGCGCCGGGTCCCACGTGTAGTACGTCTCGTTGGCGTAGTAATACGGCACGCCACCCACCCACACCGTGGTGTAGTAAGGCGGCAGCACCGGCACGAACACGCCGAGCGGCGGCCCGATCACGACGAATCCCGGGCCCCTGCGCCCGTACCACACGCCGCCCGAGTAGTAGTAGCGTCCGCCCGCCAGCGCGTACGGCCGGCCCGGTACGGCACCGAAGTACGCGCCGCGGTTCGCGTAGTAGTGATTGTGGCTGTAGCGTGAGTCGTAATGCTGGCCGCGCGGCATCTGCGCTTCGGCACTCGCCGCTACCAGCATCAGCGCCGCGAGGGCGCCGCACAGGGGTGCAATGTTGCGCTTCATCGGTGTCACCTTCACGCTCCTCACTTGACGCTGTAGCCGCGCCCGTCGAGGCAGGCGCCGAGCGCGCGCCGGTAATTGGCGGCCTGCTGCTCGTACGTGGCGGCGACACGTCGATCCTGCGCCGCCGCGGCCTGGGCATTGGCGGAGTTGGCCGCGTTCGCCTGCGCGTTGGCGGCATCGGCGGTGCTGCCAATGGCGCCGCCGACGACTGCACCGGCGAGCGCTGCGGGTGCGGCCTGCCAGCGCGGGGCGATCACGGCGCCCAGCACTGCTCCGGCGACCGCGCCAATGGCGGTGTTGGTTCCCGGCGGCGGCCCGGCCGACACCACGCGCACCCGATCGTGCGGCGGCACGCCCGGAGCGCTCGGATCAAAGCCGGTCTGCTGTGTGGCCCACGTGCTGCACTCGTAGTGGTCGCGATCCTGCTGATCGGGCGGCTGGTTATGCAGCGGATAGGCGTACACGTCCACGTTCGGTGGCGGCGCCGAGGGCGGTGGGGGCGGCGGGGGCATCGGGCGCGGTGGGGGCGCGGCGACACAGCCGGCGAGCACGCCCGTCAGAGCGGCCAGCGCGACGCTGGTAAGCGCGGCAGTGCGGATCGAGTTGAATCTGTTCATCAAGGTTCCCTACTTAATATAGCGCGCAACGGTACCCACAAAAACGCTGAGTGCGGGCGCACGGTTGACACTTCAAGCTTGGCAATCGACCCCGTCTTGGACGTCCGTGCGGCGCTGTAAGTTCCTGTTGACAAAGGGCTTACGGGGAACGCCGGCCACGACCGACTGTGATCAATTGTTACCCGCCACGAGCCACAGCGTACGGGGCGGCAAGTGTAGCCGTCAGGAGGCCCCGGGCGCGAGCATGGCGCGGACCCGCTCAAGATCTGCGGGGGTGTTCACGTCAGGTCCGGGAGGCTCGCAGGCCTCGCCGACGCAGATGACCAGCCCATGCTCGAGCGCGCGCAGCTGCTCGAGCTGCTCGCGGGCTTCCAGGGGCGCCACCGGCAGCTGCGCGAGGCGCAGCAGCGCGGCGACGCGGTACGCGTAGATGCCGCGGTGGCGTCGCGCACCGCCGCAGTCACCTTGCACAGCGAGCCCGGGCGGGGCGCCGTCGCGATTCCACGGGATCGGCGCACGGCTGAAGTACAGCGCCCGCCCGCGTGTATCGCACACCACCTTGACGATGTTGGGATCGAGCAGCTCCGCCACCGAGTCGATGGGCGTGGCGAGCGTGCCGATGTCGGCGTGCGGCGTGGCAGCGAGTAGCGCCGCCAGCTGCGCGAGCAGCGCCGCCGGCATCAGCGGCTCATCGCCCTGCAGGTTGATGACGATGTCATCGGCCGCCCAGCCGCGCTGCCGCGCCACCTCGGCGATGCGGTCGGTTCCGGACGGGTGGGTTGCAGCGGTCATGAGCGCCTCGGCGCCGAACGCGCGCGCAGCGCGCACGATGCGCTCGTCGTCGGTGGCGAGCAGCACCTCGCGCGCACCGGCCGCGGCGGCACGCTCGTACACCCACTGCACCAGCGGCTTGCCGTGGATCGGCAGCAGTGCCTTGCCGGGCAGCCGTGTGGAGCCGAAGCGCGCCGGGATGACGACCCGGAACGGCGGACCGGCAGACGGCGCCGCCACTTCAGCGCTCGAGCAGCGGATCGTCCGCGGTGAGCTGACGGGCTTCCTCCTCCATCATGACCGGCACCGCATCGCGGATCGGGTAGGCGAGGCGGTCCATGCGACACACCAGCACCTGTGCCTCGCGGTGATACCGCAGGGTTCCCTTGCATACCGGGCAGGCGAGAATCTCGAGCAGCCGCGCGTCCATCAACCGCCACCTTTCGCTTGCGGCGCAGCGCCGCGCACCTTCGCCAGCACGCGCGCCAGCAGCTCGCGTGCATCGTGCGCGGCGAGTTGCGCGGCGACCGGGACGTACCACAGCCGCGGGTCGGCGAACGAGGCGCATTTTACGGCATCTTTCTCGGTCATGAGCACCGGCGCCTCATCGGCGAACTGCAGCTGCGCGGGGGCCAGCGGGTAATGATCGGGAAAGGGATGCTCGCAGATCTCCAGCCCGTGCGCGCGCAGCAAGGCGAAGAAGCGCGCCGGATTGCCGATGCCGGCGACGGCGTGCACGCGCTGCCCGCGAAAATCCGCGAGCGGCCGTGCCGCCGCCTGGCCGCCGATGGCGACCGCTTCGTGCGCGACGAGCGCCATGCCGAGGGGCGCAGGCGCGAGCCCCGCCGCCGGCCCGCCGGCTTCGCTGCGGCCGTTGACCACCACCGCATCGGCCTGCAGCAGCCGCGCGGCCGGCTCGCGCAGCGGACCGGCCGGCAGCAGCCGCCCGTTGCCGAAGCCGCGCATCGCGTCGATCACCACGATCTCGCAGTCGCGCGCAAGTCGCAGGTGCTGCAGCCCGTCGTCGGCGAGAATCACCTCCACCTGCGCGGCCAGCGCGCGCGCCGCCGCCACGCGGTCCGCACCGACCATCGTGGGACAGCCGCTGCGGCGGGCGAGAATCAGCGCCTCATCGCCCACCTCGTGCCAGTCAGTGCCCGGGTGCACCGGCCGCGGCCCACCGTGACTGCGGCCGCCGTAGCCGCGAGAGACGATGCCGGCGCGCAGGCCGGCGCCGGCGAGCTCGCGTGCCAGCCAAACGGTGAGCGGCGTCTTGCCGGTGCCGCCCACGGTGAGATTGCCCACTACCACCACCGGCCGGCCGACGCGCTGCGCCTGCAGCCAGCCGGCGCGGTAGGCGCGACGGCGCAGCCCGACGAGCACGCCGTAGACGGATGCGAGCGGCTGCAGCCACGCCGCGCCCGCGCCATCGCCATACCACAGCCCGGTGAGGCGCCGCTGCACGCCACCCGCGGGCGCTTCAGGTGGAGAACTGCAGCCGATGGAGCTGGGCGTACAGACCTCCCTGCGCGAGCAGCTCGGCGTGCGTGCCGGACTCGGCGATGCGTCCCGCGTCGAGCACGATGATGCGGTCGGCCTGCTCCACGGTGGACAGGCGGTGCGCGATGACGAAGGTCGTGCGATGGAGCACAAGCTGCGCGAGCGCTGCCTGGATGGCGCGCTCGGCCTCGGTGTCGAGCGCCGAGGTCGCCTCGTCGAGGATCAGGATCGGCGCATCCTTCAGCAAGGCACGGGCGATCGCGATGCGCTGGCGCTGCCCGCCCGAGAGCAGCATGCCGCGATCGCCCACCAGCGCATCGAGGCCGCCGCTCTGGCTGCGGATGAACTCGAGAATGTGCGCAGCCTCGGCGGCACGCTCGATGGCGGCGTCGGGCACATCGAGCCCGAAGGCGATGTTGTTACGGATGGTGTCATCGAACAGGACGACGTCCTGGCTCACCACCGCGATCTGCTGGCGCAGGCTCTTCAACTCGTAGTCGCGCACGTCGCTGCCATCGATGCGCAGCGCACCCGCGGCAACGTCGTAGAAGCGCGGCAGCAGGTTGACCAGCGTCGACTTGCCGCTGCCCGAGCGCCCGACGATCGCCAGGCTCTCGCCCGCGGCGACCGCGAGCGAGACGTCCGTCAGGGCGGCCGGCCGGCCGCCGGCGCGCGCCTCAGCACCTGCCGGGTAGGAAAACGACACGTGATCGAACTGCACTTCGCCACGCACGCGCGCGGCGCGCAGCGTGCCGCCCTGCGGCTCGATCGGCTCGTCGAGCAGCTCGAACAGACTCTGGCCGGCCGCAATCCCCTGCTGCAGCGGGCCGGCAACGCCGACCAGTTCGCGCAGCGGCTGCGCGATGCTCACCAGCGCGGTGATGAAGGCCAGCAGATCCCCGCCGCTCATGCGCCCGTAGTAGGCATCCGCGATGGCGATCGACAGCACGAAGGCCGCTCCGAGCGCGGTGACCAGCTGCACGATCGGATTGGAGATACCCTTGGTCAGCACCAGGCGCATGTTCGAGTGCAGGTTGTGGTCGTTGACCGCATCGAACTGCCGATTGACATGCGCTTCGGCGTTATAGACCTTGATGAGGCGCGGCGCCTCGAAGCTCTCCTTGGCAACGCGTGTGACATCGCCCATCGAGTCCTGGATGCGGCGGCTGTAGCGGCGGAAGTAGCGGTTGATGACCGACACCAGCCAGGCAATGATCGGCCCGAGGATCAGTGCGATCAGCGCCAGACGCCAGTTCAGCCACAACAGGAAGCCGAGCGAGCCGATGATGGTCAGCGTGGTGCGCACCACCACGATGACCGAATCGGTGGTCGCCTGGCCGATCTGCTCGGTGTTGTAGGTGAGGCGCGACAACAGCGTCGCCGAGGCGTTGTGATCGAAGTAGCCGATCGGCAGCATCAGGATGCGGCGAAACACTTCGCGGCGTATCTGATTGACGATCCGCCGGCCGACGTAACCCATGAAGTAGGTCTGGGTGAAGTCGCCGATGCCGCGCAGGATGAACAGCGCCACCAGCGCAAGCGGCACCCACACGATCGCGCGCCGGTCGGGATGCACCAGCACGCTGTCGCCGAACTTCTTGGCGAACAGTGCAAAACTCGTCATGGTGGCGGAGAACAGCACTCCGCCGAGCACCCCGACGATGAAACGCCCGCGATACGGGGCGAGGTATCTCAGCAGGCGTCGGTAGTCGCGCAGCGCGCTCGGTGGTGGGCGCGTCATGAGCGCGCCGGAGATCAGACCGCGGCTGTCGTTCAAGGCTTGCCCGCCGGCTCTTCCTTGACCGTTGCGATGTTCACCTCGGCGAAACCCAGGCGCCCGAGCACGTCCATGGCGGTGATGACCGACTGGTGGGTGGCGCGTGCATCCGCGCGCAGCGTGACGCGCACGGAGCGATCGCTGCCGGTGGCCTTGAGAATCGCCGCGCGCAGCGTCCCCGGGCTGGCATTGATCAGCTCGCGCTCATTCACGAGGTAGCTGCCCTGCTGCGTGACGCTCACCACCAGCGGCTCGCCGCCGACCTTCTCGAGCGGCACGGCGCTCGCCGACGGCAGACGCACGCGCAGCCGCCCCTCGTCGGTGAAGCGGCTCGAGAGGATGAAGAACACCACCAGCAGCAGCACCACGTCGATCAGCGAGACGACGTTGATCTCGGGCTCCTCGTGCTGGCGCGGCTTGAGGTTCACCTGCGGGCTCCCTTAGCGCCTGCCGGCGCTCAAGCCACCGCCGCGGGCGCGGCGCGCTCGCGCGCCTGCGCCGCCTCGAGCGCATCGGCCATGCGGATCGCCTGCTTCTCCATCTCGACCACGATGCCGTCGACCCGCCCGCGCAGGTAGCGGTAGAAGATGAGCGCGGGAATCGCCACGCACAGGCCGGCGACCGTGCAGATGAGCGCCTCGGCAATGCCGCCCGACAGCGCGCGCGGGTCGCCCATGCCGCCCGCCTCGATGGCATTGAAGGCGCGGATGATGCCGGTCACGGTGCCGAGCAGGCCGAGCAGCGGCGACACGCCGGCGATGGTACCGAGCGTGTTGATGAAGCGCTCGAGCTCGTGCACCACGTGGCGCCCGGTGTCCTCGAGACGCTCCATGAGGATCTCGCGCGGGCGGTGGCGGTTGGCGAGCCCGGTGGCGAGCAGCCGGCCGAGCGGTGAGTTCTGCTCGAGGGCGGCAATCACCTTGTCGTTCACCTGGTTCGCCTCGATCAGCTGCCACACCCGGCGCGGCAGCTCCTGCGGCAGCACGCGCTTGTCCTGCAGCGTCCACAACCGCTCGAGGATGATGGCGGCCGCCGTGATCGAGCACAGGATGATCGGCCACATGAGCGGGCCGCCGGCCCGCACTATTTCCCACATCCGAGAGCTTTCCCCGCAGCATCGAGGATGCCGCAAAGGCGGCATCATACCGGAGGGCGATGCGCGCTCAAGGAAACTCCGTCGCAGGATGCGCCCCGGCGCACCTTTCGCATAGCGGGGCTTCTGGTAGAGTCCTTGGCCCCATGCCGCGCAGGCTGCTGAAGAAGCTGTTCCCCGCTCCGCACTCGCTGCGTGGGCGCTGGTTTCTGCGCCCGTTCGGCGACCGCATCGCCGACCCGCTGCTGTGGACGCTGCACCGCCGCGGGGTGACCTATGCCTTCGGTGCGGGACTGGCGATCTGCTTCGTGCCCCTGCCGGTGCACCTGCTGCTCGCCGTTACCATCGCGGTGATCTGGCGGCTCAACATCCCGGTCATCTGCGGCACCACGTTCATCGTCAATCCGTTCACCGCGGTGCCGGTGTACTACATTGCCTACCGGGTCGGCGCGGCCGCGCTGCAACTGCCGCGGCAGCACTTCAGGTTCCACCCGACCTGGGACTGGTTCCGCCACGGCCTGGTGCCGGTGTGGCAGCCGTTCGTGGCCGGCTGCATCATCTGCGCGCTGCTCGCCGGGGTGCTCGGCTGGCTGTCGCTCGAGCTGGTGTGGCGCTGGCAGGTGCGCAGCCGCTACCGCACGCGGCACGCCGCGGCCTGATCGGGCGCCCCGCTTCGGCCTAGTCGGCGCGCTCGGTGAGCACGCCCGCCTCGAGCTCGTAGACACGCTCCATGCGGCGCGCCAGCCGCAGGTCGTGCGTCACCACCACGAGGCTGGTACCGCGCTCGCGATTGAGCTCGAGCATGAGTGCGAACACGCTCGCGGCGTTGGCGCCGTCGAGGTTGCCGGTCGGCTCGTCGGCCAGCACGATGCTCGGTGCGGTCACCAGCGCGCGCGCCACCGCCGCCCGCTGACGCTCGCCGCCGGAGAGCTGGTGCGGCCGGTGCGTGAGGCGCTCGCCGAGTCCCACCCGCTCGAGCAGCGCCTGTGCGGCGGCGCGCGCGGCGGCCACCGGCGTATGCCGCACCAGCAGCGGCATGGCGACGTTCTCGAGCGCCGAGAACTCGGGCAGCAGGTGATGGAACTGGTAGACGAAGCCGAGGGCGTGGTTGCGCAGCATGCCGCGTTCGCGCTCACCGAGGGCATGTATGTCGCGGCCGGCGATGCGCACCTCCCCGGAGCTCGGACGGTCGAGGCCGCCGAGGATCTGCAGCAGCGTCGTCTTGCCGGAGCCGGAAGCGCCGACGATGGCGAGGCGCTCGCCCGGCGCCACACCGAGCGCCACCCCGCGCAGCACCGGCAGCACGACCGGCCCCTGGCGGAAGCTCTTGTGGACCGCACGCGCTTCGAGAACCGGGTCACTCATGCCGCAGAGCCTCCGCCGGCGCCGTGCGCGCTGCGCGCCAGGCCGGGTAGATGGTAGCCAGCACGCACAGCAGGAACGCCACTGTGCACACCCTGGCGACGTCCGCCGCCTCGACGTACGCGGGCAGGTCGCTCATGTAATAGACGCGCGCGTCGAGGAACTGCGTGCCGAGCAGGTGCTCGAGCCCCGCCACCAGCGTCTCGAGGTTGGCGGCGAGCACGCCGCCGAGCGCCGCTCCGGCGAGCGTGCCGGCGAGCCCGATCAGCACCCCCTGCACGGCAAAAATCAGCAGCACGCTCAGCGGCGCAGCGCCCAGCGTGCGCAGGATGGCGATGTCGGTCTGCTTCTCCTTCACGATCATGACGAGGGTGGCGACGATGTTGAAGGCCGCCACCGCCACCAGCATCAGCAGGATGACGAACATCATCGACTTGGTGATCTCGATGGAACGGAAGAAGTTGGCATGATCCTGCGTCCAGTCGGAGACGTAGTAGCCCGGCCCGCCGAGCGAGAGCGCCACGCGCCGCACCAGGGACGGCGCATGCAGCGGATCGGCGAATACCAGCCGCAGGCCGGTGACCCCTGCGCCGGTGCGAAACAGCCGCGCCGCATCCTCCAGGTGCGTGAGCGCCAGCCCGCGGTCGAACTCGTACATGCCCGAGCGAAACAGGCCGACGACCTGGAAGCGGCGCATGCGCGGCACTACCCCGGTGGGTGTGGCGCTGCCGGCGGGCGCCATGACGACCACCGTATCGCCGACGCGTGCGTTCAGCTCGTGCGCCAGCGCGCTGCCGAGGATGATGCGGTAGCTGCCGGGCGTGAGGTCCTCCAGGCGGCCGGCGATCATGTGCTGCGCCAGGCCGGTGGCGGCGCGCTCCTCGGCGGGCAGCACGCCGCGCACCTGCGCCCCGGCCAGCGCCGCGCCGCGGGCGAGCATCGCCTGGCTGTCGACGTACGGCACCGCCGCCAGCACGCCGGGCTGGCGGCGCACCTGCTGCTGCAGCTGCTGCCAGTCAGCGAGCGGGCCATCGAGCCCGGTGAGGGTGGCGTGCGCGGTGACGGCGAGGATGCGGCTACGCAGCTCGCGCTCGAAGCCGTTCATGACCGACAGCACCACGATGAGCGTCGCCACCCCGAGCATCAGCCCGCACACCGACATCAGCGCGACGAACGAGACGAAACCGCGCCGGTGGGTCGAGCGCAGGTAGCGCGTGCCGATCAGCCACTCGTAGGCGCTCATGCGGCTACTCGTAGCGCAGCGCTTCGGCGGGTGCAGTGCGCGCCGCGCGCAGCGCCGGATAGAGCGTGGCGAGCGCGGTCAGCGACAGCGCGGCCACGGCGATGACCGCGATGTTGCCCCAGTGAACTTCGGCGGGGATCGCGGTGATGTAGTAGACATCGGCATCCATGATCTGGAAGCGGAAGGTATGCTCGAGGAACGGCACGATGGTGTCGACGTGCAGCGCCAGCGCCAGCCCCAGCCCGATGCCGAGCGCCACGCCCAGCCAGCCGATCACCAGCCCCTGGGTGATGAAGATGCCCATGACGCTGCGCGGCGCGGCGCCGAAGGTGCGCACGATCGCGATGTCGGTGCGCTTGTCGGTGACCACCATCACCAGCATGGCGACGATGTTGAACGCCGCGACCGCGACGATCAGCAGCAGGATCAGCGACATCATGGTCTTCTCGATGCGGATGGCACGGAAGTAGTTGGCGTTGTCCTGCGTCCAGTCGCGCACCTCGAAAGCGGGCGGCAGCACGGCGCGCAGCCGCGCCGCCACGCTCGGGGCGGCGAGCACGTCGTGCAGGCGCAGGCGCAGCCCCTGCGCCGGCGTGTCCGCCGGAGCGAGCGCGCGCACGTCCGCGAGCGGGGCAAACACCAGCGTGGCGTCGTGATCCTGCAGACCGACCTCGAACACGCCGGCGACCGTGAACTCGCGCAGCCGCGGCGTCGGCGCGCCGGAGGCGTCCACGGTGGGAATGAGCAGCGTCAGGGGATCTCCCGGGGTGAGCCCGAGCCGCTCGGCGATCACCGCGCCGATGATCACCCGGCCGGAGCCTGGGGTGAGGTCCTCGAGCCGCCCCTGGGTGATCGACTGCCCCAGCTCGCTCACGGTGGCAGCGGCGGCCGGATCGATGCCGCGCAACAGCACTGCCAGCATTTCCGGTTGTCGCACGGCGAGCGCCTGCAGCTCGACGTACGGGGCGACCGCGGCAACTCCGGGCGTAGCGCGCGCCAGCTGCGCGGCACGCGCCCAGTCCGGAGCGGCGGTCTGCGGCGCGGCGGCCGGCGCGACGCCGATGCGCACCTGGGCGCTCAGCGACAGCAGCCGCTCGCGCAGCTCCGCCTCGAAACCGTTCATCACCGACAGGATGACGATGAGCGCCGCAACACCCACGCACACCCCGACCAGCGAGGCCCAGGTTATGAAGGAGACGAAGAACTTGCCCGGGCGCGCGCGCACGTAGCGCAGGCCCATGTAGAGCGGCAGGGGATGGAACATCGGCGCGATTTAACCATAGTTGGAGCGTTTACAGACCTGCGTCACAGTTCGGCGCGCGCGCCATACGGGCGGTTTTGACAGATTCCCGGCGGTGCTATAGTCGTCCGCACTTTCGCAGGGGAACGTCGTATGCAAACCCGCATCCTCGCCGCACTGCTGTGCGGCTGCGCAGTGACCAGCAGCGCGCTTGCCGACACCATCGTGGTCAACGACCAGGTGCAGGTACGCGACTCGCAGATCGAGCGCCCCAAGCGCGGCAGTACCATGGCTGACGTGGAGAAGCACTTCGGTGCTCCGGTGACGCGCCATGCGACCGTGGGCTCGCCGCCGATCACCCGCTGGGACTACAACGGCTTCGCGGTAGTGTTCGAGCGCGATCGCGTCATCGACGCAGTCGTCACGGGCTGAAGTCGCTCGCACCCGCGGGCCGCCCGCCGCCCTCGCCCGCCGGCCGCCTCAGCCCGCTTAAGCCGGCGAGGTGCCGTCACTTCATGCGGATATGGTAGTCTCGCGCCTAACAGAATAATTTTCCTGGGGATACCTTGGCGGCCGACGAGCCCCTCAGGGCGCATATCGAAGCCCTCGTACGCGCCGGCGCGCTGCGCCGCAAGAGCGCCGCGGTCCTGCTGGAGGCCGAGATCCGGCGGCGCGAGGAAATGCTGCGGCAGACCTTCCGTCGCTACGTCTCCCCGCGCGTGGCGGACAAGATCCTCGAGGATGTGCAGCTGCGCGACACGTTGCTCACCACCGCGGATGCGCGCGCGCATGCGGTGGTGCTGTTCGCCGACCTGCGCGGTTTCACCAGCATCTCCGAACGGCTCGATGCGAGCGCGGTGGTGCCGCTGCTCAACGAGTACTTTTCGCTCCTCACCGAGATCACCTTCCGCCACGAGGGCACGGTGTTTCACATGGCCGGCGACTGCCTGATGCTCGGCTTCGGCGTGCCGCTGGCGCAGGCTGACAGCGCGCAGCGCGCGGTACGCGCCGCGCGCGAGATGCTCGACGGCTTCGGCGAACTGGCGCGCTCCTGGCAGAAGCGCTATCCGATCGAGGCGGGCCTGGGCATCGGCATCAATGAGGGGGACGTGGTCGCGGGCAACATCGGCTCCTCCTCCTACATGAACTACACCATCATCGGGGATGCCGTGAACATCGCCGCGCGGCTGTGCCAGCGGGCGCGCGCCGGCGAGATGCTGTTCTCAAGCACGCTCAAGCAGTCGCTCGATGCGCACGGCATGGATGTCGGCGCGACGGCGCTGCCGCCGCTGCAGCTGCGCGGCCGCTCGAACCCGATCGACATCTTCTGCGTGCCCCTGGCGAGCCGCCTGCAAGTGAGCGACGCACCGGCTGCGGCGCTGAGCTGAAGGCGGCTGCGGCGCGCGCGCTCGGGTAAGCTCCCGGGCACCGATGACCTCCCTGCTCCACCCTCCGCTGCCCGGCGCGGCGCAGCCGCGCGTGCGCTGGCACCAGCTGTACGGCAGTGCCACGGCGCTGGCGCTGGCGGAAGCCGCCGCCGCCGAGCGGCGGCTGTACGTGCTGATCGCCGACGGCGCACGTGAGCTCGAGCGCCTCACGGCGGAGCTGCGCTTCTTCGCCGGGGACGCGTTGCCGCTGCTGCGGCTGCCCGACTGGGAAGTGCTGCCGTACGACCTGTTCTCGCCGCACCCGGACATCATCTCCGAGCGGCTGCAGACGCTTTACGAGCTGCCGCACGTGCGCCACGGCTGCCTGATCGTGGCGGCCGACACGCTCATGCAGCGCCTGGCGCCCCACAGCTACGTGCAGGGGCGCGCCTTCGAGCTCACCACCGGCCAGTCACTGGCACTCGAGCCGTTCCGGCAGCGCCTCGCCGAGGCCGGCTACGCGAGCGTCAGCCAGGTGGTGAGCCCGGGGGAGTTCGCCGTGCGCGGCTCGCTCCTCGACGTCTTTCCGATGGGCGCGGCCACGCCGCTGCGCATCGACCTGTTCGACGATGAGATCGAGGCGATCCGCCGCTTCGATCCGGACACGCAGCGCTCCCTCGACACGCTGGCGAGCGTGCGCCTGCTGCCGGCGCGCGAAGTGCCGCTCGACACCCAGGCGGTCAAAGATTTCCGCCGCCGCTTCCGCACGCGCTTCGAAGGCGACCCGACCCGCAGCGTCATCTACCGCGGCGTGAGCGAGGGGCTGGCGCCGGCGGGGGTGGAGTTCTACCAGCCGCTGTTCTTCGCCGCCACCGCGACGCTCGCCGACTACCTGCCCCCGGATGCGGTGATCGTGCAGGATGCGGCGCTGCCTGGTGCGCTGGCGCGCGCCTGGAGCGAGATCGGCGCGCGCTACGAGGATCGCCGCCACGACATCGAGCGACCGCTGCTCTCCCCGGCGGAGCTGTTTCTCGACCCGCAGCAGCTCGCCGCCGGGCTCGCGCCGTTCGCTTCCATCACGCTCGACGCCTTCAAGGCCGATCTCGAGCTGCAGGGCGCTCCCGACGTGCACAACTTCCCCACCGCCGCGCCGCGCGAGCTGCGCGTCGATGTGCGCGCCGCGCAGCCGTTCGCCGCGCTCGCCGCTTTCCTGCGTGAGTTCCACGGCCGGGTGCTGCTCGCCGCAGACTCGGCGGGCCGGCGCGAGGTGCTGCAGGAGATGCTGCGCGCCCACGGCCAAACGGTGGCGCTCATCGACGGCTGGGCGGCGTTCGCCGCCGGCACCGCGCGCCTCGCGCTGACCGTGGCCCCGGACCTCGAGGGCCTCACCCTCACCGCCCCGCCGATCGCCCTGATCACCGAAGCCCAGCTGTTCGGGGCACGCGCGCACCAGGAGCGCCGTGCGCGGCGCGCCACCGATCCGCAGGCGATCCTGCGCGACCTGCAGGACCTCAACCCCGGCGCGCCGGTGGTGCACGAGGAGTACGGCGTCGGCCGCTACCTCGGCCTCATGCCGATGGAGGTCGGCGGCCAGCCGGGGGAGTTCCTGGTGCTCGAATACCAGGACGGGGATCGCATCTACGTCCCGGTGCACGCGCTGCATCTGGTGAGCCGCTACACCGGGGCAGCGCCGGAGCACGCGCCGCTGCATAAGCTCGGCACCGACCAGTGGGCGCGCGCGCGGCGGCGCGCCGCCGAGCAGATCCGCGACGTGGCGGCGGAGCTGCTCGACCTGCACGCGCGGCGCAAGGCGCAGCCGGGGCTCGCGCTGGCGCTGCCGGAGCTCGAGTACCAGGCGTTCGCCAGCGCCTTCCCGTTCGAGGAAACCCCCGACCAGGCGCAGACGATCCGCCAGGTGCTCGCCGATCTGGCCGCCGAGCGGCCCATGGACCGCATCGTGTGCGGAGACGTCGGCTTCGGCAAGACCGAGGTGGCGATGCGCGCCGCGTTCGTGGCGGTGCACGCCGGCAAGCAGGTCGCGGTGCTCGCACCCACGACGCTGCTGGTGCAGCAGCATCTCACCAACTTCCGCGACCGCTTCGCCGACTGGCCGGTGCGCGTGGAAGCGCTGTCGCGCTTCGGCAATGCCAAGGAGACGCAGACGGTGCTCACCGGGCTCGAGCAGGGCAAGGTGGACATCGTCATCGCCACGCACCGGCTGCTGCACGCGCAGGCGCGCTTCCACGATCTCGGCCTGCTCATCATCGACGAGGAACATCGCTTCGGCGTGCGCGACAAGCAGCGCCTGCAGGCGCTGCGCGCCAACGTGCACGTGCTCACCCTGACCGCCACGCCCATTCCGCGCACCCTCAACATGGCGCTCGGCGGCCTGCGCGACCTGTCGCTGATCACCACGGCGCCGGCCGAGCGGCTGGCCATCAAGACTTTCGTGATCGAGTGGCACGCAGCCACGCTGCGCGAGGCGGCGCTGCGCGAACTGCGCCGCGGCGGCCAGATCTACTTCGTGCACAACGAGGTGCGCACCATCGGCAAGATCGCCGCCGAGCTGCAGGTGCTGGTGCCGGAGGCGAGCGTGCGCATCGGCCACGGGCAGATGCGCGAGCGCGACCTGGAGCAGCTGATGGTCGATTTCTATCACCGCCGCTTCAACGTGCTGGTGTGCACCACCATCATCGAGAGCGGCATCGACGTGCCCACCGCCAACACCATCATCATCAACCGCGCCGACCAGATGGGGCTGGCGCAGCTGCACCAGCTGCGCGGCCGCGTCGGGCGCTCGCACCACCGCGCCTACGCCTACCTGGTCGCGCCGCCGCGCCAGGCGCTGGCGCGCGATGCCGCCAAGCGCCTCGAAGCGATCGAATCGATGGAGGAGCTGGGTGCCGGGTTCGTGCTGGCGACGCACGACCTGGAGATCCGCGGCGCCGGGGAGCTGCTCGGCGAGCAGCAGAGCGGCCAGATGACCGAGGTCGGGCTGTCGCTGTATCTGGACATGCTCGAGCACGCGGTGAGCGCGCTCAAGGCGGGGCGCGAGCCGGCGCTCGAGCAGCCGCTCGCCGCGGCCACCGAGGTGGAGCTGCGTCTGCCCGCCTTCCTGCCGGATGCCTACGTCGGCGATGTACACGTGCGGCTGTCGCTCTACAAGCACATCGCCGCGGCCGCCGACGATGCGGCGCTCGATGAGCTCACCGCCGAGTTGGCCGATCGCTTCGGGCCGCTGCCGCCGGCCGCCCATAACCTGCTGCGCATCGCGCGGCTGAAGCTGCGCGCGCGCGCGCTCGGCGTGCGGCGGCTCGACCTGGGAGCCCAGGGCGGCACGGTGCTGTTCGAGGAGCACGCGCGCGTCGATCCGGCGACGCTGGTGCGCATGATCGGCCAGGGCCAGCGCGAGTACCGCCTCGACGGGCCGCTGAAGCTGCGCGTGACGCGCGCGCTGCCGGCCGAGAGCGCGCGCTTCGACTATGCCGCACAGCTGCTGCAACGGCTCGGCGAACCGGCGCGCCTTCAGTAGAATGCGCCGCATGTCTCACCGCGACGCGCGGACTTGCGCCCTCATCGCCCTCGCCGCCGCGGCGCTGTGTGCACGCGCGCTGCCGCTGCCCGCGCAGGAGGCCGCCGCCGGCCCGGGCAGCACGGTCTACAACGTCGAGATCATCGTGTTTCGCGTCACCGCGGCGCTCGGGGACCCGGAGGAGTGGAGCGCGGAAGCCGGCGCACGCAGCATCGCGGGTGCGGAAGCCGGCGGAGACTCGGCGCAGATCGGGCACTTCGTGGCCGCGCTGCCGAGCTCTGCCTGGCAGCTGACCGAGCTCGAGAACCGCCTGCGTGCCTCGGGCAGCTATGTGCCGGTGGCGCACGCCGCCTGGTCGCAAACCGCCAGCGCCTGGGGTACGCGCGCGGGCTTCACCCTGGACAAGCTCGGCATCAGCGTTCCGGGCCTCAGTGGCAGCGTGTTCCTCGAGCGCGGGCAGTTCCTGCACCTCGGGCTGTCGCTCAGCTATGCCATCGCGCAGCCTCCGGCGAGCCTGGGAGCGGCCCCCGACACGCCGTTCACCATCAACGAGAGCCGGCGGGTGCGCTTCTACGAGCGCAGCTACTTCGATCACCCGGCCTTCGGTGTGATCGCGCTCGTCGCCCCGGCGCAGGGCGCCCGCCCGCCCGGGCGCTGAAGCGCGCCTGATCCGCTACAGCAGCTGCTCGCTGGTGAATTCCCAGGTCGGCCCGCCGCGCGCCTCGCGCGCGCAGCGCACCCGCTCGCGTCCGGCGGCGATGAACCAGGTCTCGGCGCCGCGCGGGCGCGGCGCGCTGAAGGCCGCCGGCTCGAGCACCGCTGCGCAGGCGGCGTGCTGCGGATCACGCACCGACTCGTAGCGGATGATCTCGACGCGCGCGGTGCGCGCCAGCGCCGCAAAGGCCTGCGTCTCGGCGTAGCTGCTGCGCGAGGTCCAGGTAGCGCGCGCCCGCACGAACGGCGCCGCGGTGAGATCGAGCGCGGTGGCGCTGCGCACCGCGGCACGAAACAGCGTGTGCGGCACCGCCTTGAGGTCCGGCGTGCCGGGCGCATCGAGCAGAAAGCGCAGCCGCCAATAGCTCTTCTCCGCCAGCGCCGTGCGCAGGAGTTCCGCGCCGTACCAGACACCGGCATCGAAGGCGGCACGAAAGCGCGAGCCGAGCTGCGGTCGGTAGCGAAACGGGGTGGCGAGCAGGTAATGCAGCGCGCCGACCTCCGGCGGCAGCGGCGGTTTGCTCGCCTCGAGGATCGCCTCGAGCGTTGCCTGCTCATCGAGCGAGTCCGCCAGGCGCATGGTGGAGGCGGTGTGCTGCGCCTCGACCCCGCGCCACAGCTCACGGGCATAGGCCCGGGCCTCAGATGCGAGCGCGCGCCGCGTCCAGGTAGTCAACGGTACGCACCAGGCCGGCGGGCTCGCGGATGAGCGCCAGCGGCACCCCACCAAGCGCCTGGTTCTCGCTGCGCAGCCAGGCGCGCGCGGCCGTGTCGTCCGAGCCGACGATCGCATCGAGCGAGCGGAACAGCCGTACGAACAGCGCCGCGAGCTGCCAGGGCTTGGAGCCGGGCTGCAGCAGGCGCTGTCCGTTGGCGAGACGCGAGAGCGTCGCGGCGCTCACCCCGATGATCGCGGCGAGGTCGGCCTGAGCGACGGCGAGGAAGCGCGCCGCACGCACCGTGGCCTGCGACAGAACCGGGGCGGGGTCCGCCGCGGCGCGGGTGCTGGCGGGACGGGGGCTCATTTCAGTAGAAATTATACGCCTAAATATTTCAATAGCAATCAAAGCGCCGGCGGGGCTTGCAGCCGCGCCCGGCCTGCTGCGGCAGATCAGTGGAAGTCGGCCGCCTCGGCGGTCGCGATGCCGTCCTTGCCGTTCTTCTTCGCGCGGCGCAAGGCCGCCGAGCAGGCCTTGAGCAGGCCCTGTACCTCGAGCGTACGCGGGGGCACGAGGCTGGCGATGCCGGCGCTGAGGGTAACGTAGCGTCCGGCGCCGCCCGTGGGGTGGTGCATCAGCAGATCGAGCACGCGCTGCTTCACGACGCCGGCGTACTGCGCGGCTTTGTCAGCGGCCTCCCCCTGCGTGAGCACCACAAAGGTTCCCCCCTGCCAGCGGCCGACCAGGTCGCCGCCGCGGCGGTAAGAGGTCGCGATCACGCGGGCGACGCGGCGGATGCAGGCATCCCCTGCGGCACGGTCGAATTTCTCGTTGTAGGCGCCCAGATCGTCGATATCGAACAGCGTCAGCCCGATCTCGTGCGAGTCGCGCTGCGCCACCTGCCAGTCCCGCTGCAGCAGCTCCTCGAAGTAGGCGCGCGAATGCACTCCGGTGAGGCGGTCCTCGCGCAGCCACGATGGCAGGCCGGCGCCGGCGCGCTCGGCGTGCTTCAGCCGCTCGCTGGCATCGCGGTGATAGCCGACGAAGTGGCTCACCGTGTCCCCGGTGCGCACCGGCTGCACCACCGTCTCGTTCCAGAACTGCGAGCCGTCCGGGCGGTAGTTGCGCAACAGCACGCGCGCCGGCTCGCCGAGCTTCACCGCCTCGGCGAGCCGTGCGCGTGCCTCCTGGTCACGATCGTTGCCCTGCAGAATGCGCAGGTTGGTGCCGAGCAGCGCCGCTGCCGGGTAGCCGCACATCTGCGCAAACGCCGCGTTCACGTACACGACCGGGCAGTCGGCGGCCCGCGCGTCGCAAATCACGATGCCCTCCGGCGCGCTATCGACCACGCGCTGCCAGGCGTCTGACGACCAGTCGTTCATGTGGCGCTCCCCGGGTCGAGCGTCAGTGGCGGCGCAGCGGCGCTGCGGGCCAATAGCTCGCGCGCGCGCGCCCACTGCGGGGATGCCTCGAGAGCCGCACGCGCGGGGGCACCGGAGCGCCCGTGCAGGCGCACCAGGCGCAGGCTGGACGCGGGCTGCGGCTCAATTTCGAGCCCCTGGAGCAGCTCGATGACCCCGGCGCGGTTGTTGCAAACCGGAACCATGTCACAGCCTGCGTCCAGGGCCTGGCGGGCGCGTCCGAGGATGTCCCCGTAAGCGGCCGCTGCCCCTCCCATGGAAAGATCATCCGTAAACACTACCCCCTGAAACCGCAGCTCTCCGCGCAGCACGTCGCGAATCCAGCGCCGGGAGAGGCTCGCGGGGGCTGAATCCACGGCCGGATACAGCACATGGGCTGCCATCACGGCCGGCAGCCCGTTGGGGATCAGCCGGCGGTAGGGGGTCAGGTCGGGGGCCAGATCCGGCAGGGGGCGCCGGTCCACCGGCAGCGTCAGGTGCGAATCGGCCACCACGGCCCCGTGGCCGGGAAAGTGCTTGGCGGTGGCCGCCATACCGGCCTCGCGCATGCCGCGCATCCAGGCGAGGGCGAGCTGGGCAACCGCCGCGGGCGCGGCGTGAAAGGCACGATCACCGATCACCTCGCTGACCCCCAGGTCGAGGTCCACGCACGGCGCGAAGGAGATGTCGATGCCGTGCGCGCGCAGCTCCGCCGCCATCAGCCAGCCGGTCGCGCGGGCGAGCGCGACCGCCGCCTCGGGGTCCAGGTCGAAGCCGTGCCCGATGCGCCGCGGCGAGGGCAACGCCGAGAAGCCGGCGCGAAAGCGCTGGATGCGACCGCCCTCCTGGTCGACCGCCACGATGAGCGGCGGGCTACGCGCGGCATGGATGTCGGCGACCAGCGCGCCGAGCTGCTGCGGATCGCTGTAGTTGCGCGTGAACAGGATCACCCCGCCGATGAGCGGGTGGCGCAGCAGCTCGCGCTCCTCGGCGCTGACCGCGGTCCCCGCGAGGTCGATCATCAGCGGCCCGAGGCTCATGCGGTGAGCGCGCGCAGCGTCTTCAGCGCCGCGGCGGGGCGCCCCGAAGCAGCGCCAGCGATTCCATGTGGGCGGTGTGTGCAAACATGTCGACGACCCCTGCCGCTTCGAGCGTCATCCCGTGCTCGTGCACCAACACCCCCACGTCGCGCGCCAGGCTTCCCGGATGACAGGAAATATACAACACCCGCGCGGGGGCGAGCTGCGCCACGGCAGCGAGCAGCGCCCGCGCGCCACTGCGTGGCGGATCGAGCAGCACGTGGCTGTAGGAGCGGCGCAGCCACGCCGACTGCGGATCGGGCGGCGCGGCGAGATCGGCCTGGTGGAAGGTGGCGTTGTCGAGGCCGTTGTGCCGGGCATTGCCGCGCGCGCGCTCGACGAGCGCCGCCTCGCCCTCGACCCCGACCGCGCACTGCGCGCGCCGTGCGAGCGCCAGCGTGAAGTTGCCCAGCCCGCAGTACAGGTCGAGCACCACCGACTGCGCGGTGAGCTCGAGCAGCTCCAGCGCGCGCGTCACCAGCGTGGCGTTCACCGCGCCATTCACCTGGATGAAGTCGGTGGGTGCAAACTGCAGCTCGAGGCCGAACTGCGCCAGCCGGTAGTACAGCGGCTCGCCCGCGCCGCCGAGCTCGTACACCGAGTCGAGCCCGCGCGGCTGCAGGTACAGCCGCAGCGCGTGGGCGGCGGCGAAGGCCTGCAGTCGTGCCAGATCCTCCGCCGACGGGGCGCTGAGCACGCGCAGCACCAGCGCGGTGGCATTGTCCGCTACCGCCACCTCGATCTGCGGCAGCTGCTCGCGGATCGAGAGCTCGCCGAGCATGGCGGCGAGCGGCGCGATCAGCCCGTCCATCGGTGCGCTGAGCACCTCGCAGCGCTCCAGCTCGGCGACGTACGGGGCGGCGCGCTCGCGGAACCCCACCAGCACGCGGCCCTTCTTGTGCACGAACTTGACGCCGAGTCGGGCGCGGCGCCGATAGCCCCACGCAGGACCGCTCAGCGGCTCGAGCCAGCTCTGCGGGCTCACGCGCGCCACCCGCGCCAGAGTGTCGGCGAGCTCGCGCTGCCGGGCGGCGAGCTGCGCGGCGGGCGCGAGGTGCTGCAGGGCACAGCCCCCGCAGGTACCGAAATGCGCGCAGCGCGGCGCGACCCGCTGCGCCGCCGGCTCGAGCACCTCGAGCAGCTCGCCCTCGTCGTGCTGGCGATGGCGGCGGGTGCGACGGAAACGGATGCGCTCGCCCGGCAGCGCACCGGCGATGAAGGCAGTCTTGCCGCCGTGCACCACGCCCTCGCCGGCGTGCGTCAGGTCGCAGACGACGGCGGTCTGCTCCTCGCTCAACTGGGCTCCTGCCAGGCGCCGAGGAACGCGGCGAAGTGCGGCTCGCGCGCGGCGGCGAGGTAGCTGCGCACCCGCGCGAGCTCCTCGGCGTGCTGCTCGCGCGACAGCTGGCCGCGCAGCAGCGCAAAGCGCAGATAGATCAGCCAGGTGTTGAGCACGTCGCTCTCGCAGTAGCCGCGGATGCCCGCCAGGTCCCCGCCCTGCCACGCGTCCCACACCTGGCTGCCCTCCAGACCGAGCTTGCCGGGTAGCCCGAGCAGCGTCGCCATGCTGGCCAGCGAAACGCGCCCGCGGCCCTGGAAGCCGGAGAGGACGTCCATCAGATCGATGTGCCGCCAGTGATAGCGGTTGAGGTAGTTGTTGTAGCGGAACGCCTCGTCCTGCGCGCCCGTTTCCCAGAAACGCCCGGCCTGCACGCCGGCGGCGAGCGCGCGGTAGGTGAGCACCGGCAGATCGAAGCCCGAGCCGTTCCAGGAAACCAGCTCCGGAGAGAACTTCTCGATGCCGTCGAAGAAGCGCTGCACCAGCTCCGCCTCGCCGGTGGCGAGGTCGCCGAGGCTCCAGACGCGAAACCCGTCGCGGCTGCGCAGCGCGCACGAGATCGCCACCACGCGATGCTGCTCGAGCGGCAGGAAATCCCCGGGTGCCGCGCCCGCCGCCGCCCGGCCCTGCCGCCGCAGCGCGTACATCGCCTTGGCGACCTGCGCGTCGGCCAGCCCCTCGAGTCCATAGAGGCGCCGCCCGAGCTCGACGTCGGGTACCGTCTCGATGTCGAACACCAGCGTGTTCACGGCGCCCTCATCAGCACCGCGACGGCGACCACCAGGCCGCGCTCGTCGCTCAAGGTCACGTGTCCCTCGCCGACCCCGAGCGCGCGGCGCACGCGCTCGCCGCGCGCCGAGAACACCACCTCGGGTTTGCCCCAGGCGTTCTGCACCACCCCCACGTCGCGGATCCATACGCCGTGCGCAAAGCCGGTGCCCATCGCCTTGACGATCGCCTCCTTGGCGGCGAAGCGCATGGCGAGAAAACGCTCGCGCCGCGCGGTGAGGACAAGCTGCGCCTGCTCCTCGGGCATCAGCAGGTGCTCGATGAAGCGCGTGCCGAAGCGCTCGAGCGTGCGCGCCACGCGCGCGCTCTCGAGCACGTCGACGCCGATGCCGAAGATCACGCGCGTGCCTCCGCCATCAGCGCCTTCATCTCGCGCACCGCCGCCGGCAGGCCGACGAACAGCGCGTGGGCGATGAGCGCGTGGCCGATGTTGAGCTCGGCGATCGCGGCGATCGCCGCCACCGGCTGCACGTTGTGATAGTTGAGTCCATGGCCGGCGTGCACCGTAAGACCGAGGCTCGCCGCGAGGCGCGTCGCCGCGTGCAGCCGCTCGAGCTCGGTGGCGGCGGCGCCGCCGCTCGCCTGCGCATAGGCGCCGGTGTGCAGCTCCACCACCGGGGCGCCGGCGCGTGCCGCGCCTTCGATCTGCGCGCGCTCGGGGTCGATGAACAGCGCCACGCGCACCCCGGCGCGTGTCAGCTCGGCGACTGCCGCGTGCAACCGTTGCGGCTGTGCCAGCACGTCGAGCCCGCCCTCGGTGGTGAGCTCGGCGCGCCGCTCGGGCACCAGGCAGCAGTCCGCAGGAAGCACGCTGACGGCGATCGCCAGCATCTCGTCGGTGACGGCCATCTCGAGGTTCATGCGGGTCTGCAGCAGCGGGCGCAGCGCACGCACGTCCTGGTCCTGGATGTGGCGGCGGTCCTCGCGCAGGTGCAGCGTGATGCTGTCCGCGCCGGCGCTTTCGGCGCTGAGCGCCGCATGCACCGGATCGGGATAGCGCCCGCGGCGCGCCTGGCGCAGCGTCGCCACGTGATCGATGTTCACTCCCAGCGCAAGACCTGCGCTCATGGCGCCACCCTTCGTTTCACCGACTTCGCCACCGCGCGGCTCGCAAGCGGTCGCCCCTCCAGGCACTCCCCGAGCGCGGCCTGCAGCAGCCGCCGCGCATCGGCGAGCGAGCGCGCGTCGCTGAGCTGCTCGGCGGCGAGGGCGAGCAGCGAGCTGCCGCGCAGCGCCCCGCTGCGCTGGCGCGCCGCCACCACGCCGTGGCCGGGCCGAAAATCATAGTACCCGTCGGGTAACAGCGCTGCGCCGCCGTGCGCCTCGCTGCTGAGCTCGACCCCGTAGCCGAGCGCCTCCAGCAGGCGCTTCTCGAAAATCCGCAGGCACGGCTCGAGGGCCGCGCCGGCGCGCAGCGCGCCGAGGGCGCCATGATAGTGGTCGAACAGCTGCGGCTGCGGGTCGTGGCGGGTCGTCAGGCGCAGCAGCAGCTCGTTCAGGTAGAACGCCGCCAGCAGGCACCCGGCCGGCAGCGGCTCGGCGCCCTCCCCGCCCTCACCGCGCTCGGCCGCGACGAGCGAAGGTGCCTCGCTGCGCCCGCTCCAGGACAGCAGCAGCAGCTGAAACGGCTGCAGCACCCAGCTGAGCTTGGCGGCCGGGCCGCGCACGCCGCGGGCGAACAGCGTGAGCCGGCCGTGCTCGCGCGTCAGCACCTCGAGAATGCGGCTGGTGTCGCGCCACGGCCGGTGGTGCAGCAGGTAGCCGGCGGTGAGCTCGACGCGGCGCTGGCTGCGGCTCATTCCAGTCCCAGCTCGCGCAGCGCGCGCGCATTGTCCGCCCAGTTCTCGCGCACCTTGACCCACAGGTTCAGGTGCAGCCGCTGCTTAAGCATGTCATTGAGCGCCAGGCGTGCCGCGCGGCCGACGCGCTTCAGCCGCGCGCCGCGGGCGCCGATCACGATCGGCTTCTGCCCCTCGCGATCGACCCAGATGGCCGCATCCACGCTCAGCTGCCCGTCCTCCTCCGCCACGCGCTCCACCTCGACCGCGATGCCGTAGGGCACCTCCTGGTTCAGCTCGAGGGTGAGCTTCTCGCGGATGGTCTCGGCGATGCGGAACTCGCGCCCGCGGTCGGTGAGCTGTCCCGGGGGAAACAGCGCCGCTCCCACCGGCAGCTGCGCGGCGATGGTGTCGCGCAGATCCGCGAGGTTGTCGCCCTTGAGCGCGGAGACCGGCACGCAGGCACGGAACGGGTGGCGCGCGGCCAGCTGCGCGAGGTAGGGCAGCAGGCGGGTGCGCGGGCGCGCCTGGTCGACCTTGTTGACCGCGGCGAGCGCGGGCCGCCCGGAGCGCTCGATGCGCGCCAGCGCCAGGTCATCCTCGTCGGTCCAGCGCAGCGCCTCCACCACCAGCACCACCAGATCGGCGTCCTCGAGTGCCGCGGTGGCGGTGCGGTTCATGGCCTTGTTCAGGGCGCGGCGCGCCTGCGCGTGCAGCCCGGGGGTGTCAACGAAGGCGATCTGCGCGGCCGGCAGGTCGAGGACCCCGAGGATGCGGTGGCGGGTGGTCTGGGGACGCGGCGTGACGATGCTCAGTTTCTCCCCCACCAGAGCGTTGAGCAGCGTCGATTTGCCGACGTTGGGCCGACCCACCAGTGCAGCGAACCCGCTGCGAAACTCACCCGCGGGCGTCGGCGTGCTCACGGCAGAGCTCCGGGGGCCGCAGCCGCGATCACCGCCAGCATGCGTTCGGCGGCCTCCTGCTCGGCACTGCGGCGGCTCGCGCCGCCGCCCTCGACGCGCAGCTTCAGACCCGGCACCTCGCAGCTCACGCGGAAGGTCTGGGCGTGATCGGCGCCCTCGATGCCGAGGATGGTATAGCGCGGCAGCGTCAGGCTGCGCGACTGCAGGTGCTCCTGCAGGCGCGTCTTGGCGTCCTTGAGCGCTTCCGGCGGCGGCAGTGCCGCGATGCGCGGCGCAAACAGCCGCGCCAGCAGCGGCTCGACCGCCTGCGGGCCGCCGTCGAGGAATACCGCACCGCACAGCGCCTCGAACGCGTCGGCGAGGATCGAGTGGCGGCGAAAGCCGCCGCTCTTGAGCTCCCCCGAGCCGAGGCGCAGCACCTCGCCGACCCCCAGATCGAGCGCCACCTCGGCGAGCGGCTCGCGGCTCACCAGGCGCGCGCGCAGGCGGCTCAGGTCCCCCTCGGAGGCTGCGGGAAAGGCGTCGTAGAGCTGGCGGGCGATGCTGAGGTTGAGCACCGCATCGCCGAGGAACTCCAGCCGCTCGTTGTTCGGGCGGGCGGCGCTGCGGTGGGTGAGCGCGGCGCTGAACAGCGTCGCATCGCGCGGCTGGTAACCGAGCCGCGCCTGCACCCACGCCGCCGCCACCGAAGCACTCGTCATGTCCTTCAGGCTGCGCGCGCTGCAAGCGGCCGACGGGCGCTAGCCGCCGCCGAGTTTCACCTTCTTGTCGAATACCACGTGCAGCGACACGTTGCCGAAAAAGGGTGCCTCATCGTCATAGGCGCACTCGAGCACCCAGTTGCCCTCGTCGCGGGTGATCTTCATGTCCTTGGTGGCCGGATACTCGACCATGTCGATCTCGAAATGTCGGTCGAGCGCGTTGCGCACCGCGATCGCGCTGATCTCGCCATGCATTTCCTTGGCGGTCTGATCCATCGCCTTGGCGACCTTCATGTAGTTGAGGAATATCGGCGCCAGGCGGATGCCGCCGTACCCCACGATGGCGAACGGCGTGAGCAGAATCACCCAGCCGAGTAATGTGACACCTGTCTGCCTGTTACGCATCGCTGCAACCCCCCGCCTGTGTCACTGAATGGCCTTGCCCATGCGGCTCCAGATCGGGCCGCCGGCGCGGCCCAGATCCCAATTGAACCAGATCCGCGTCGCCTTGCCGACGAGGTTCTCCTCCGGGACCCAACCCCACATGCGCCCGTCGTCGCTGTTGTCGCGGTTGTCGCCCATCATCAGATAATGCCCCGGCGGCACGTCGCCGACAAACGGCGCAGCGCGCATCCCCCCGGGCGCGTCCTCGTCGCCGCACACGTAGCCGCGCACCCCGCTCCTCTTGCACCCGGGCAGCACCGGCGAGCGGTCGAGCGCCACCGGGCAGAAGATCGCCTCGTGCTCGTGGTTGCCGAGGCGCTCGTGGGCGAGCGACATGTTCACGTAGCAGCCGTCGTTGTAGCGCTGCGCGCCGACGTAGAACGGCAGCGGCTTGCCGTTGACGATGATCAGGTTGTCGTGCACTTCCACGTGATCGCCCGGCAGCCCGATGAGGCGCTTGATGAAGTTGACCGAAGGGTCCGGCGGGTAGCGGAACACCACCACGTCGCCGCGCTGCGGCTCGCCCATGGCGACGACCTTGCGATTGATCACCGGCAGGCGCAGCCCGTAGGCGTACTTGTTGACGATGATGAAGTCGCCGTCGAGCAGCGTCGGCATCATCGAGTCGGACGGGATGCGGAACGGCTCGAACACAAAGGAGCGCAGCAGCAGCACCACCAGCGCCACCGGGAAGAAGCTGCGCGCATAGTCGACCGTGCCCGGCTCGCTGAAGCCGGCCGGGTCCTTGCCGGCGCGGCGGGCGGCCGCGGCGCGCCGCGGTGCGAGCCACAGCGCATCGACCGCCCACACCGCGCCGGTGAGCACGGTGATGCCGAGCAGCACGGCGCTGAAGTCGAGCCGCTCGGCGAGCAGCAGCCGCAGCACCGCGCACACGATCAGCACCGGCAGCGCGCCGTAGAGAAAGCGCATCAGCGGGCTATCGAGCGACGGTGCGCCGCTGAGCGCGCGGTGCGGACGCAGCAGCCAGTCGTCGATGACGCACACCAGCGTGACCGGCAGCGCCAGCCACGACAGCACTACGACGATGGGCATCAGGAACTGTGGCATGGGCAAACCTTTAGTGCTTGCGGCCGACCTGCAGGACCGCGAGAAATGCTTCCTGGGGAATCTCGACGTGGCCCAGCTGCTTCATGCGCTTCTTGCCCTCCTTCTGTTTCTCGAGGAGCTTGCGCTTGCGGGTGATGTCGCCGCCGTAGCACTTGGCGAGCACGTTCTTGCGCAGCGCCTTGACGGTGGCGCGCGCGATCACCGCGCTGCCGATCGCCGCCTGCACGGCCACTTCGAACATCTGCCGCGGGATGAGCTCGTGCATCTTGTCCACCAGCTCGCGGCCGCGGGCGTAGGCGCCGTCCTTGTGCACGATGATCGACAGCGCGTCGACCTTGTCGCCGTTGATGAGGATATCGAGCTTCACCAGCGGCGCCGCCGCGAAGTGGCTGAACTCGTAGTCGAATGAGGCATAACCGCGGCTGACCGACTTCAGGCGGTCGAAGAAGTCGAGCACCACTTCCGCGAGCGGCAGCTCGTACTGCAGCGACACCTGCGTGCCGAGGTACTGCATCTTGCGCTGGGTGCCGCGCTTGTCGTTGCACAGCTTCAGCACCGCACCGACGTGATCGGGCGGCACCAGGATGCTGGCCACGATGAGCGGTTCGCGGATCTCCTCGATCTCCCCGAGCGGCGGCAGCTTGGCCGGGTTGTCGACGTACTCGATGGCGCGGTCGCGCTTTTGCACCTCGTACACCACCGTGGGTGCGCTGGTCACCAGCGTCAGCTGGTATTCGCGCTCGAGGCGCTCCTGCACGATGTCCATGTGCAGCAGCCCGAGGAAGCCGCAGCGAAAGCCAAAGCCGAGCGCCGCGGAGACCTCCGGCTCGTAGTGCAGCGCCGAGTCGTTGAGGCGCAGCTTGCCAAGCGCGTCGCGGAATTTCTCGTACTCCTCGGAATTCACCGGGAACAGCCCGGCGAATACCCGCGGCTTGATCTGCTTGAAGCCCGGCAACGCGCCCGCCGGACGGTGCTCGAGGGTGATGGTGTCGCCGACCGGCGCGCCGTCGATCTCCTTGATACCGGCGACGACGAAGCCGACGTCGCCGGTGCCCAGCTCGCTCTCCACCACCGGCTTGGGCGTGAAGCGCCCGAGCCGGTCGACGATGTGGCTGCGGCCGGTCGACAGCACGCGGATGCGGTCGCCGCTCTTGAAGCCGCCGTTCATCACGCGCACCAGCGACACTACCCCGACGTAATTGTCGAACCACGAGTCGATGATCAGCGCCTGCAGCGGCGCCGCGCTGTCCCCGCGCGGCGCTGGAATGCGGCGGATCAGCAGCTCCAGCAGCTCCGGCACCCCCTCCCCGGTCTTGGCGCTGACGCGCGCCGCGCCGGTGGCCTCGATGCCGATGATCTCCTCGATCTCGCGCGCCACGCGCTCGGCGTCCGCGGACGGCAGGTCGATCTTGTTGATGACCGGCAGCACCTCCAGGCCCTGCTCGGTCGCCGTGTAGCAGTTGGCGACGCTCTGCGCCTCGACCCCCTGGGTGGCGTCGACCACCAGCAGCGCGCCGTCGCAGGCCGCCAGCGAGCGCGACACCTCGTAGGAGAAGTCGACGTGCCCGGGGGTGTCGATCATGTTGAGCTGGTAGCGCAGCCCGTCGTGCGCGCTGTAATAGAGCGTCACGCTCTGCGCCTTGATGGTGATTCCCCGCTCGCGCTCGAGCTCCATGGAGTCGAGCACCTGCGCCTGCATTTCGCGGTCGGCCAGCCCGCCGCACAGCTGGATGAAGCGGTCCGCGAGGGTCGATTTGCCGTGGTCGACGTGCGCGATGATGGAGAAGTTACGTATGTGCCGCATGCCGTCCGACTGTTGCCGCGAGTTGCCGCGCGTAAGCCAAGGTCAGGCGGCGGGGCGGATTATAGGGAATTGTCGGCCGCGGCGCGTAGGATCTAGGGCGGCGGTGCCGCCGCGGCGCTCCCGCGCAGCAAGCGCGTGAGCTCAGCGTGATCGAGCCGTGCCCGGCACACCACGCTGCCATCGAGCAGCAGCACCGGAACCTCCAGGCCGTGGCGGCGGCGCAGCTGCGGATCGGCGTCGACGTCCAGCACCTCGATCGGCGGCAGCGCCACGCGCGTGCCGAGCAGGGTGAGCTGGCGCAGCATCTCCTCGCATAACTCGCAGTCGTGCCGCTGCACGAGCGTGAGGCGCGCCGCGGGGCTCATCAGCGTTGCGGGACGCCGGCGGGCACCAGGTCCTGTGCCTTGACCTGGGTGGCGATGAACTGCACGGTGGCGAGCGGCACTTCGCCTACCGCGGTGATCTTGTAGCCGTCAACCACGGTGGAGAAAGCCGACGAGGAGCCGACGGCCGCGGAGCGAGCCGGCGGTGCCTGCGTCCCGACCACCGTCTGCGTCTCGACGAACACCGAGACCGAGGCCACGCCGTCGGTGAACACCAGGTGGTCCACCGGTTGATTCGAGCCGGGCAGCACCTGTGCGGAGCGCACCGACATCCTGAAGCCCGGCGGAAGGCGCAGCGCGTTCCAGGCGGAGGTCGCCGGCGCGGCCGGCGCCGGCGCGGCTGCCGTCCCGGTACGCAGCCAGCGAAAACCGAGCGTCGAGACCTCGGGCCGGAAGGACGCATCGGCGATGCGCACCGGCAGCGTGAGGTTCGCGAACACCACCTGCTCGATGATGCGCCCGTGGGCGTCGCACAGCTGCGTCTTGAGCGGCATCGCGGTGGAAGCGTCGATCCACAGGCGGTAGCCGTAGCGGTACTCATCCCGCGGCGACACGGTGATGACGTGGGTGTCGCGGCGGTTGAGGCGCATGCGGCCCACCTCGCGGATGTCGTAGAAGCTCGCCGTCTGGTCATCGACCGCCGGGAAACCCACCAGCGATTCCTGCGGCGGGCGCTGCTCGACCAGCACCGTGCGCCGGTCAGGGAGGTAGCAGGCGAGATTCACGCCGGTGCGGATGAACTCGCGCCCCGAGCCGTCGAGCGACACGAGCCGCTCGGACACATTGCCGTCCTGCACCCGGTGGATGATGCGCAGCATCTCGACATGACCGCCGTGCCAGTGCGAGAAGGTGCCGTCGTAGTTGCGCGTGGTGAGCGCGTGATTCATGCGCTCGAGCCACTGTGCAGGAGTTGGGGCGGGTGATGTCTTCTGCGCCGGAGTTGGGGCAGGTGATGTCTTCTGCGCCGGGGTCGTTGCGGCAGGCGCAGTGGCCTGCGCCTGGCCCGGGGCGTCCTCGGCCAGGGCGGCCGTGCAGGCCCAGGCGAGCGTCAGTCCGAGCAGTGCGCCGCTATTGGGCCGCGCTCTTGACATCGTCCTGGGGCTCCTCGGCGGCGGCCGGTTCGCTGGTCATGAAGGCCGACAGCAGGTTGCGTCGGGCGACCGGCGAGGAATACATGCTGTGTGCGACCACGTAGTTGGCAAGCTCGGTGCTCGGCACGACGATCGCGGGCACAGCCGGCGCCGGAGGTACGACGTAGCTGTCGGCGCGGCCGCCGCGCTCGCGCGCGCCCGCCGCGGGCGTGGTGAGGTGCGCACTCAGCGGGCTGACGACCGATGGCGCCTCGGCGCGCAGCCACAGGATGGACATTGCGGCGACGCCCGCCACGAGCGCGCCGGCGGCGACCGGCTGCCACCAGCGCAGGCCCCGGCGCGGCAGCGCGCCGGCGAGCGACTGCGCGCCGAGCGCCGGCTCGGCCAGCAACACGGCGCTGACGCGCCCGGCGAGCGGCGCATTCAGCCGTACGCCGCGCTCGGCACGGATCACCGCCCCCATCACGGCATAGCGTCCCCAGCGCGCCTTGAGCTGCTCGTCGCGCGACAGGCGCCGCGCCAGCAGCTCGCATTCGCCCGGGGGTAGCTGGTCGTCGAACATCGCCGACAGCTGACTATCGAGCTCCTCGTTCATCCCAGCTCCTCCGCGCGGCCGAGGCCGCCCTCGAACACCTCCCGCAGGCGGCGGTCGATAGCCTCACGCGCTCTGAAGATACGCGATCGCACCGTGCCGACCGGGCAATCCATGGCGGCGGCGATCTCCTCGTAAGACAGGCCCTCGAGCTCGCGCAGCACGATCGCGGTGCGCAGGTCCTCCGGCAGGGCGTCGATGGCGGCATTGACGGTGGTGCGGATCTCGTCCGTCAGCACCAGCCCCTCGGGGGTCTCGGAGTCTTTCATGCGGCCTTGCATCTCGTAGGACTCGTCGTTGTCGTGTCGGTCGATGTTGTATTCGATCGGACTGCGGTCGCGTGACACCACGGCGTTCTTCGCGGTGTTGATGGCTATGCGATACAGCCAGGTATAGAAGGCGCTGTCGCCCCGAAACTGCGGCAGCGCCCGGTAGGCCTTGATGAAGGCCTCCTGGGCGATGTCCTCGGCTTCGGCCGGATTGCGTACATAACGCATGACCAGCTTGACGAGTTTGTGCTGGTACTTGAGCACCAGCGCATCGAACGCCCCCTTGTCTCCGCGTTGCACGCGGCGTACCAGGCTGAGATCACTTGCATCCGCGCTCATGCACGCCCTCGCCCCCCGGACCGAAGGCGGCCGCCGCGATGCGAGGGGATAGACTGTGAGCCTTTGTGAAAGTTCAGCATGATGGAGGGGTCGAGGGCCCCGGGGCAGAATAGCGCCAACTCAGGCCGCTGATCGACATAATGCCCGGATGCGCCCCACCACGTGCGCCAGGGCCGGGTCGGCCGGGGCGTCGGTAGCCAGCAGGTACGCCGCCAGCAGCGGATCGGGCAGCGCCAGGAGGCGAGCGAAGCTGGCGCGCTCGGCCGGCGGGGCGTGCGGCAGACCCACGGCCGCATAACGCCCGAGCAGCACGTCCAGCTCCTTCATCCCACGCCGGCACAGCCACAGCAGCCGCCGGACATCCGCATCCGGCGCCAGGGACGCGGCGGTCCCGCCCGGGGCGATCGGCGTGGCAGTGCTCACGCTCAGCCCCGCCGCTCGACCAGCATGCGCTTGATGGCGGCGATCGCCCGGGCGGGATTGAGGTCCTTCGGGCACACGTCCGTGCAGTTCATGATCGTATGGCAGCGGTACAGCCGGAACGGGTCCTCGAGCTCGTCGAGCCGCTCACCCGTGGCTTCATCACGGCTGTCGATGATCCAGCGATACGCGGCCAGCAGCGCCGCGGGACCCAGGAAGCGGTCGCTGTTCCACCAGTAGCTCGGGCAGGCGGTCGAGCAGCAGGCGCACAGGATGCAGGCGGCGGGACGATCGATCCTCTCCTGCTCCTCTTTCGACTGCAGCCGCTCGCTTTCGGGGGGCGCCGGGGTTTGCGTCTGCAGCCAGGGCTTCACGGCCGCGTACTGCGCGTAGAAGGTCGTCAGGTCCGGCACCAGGTCCTTCACCACCGGCAGGTGCGGCAGTGGATAGATGCGCACCTCGGCGGCCAGATCCAGCATCGAGGTGGTGCAGGCGAGGCAGTTGACGCCGTTGATGTTCATCGCGCACGAGCCGCAAATGCCCTCGCGGCAGGAGCGGCGGAAGGTGAGCGTCGAGTCGAGCGCGGCTTTTATCTGGATGAGCGCGTCGAGCACCATCGGCCCGCAGCTCTGCGGGTCGAGCTCGAAGGTGTCGAGGCGCGGATTCTCGCCGCTGTCGGGATTGAAGCGATAGATGCGGAAGGTGCGCAGATCGCGCGTGCCGGCCGGGGCGCGGTGCGTGACACCGGCTACGACGCGTGAGTTCGGCGGTAGGCGGAATTGGCCCATCGTCAGCCTTTCAATAGGTCCGCGCCTTGGGCGGGATCGACTCGACGTCGCGAGTCATGGTGTTGAGGTGCACCGGGCGGTAGTCGAAGCGTATGCGGTGCGCATCCGCGACCCACACCAGCGTGTGCTTGAGCCAGTTGAGGTCGTCGCGTTGCGGGAAATCCTCGCGGGCATGCGCCCCGCGGCTCTCGGTGCGATTGGCGGCCGAGTGGATGGTCGCGGTCGCCTGCAACAGCAGGTTCTCCAGCTCAAGCGTCTCGATCAGATCGGAATTCCACACCAGCGAGCGGTCGGCGATGCGCACCGCGGCGAAGGAATCGAAGGTGGCGCCGAGGCGCTCGATGCCCTGGGCAAGCGTCTCACCGGTGCGGAACACCGCGGCGTCGATCTGCATGGTCTTCTGCATCTCCACGCGGATGGCGGCGGTGCCGCGCGAGCCGTCGGCGTAGCGCAGCCGGTCGAGGCGCGCTACTGCCGCCGCTCCGGCATCGGCGGCGAAGGGCTTGTGGGTCTCCCCGGGGGTGATGATCTCGGCGCAGCGGCGCGCGGCCTCGCGCCCGAAGATCACCAGGTCGAGCAGCGAATTGCTGCCTAAGCGGTTGGCGCCGTGCACCGATACGCACGCCGCCTCGCCCACCGCCATGAGTCCCGGCACCACGCTATCGGGGTCGCCGCCGCGTGGGCACACCACCTCGCCGTGGTAGTTGCAGGGGATGCCGCCCATGTTGTAGTGCACCGTCGGCTGCACCGGGATCGGCTCGCGCGTCACGTCGACGCCGGCGAAGATGCGCGCGGTCTCGGCGATGCCCGGCAGGCGCTCGTGGATCACCTGCGCGCCGAGGTGCTCCAGGTGCAGATCGATGTGATCGTGCTCGGCGCCGACGCCGCGACCCTCGCGGATCTCGAGCGTCATCGCGCGGCTCACCACGTCGCGCGAGGCGAGATCCTTGGCGTTGGGGGCGTAGCGCTCCATGAAGCGCTCGCCGCGCGAGTTGGTGAGATAGCCGCCCTCGCCGCGCGCCCCTTCGGTGATCAGACAGCCCGCGCCGTAGATACCGGTGGGGTGGAACTGCACGAACTCCATGTCCTGCAGCGGCAGCCCGGCGCGCAGCACCATGGCATTGCCGTCCCCGGTGCACGAGTGCGCGGAGGTGCAGGAGAAATAAGTGCGCCCGTAGCCGCCGGTGGCGAGGATCGTCATGTGCGCGCGGAAGCGATGTAGCGTGCCGGTGGCCAGATCGAGCGCTATCACGCCCTGGCAGGCGCCCTCCTCCATGATCAGGTCGATCGCGAAGTACTCGATGAAGAAGGTGGCCGCGTGGCGGATCGACTGCTGGTAGAGCGTATGCAGCATGGCGTGCCCGGTGCGGTCGGCGGCGGCGCAGGTGCGCTGGGCGATGCCCTGGCCGAAGTGCGTGGTCATGCCGCCGAAGGGGCGCTGGTAGATGCGGCCCGAGTCGGTGCGCGAGAAGGGCACCCCGTAGTGCTCGAGCTCGATGACCGCAGCCGGCGCCTCCTTGCACATCAGCTCGATGGCATCCTGGTCACCGAGCCAGTCCGAGCCCTTGACGGTGTCGTACATGTGCCAGCGCCAGTCGTCCTCGCCCATGTTGCCGAGCGCGGCCGAGATGCCGCCCTGGGCCGCGACGGTATGGCTGCGGGTCGGGAAGAGCTTGCTGATACAGGCGGTCGACAGGCCGCTCTCCGCAAGCCCGAGCGTCGCGCGCAGTCCCGCACCCCCGGCACCGACCACGATCACGTCATAACTGTGATCGGTGAGCGGGTAGGCGCTCACAACCCCGCCCCGCCCAGGGCGACGCGCAGCACCGCAAGAACGGCCGCCGCCGCCAGCAGCACGTGTGCGAAGGTGAGCAGCACCAGCACGAGGGTGCGCAGGCCGGTGTCGTGCACGTAGTCCTCCACCACCACGCGCATGCCGAGCTGCGAGTGCCAGCCGGCGGTGAGCACCAGCAGGATCAGCAGCAGCGCGCTCCAGCTCTGGCGCAGCCAGACGCTCACCGTGGCGTGGTCGAGTGCGGGTAGCGCGAGCAGCGATACCACGAACCAGATGGTGAGCGGCACGAGGGCCACCGAGGTGAGGCGCTGCACCCACCAGTGCTGCACTCCGTCCTTCGCCGCACCCAGGCCCAGCACCCGCCCGAGTGGCGTGCGCAGGCTCATGGCGTGCGCTCGCCGGCCAGCCAGGCGAAGTACCCGATCGCCAGCACCATCACGACCGTCGCCGCCGCCACCAGCCAGGCGCTGCGCTGCGCCTGCGCGCGTTCGAGCCCGCGACCGGTGTCCCAGACCAGGTGGCGTATGCCGGCGGCCAGGTGGTAGCAGAAGGAGACGATGAGCGCGGCGTACACCAGTTTCGCCGGGCCGCCCGAGAGCAGCACGAGCGCGCGAGCGTAGGCGTGCGCGCCCGCGGCGAGCGCCATCAGCCAGTAGGTGAGCAGCAGCAGCCCGGCCGACAGCGCCACCCCGGTGAAGCGGTTGAGGATCGATGTCGCCAGCGTGTACCGGGACATCCTGTACACCGACAAGTGCGGCGAGAGCGGGCGTGTGCGCATAGACTAAAAATCGATGCAGCGCCCGTGCTTTTCCCAGTCGCCGAAGCGGGTCGGCTCAGGGCCATCGCGGCCGCCGATCTCGCGCGGTGCAGTCGACGCGCGCGGTGCAGCCGCCGTGCGCGGTGCAGCCGCCGTGCGCGCCCTGGCTGCGGCGCCCGTCGATGCGTCCTCGGCGGTGGCGTGCGCTTCGCTGACTGCGCATAGGGAAGGCTCGGGCGGGCTCTTGCGATGGGCGGTCGGCATACCCATGAAGTCTGCCAGAATTCGCCGCAGCCAGCTATGAAACTTTAGGAAAAACAACAGTCAAGTCATGTCCTTAGCGTGCAATTCGGTCTCGCTTTCGCTCGGCGTGCTGCGCGTGCACGGCGCGGACGCGCTCACTTTTCTGCAGGGACAGGTATCGAACGACGTCATGCGCCTCACGCCCTCGCAGGCGCTGCTCGCGGGCTATCACAATCCCCAGGGACGCGTGATCGCGCTGCTGCGCCTCGTGCAGCTCGCCCCCGCGGACGTGCTCGCAATCCTGCCGCGCGAGCTCGCGCCCGCGGTCGCCGCGCGTCTGGCGAAGTTCATCCTGCGCGCGAAGGTCCAGGTGAGCGATGCCTCGGCGCAATGGTCGGTCACGGGCCTGCTGGGCGGCAACGCGGTCACCGCTGCGGGCGAGGGCTGGCCGCAGACGCCCGACGGCGCCGCGCGACGCGGCGAATCCATCGCCGTGCGCCTGGCGGGGGACACGCCGCGCTGGCTGCTGGTGGCTCCGGCCGCGCAGCTGGCAACCCCTGCCGGGTGCGTCGCCGCCCCGCGCGAGGTATGGCAGCGCCTGTCGATCGCTGCCGGGGAGCCGCAGGTGTACGCGCGTACCGCGGAGGAGTTCGTCGCCCAGATGCTCAACCTCGATGCGCTCGGCGCCATCGACTTCGACAAGGGCTGCTATACCGGCCAGGAAGTGATCGCGCGTGCCCACTACCGCGGGCGGGTGAAACGGCGCATGCAGCGCTTCGTCAGCACTGCACCAGCGCTGCTGCAACCGGCCGATGCCGGCGTGCTGGGCGATGGCCGCCCGTTCAAGGTGGTCGATGCCGTCGCACTCGATGACGGTCGCTGCGAGTTTCTGGCGGTGACGCCGCTGGCAGAAGATGTCACCGAGCGGGCGGCAGCGAGCGCGGCGGGCGCGGCGGGCGCGACGCCGCTGGGCGCACAAGCCCTGTCGCTGCCCTACCGGCTGCCCGAGTGAGGGCGGGCGGCTCGCGGCCGGTTCAATCGGCTTCCGGCCGCAGGTGTGGAAACAGGATGACGTCGCGGATCGAGGGCGAATCGCTGAAGA